>JGI24712J26585_10002003_pt1 | contig 16984 bp, 11 predicted proteins | sample BioPla3DNA2_FD_26585 | JGI IMG/M metagenome (IMG submission 26585) | reverse complement strand
CCCTTTCTGTGATTGGTTTGTTAGCACTTACCATTTTACCACAGTTAGGGGTCAGCTTCTTCTTTTTTTAGACCATATCATTGTACACTATACATGGTCAAATCCTCAAGGGTTTGACAACTCATTGTATTTTGATAAAATGTAAATGTCATAAATACAAAATAACGCCCACTGAACAAATGGGTTTTGCAAAACGCATTTGCAAAATAGACCTGTTTTACCCGTTCCAGATACATTGATTGACTGCCTGAATGGATTTGCGGCGTGTGACGAAAATCCATTGTGATTCAAAAACGCTGTCAAAGTATTGCTGTTGTTGCGTTTTAGAATTGTTCAGCAGACATTAAATAGGATTGGAGCTTGGATGATGCACAACCTTTCTTGCTAAAAAATATGGAGCATATTGATATGCCAGGGCGGATATTATCCGCCAGTCTTGATATGCTCATGCAGGAAAGTGCTGTGTTCTTTGCGTTGGGTAAAAATGATTGGCTGAGCCCGAGTAAGCTCTGCCAGAAATTTTATTTGCCGGCCGCGGGAAACTGCTTTCCTGGGGCTTTATTTTTGCCGATTATTTAGTACTGAAAAGGATTGATATATATGTCCATAATAAAGGTTTCCGATCTGACCTTCGCTTATGAGGGCAGCTATGAGAATATATTTGAAAATGCTTCCTTTCAAATAGATACCGACTGGAAATTGGGTCTTACAGGCAGAAACGGAAGAGGCAAAACCACTTTTTTGAAGCTATTAATGGGCAAATATGAATACTCAGGAAGCATAAGCTCCAGCGTCTGCTTCCAGTATTTCCCCTTTGGGACAGGAGACGGAGCCGCAAAAACCATTGAGATTATAAACTCCATTAGCGACGGTCACGAGGAATGGGAGCTTTTACGGGAACTATCCCTTCTGGAGCTGACCGAGGAAGTTCTATACAGACCATTTGAAACTCTCAGCAAGGGAGAGCAGACAAAGGTGATGCTGGCAACACTCTTTTTAAAGGAAAACAGTTTTCTGCTTATAGACGAGCCAACAAATCACCTTGACCTTACAGGCAGGCAAAAAGTAAGCCATTATTTGAACTCAAAACGGGGCTTTATTCTGGTCTCCCATGACAGAGTATTCCTTGATAGCTGCATAGATCACATAATGTCGATAAACAGAGCAAATATAGAAATTCAAAAAGGGAATTTCTCCACCTGGTGGGCAAATAAACAACTGCAGGACCAATACGAATTGGCTGAAAACGAGAGGCTGAAAAATGAGATTAGAAGGCTAAAAGAATCCTCACGCAGGGCAACGGAGTGGTCGGGCAGGGCAGAAAGGAAAAAGTATTCTGGGACTGCCTCTAAAAAATCCAGGGGCGGAAAGCTGGACCGGGGGTATATGGGACATAAATCAGCAAAAGTAATGAAGAGGGCCAAGGCTATTGAGCAAAGGCAACTCGCCGCGGCGGATGGCAAGTCCAAACTTTTGAAAAACATGGAAAACGCAGACAGCCTTAAGCTTATGGCACTGGAACATCATAAGCAGCAGCTTGTCAGGCTCGATAACGTGTCTTTATATTACGGGTACAAAAAAGCATGTGAGAACGTAAGCTTCACTATTGAGCAAGGGGACCGGATTGCCATGCGCGGGAAAAACGGTTCCGGTAAATCGAGTATTCTCAAGCTAATATATGGGGATCAAATTGAGTATAGGGGAATATTTGAAAAGGCATCCAATTTAGAAATATCTTATGTCCCCCAGGATACGTCATTTTTACACAGCAATCTGTCCGAATATGCGGATATTCACAACATAGATGAGACTCTTTTCAAAGCCATATTACGAAAGCTCGGCTTTTCACGGCTCCAATTTGAAAAGGATATTTCAAATTTTAGCGCAGGGCAAAAGAAAAAGGTCCTAATTGCCAGAAGCCTTTGCGAAAGGGCGCATCTTTATATATGGGATGAGCCCCTCAACTACATTGATGTACTGTCCAGAATTCAGATTGAGGAGTTGCTTGTATCATACAAGCCGACAATTATTTTTGTGGAGCACGACAGCGCATTTTGCGAAGCTATCGCTACGAAAACGGTATTTCTGTAAAGACAAATCCATGGTTTTTGTCTTTACAGCTTATCCGCTATACACAAATCTCTCTCCTCGATGGGAAATTCTCACTATCCTGTCCCTATATCTACTTGTCCTCTCATCAGAAAACAGACTGTCAAAAACATCATAGTTCTCCCAAAAATGCATAGGAAATACCATATTCACATTTACTGTTCCCATGAGATAATCCAGCCCCCACAGATACGCGTCTGAGAGCCTGGTGTCCACAGGTACGAAGGCAAAATCAAAGCTCTCATCCTTCAACATATCAATCTGGCCTTTATACCGCCTGGCCATAGCCTGATTCTCCTCATCCGGCTCATCTTCCCAGTGCCACCAGTTAAGATCCCCGGCATGGTAAATCTTCAGACCGTCCACTTCAACAATAAAGGCAACTCCCTCATCGGTGGACTCAAGTGTTCTGACAAATACTCCATTGATTTGATACTCCTGATTTGGATGAGCCAAGGTAAGATTTCTAACCCGGCGTCTTCCGATATCGTGGGATAAAACAAAGTGAAGGTTTTTGATCTTTTTGTCAAGCTCTAAAATCTCAGGATTAAAGTGATCCCCATGGGCATGTGAGGCAAAAAACATCACGTTAAACTTGCTGATTTCTTCCTGATCTATAACGCCGGACTTCAGTCCACGGCCTTCCTTACACGGTGCAGGATTACTGTAATCGAAAACAAGGAAATTGCCGGCAGTCTGAACGGCAAAACCGCTGTGAGCCAGATACCATATTTTGGCTCCCAATTTGGCTGGCATATAGAATTTCTCCTTTATTATATGTTAATCATATGTTACAGCAGGCATTGTACGCAGTCAAATTAGCATGTTTTATATTCTTAACTTCCAAAGCATCTCCAACCACATATACCTCAGGAATGAGCTCCACAAAGCTGTTGGCAATCTCACTGTTGCTTTTCATACCAAACGATTTTACGACAAAATCAGCCTCCAGCATCCTATATTGCCAATCCTTACCCTCTATATGGACTCCTTTTTCGTCTATGGAGCGTACTATATGCTCACCTATCAACTTTACATTGTTTTCGGCAAGGAGTGCAAACAGGTTTTTTCTCGTTATATCCATTAAGCCCGGAGCAAAACCGGCAACGGGTATCATATCCACAACAGCCACCTGACAGCCCTCCATAGCCAGAGCCAGGGCAGATTCGCAGCCGGAGACGCCGCCTCCGCATACCACTACCTTATCTGATACCTTTTTGCGACCCGAGTCCACGTCTATAACATTAAATACATTTGGTCTGTCCAGCCCCGGTATGTCCATCCCTATGGGAGAGGAGCCAACGGCCACTACAATGGCATCAGGCGCTTCAGCCATCACATTCTCAGGATTTGCTTCAGTATTCAGCCGTATTTCCGCTCCGCATTTCATTGTTGTCTTTATAAGCCACTGTGTATATCTATTGAGCTCTTCCTTAAAAGGCAACTTGTTAATGTCATTCAACAGCCCGCCCAAGGTCTTGCCTTTTTCAAACAATATAACCTGGTGACCTCTGCGCACAAGCGTCTGTGCGGCCTGACAGCCCGCCACGCCTCCACCTACCACAACAACCTTCTTTTTAATGTCCGCCTTATGCACCCTCGCGTATTTTTCGGTTCTTCCCAATGCCGGATTTACCGCACACTGTACAAAACTGGCGAAATTACCCGCGCAGCCCCAGCAGCGCAAACAGGGTCTGACCTCCTCCGGCTCACCCCTATAGCACTTTTTCAACATATCGGGATCCGCAAGAAGACCGCGGGCGATGGCAACCATGTCCGCACTTCCCTCAGATATTATCTGCTCCGCCATTTGGATGTCTATTCCACCTACTACGCTGACGGGGATATGTATATCCGGGCAAGACTTTACCGCCCGGGCATAGGGCACATTTGCCCCTCTGGGCATGTAATAAGGGGGCATTGTATAGAAAAATGCTCTCGAATCCACTATCAGACCAGCAGATATGTTGACCAGATCAATATACTCCTGGGCAAGCTTGAGAAATTCAATTACCTCATCAATCTTCATACCACCGGGTGAAATTTCGTCACCGCTGATGCGAAGCTCCACGATAAATTCAGGTCCAACAGCTTCTTTGACTGCCTTGAGCACCATCAGCGGAAACCGGCATCTGTTTTCAAAGGAGCCGCCGTAGATATCACTCCTGCGGTTTGTCATAGGGGAGAGAAATTGAGCAATCAAGTTACCGTGAGCGCCGTGAATAAGAACGCCGTCAAATCCGCAGCGGTAGAGCCGATTGGCACAGTCAGCATAACAGTCTACTATGCGCTCAATGTCCTTCTGATCCATCTGTTTAATATACGGATATTTATCCGGAAGGGGCAGGCTTGTTGGGGCAAGACCCCATTCAGTTTTTATAAGCTTTGGATTTACGCCGCGTCCGGCATGAACCAGTTCCACCGAAAGCTTTGCTCCGTGGGTGTGAGCGGCCTCCACCAGAAGTCCCAGATTATTCACCTTCATTTCATCGGTCACATCCAGCTCGGCCGGATAGTCCACTCCGGTTTCCCAATCTACCGGAGTGGCACCCAAATGAATTAAAGCGACACCGGAAGCTGCCTGAGCTTCAACAAAGTCCACATATCTCTGGGTTGCCTCACCCAATGAATTTGTAAAATCACATACCATGGGCGCAAATTCTACACGATTTTTCAGTACCGTTCCTCCTACTTTCAAAGGAGAGAACACGTTTTTGTATTTATTAAATGATGACATTAACCGCTCCCCTTTCATCAAATAAGTACCAGATTATCTGCCCCGTTCAGCGGGGCTCTGCCGGTTTTATGTCCATATTAATACGAAATATCCGATCACAGGGCTGTTCCATATACTTTTAAGCAAAGCCCGTTTCTTCCCCTTGATAAGCAGGTAGAATGTTGCAGGAGCGTTTTTCAGCCGGACTTTATTGCCCGAGATTCAGTCCGTGTATTCCCATATATTATTAAGCTGTTCTACAAAAGTGAAGTTTCGCCTACTTGAGACCGGTTATCACAGAAATCCTCCAATAAGAACTTGTATGGCAAACATATGGATATGTTTTTACCACCTAACCTCCCAGTACTATACCACCGTCATGGACTATTACGGTTCCTGTTATCTGGCAGGCCGCCGGGGAGGAGAGAAAAACACACAGGGCGCCTATTTCAATAGGCTCCGCAAACCGATGCATAGGCATGGTTTTTTCAATCTTTTCAAAAGCCTCCGGCGGCAGGTCCTTGTCTAAATCCGAGTGGGTCGGCCCGGGTGCAATGGCATTTACACGAATATCAAAATCTCCGAATTCAATCGCCATGTTTTTGGTAAACATATCAAGGGCCGCCTTTGAGGCATGATAAGGTGACATGGGATGATTGCGCGCTCCTCCCAGGCTTTGCCCTCCAATAGATGAGATATTAATAATGCTCCCGCCCTTGCCGGCCTTTATCATATGCGGAACCGTCTCAAACAGCATGTTTGCCACACCATGCAGATTTGTGTCTATAACCCTGTGCCACTCCCGAAGCTCCCTATCCTTTAAGAACTCCGTTACTGTTGAGACACCGGCATTGTTCACCAGCACATCTACATTTTTGAATGTCTTGAACACATTCAGGACTGCATCTTTAACACTTCGGGCCGATGAAACATCGCAAGCCTCACAAAAAACAGTTGTCCCGTATTTCCTGAGATCTGCCGCGGCTTTATCTCCACTTTCCTTATTCCTGCACAAAATGGCCACATTTGCCCCGCTCTGGGCGAACGCGCTGCTGATGCCAAGCCCAATTCCCCTGTTTCCTCCCGTCACAACAACATTTAAACCCTTTACGCTAAAGGCATTTGTCATATCTTTAATCGGAGGGATCATAATGCTTTCTTCCTTTCAGATATTTTAATGTTTAAAACATGTCACTGCCTTCCCTTACATAATCACCTCCGTTTCCACCTGAAAAATGTATGACCGGCCTGTCAAGCCTGGGTACCAGAATAGGACTGTGCTCAACGCCCCTCGGGATATAAACCAGGCAGCTCTTTGTTATTGTTATTTTTTCACCTTCTATAAAAAACTCCACCTGGGCACCTAATTCACTTGGGTCAGTTGGGTCAGAGCCAATAAACCCGATAAATTCGTCAAAATCATGGGTATGCTTTTCCGGACCAGTATTGTTGGATGTTTTAAACCAAACTGCCTCCATATATGGAGCTCCCGGCAGCTTCTGCCCATCTATCCATAGCAGAAGGGTCAGGAAACCTTCCGGAGCGGTTGGCAGTTTCCCGTCCACAGGAGCATATTTCTCGACCACGTTGTTTGCAAATGTACCTGCAGGCAATGTTGCCCGGGTGGGAATTTCCGTATATGTATCGCTATTTAGCAAACAGCAGTAATGCATTACTGGCTTATTAAGGCTTTTAACCTTTAATCGCCCGTGGGCCGCTCCCGCAGGTACAAATACTATACATGTCTTTGTCAGAAAAAACCTGTCGTTCTCAATCCACAGCTCTATTTCTGCATTCAGGTATTCCGGATTATCCACATCGCTGCCGATAAAGACAAGGAGCTTATCGGAATTATGTTTAAAAAAACCCGGCTCCTCCATCGGTTCATAAATCCATCCGGCTTTACTAAACATACAACCCGGAAACAGGTTTTTGTCCATACGGACAACTTCGATAACCGAAACTTCCGGCCCGGTTCCCCCCGTGCGCTCACTGGCGCCACCAGCAAGCGAAAAGTGTTTTAACCTCTCCATTTTCAGCCTCCATTTGTTGAGCGCCAAAATCACAAAACAAAAAGATTATTTTCGGCGGCTCGGCATTCAGATATAAGCAAGCACAGGCCTGATTTATAGGGCTTACTTTATGAGGTTATTTTATCCTATCTCTGGTTCTAATGCAATAATTACCTTCAAATGCTAGTTTCTGTTTAATATGTGGAAAAATACAGTCCTTGGCGATGCTCCCCGAAATGAAAATACCGAAATATTAAACAAGTTTTACTTATATAAACGGAACCATTCACAGGGTTTTGGGCTTTAATTAATGTCCACTGAACAAATGCTTTAGTATTCTGCATTTTATTGGCTGTCTGAATGGATATGCAGGTAAATGTCACAAATCCATTGCCCTGCAAACAGGCATTAATTAAAACAGAGCCAGATCTGCTTTGGCAGCAGAAGGGCTCTGTTTTATCATACCGCTTTGCAATAGCACTGCTATTCTATATATATTGAACTCAACACGCAATTTTTCCGCTTCTGGCTTTTTTGGCATGCCGCCGGTTTTGAGGCTTGTCTTTTATCAATTCGTTGTATAATGTTTCAATCTGCATATATCGGGCTGTTAATGCACTGAGCTTCTCATATTCCATCGTAAACAAGGATGACCCAATTCCATGCCCCTTTTGATATAAAAATTCTAAGTTTTCCTGCTGTTTGATAAGCTCCATCTCAAGCAAATACAATTCATATGCCTGGTTAATAATTGATTGATTCATAGTTACCTCCATTTATAACCACAAGGAAAGAAAGCCATTCACCTGTCATACAGTACTTTCCAGGCTAATACTAATTATTCAGTTGCGTATTCCAAAAAAATCCCTTATTATGTTTACCAGTATAAACTATCAACTATGTAATAAACAGTCGATTGCCGTCGAAGCGAAAAAAAAAATAATATAAATTGTCCCTTGCATATTGTAAAAAGAATTGTATCTCTTTATAATTAAATTAACATAATTTTACATTTTGTTTTTATTAAGTTTTATGTTGACATTAATATACAGCTATGCTATAATCCCTTAAAACATTGGATCCCCTTCTTTTGTGGAAATTCCGCCAGAGATTACGCGTCACTGGCTGTAAGCGCGTTTCGGAAGAGTAGTAAGAAGGGCAACAATCCAATGCTTTAAATGCTTTATAAAACTTTATATTCAAAGTGGGCAGTATCTGCCAATGCGGGTGGCACCGCGGGATATAAAAATATCTCGTCCCGAAAATCATTAACAGTGGTTTTCGGGGCTTTTGTTTTAATGAGGAGTTATAAATTATGTTGAGATCACATACTTGTAATGAGCTAAGGCCGGAAAACATCGGATTGCAGGTTAAGCTGGCGGGATGGGTCTCCAGCATCCGCGATCACGGCGGTGTTAAATTTCTGGATTTAAGGGATCACTATGGAATAACCCAGCTGGTTATACATGATGAAGCCATGCTGGAGGGAGTAAACCGGGAATCCACCATTGCTGTCACCGGCAAGGTCGTGGCAAGGGATGATGACACTGTAAACCCGAAGCTGGAAACCGGTTATGTGGAAGTGCACGTAGAGTCGCTGGAGCTGCTGGGCAAATGCAAAGCCATGCTACCTTTTGAAATCAATGATTCCCGCAGTACAAAGGAAGATACCAGGCTTAAATACCGATACCTGGATTTAAGAAATCCAAAAATGCACGATAATATAATGCTTCGTTCCAGACTTATCAATTTCCTGCGCTCTGAGATGGAGAGGCTGGGATTTGTGGAGATACAGACTCCGATTTTGACCTGCTCATCACCTGAAGGAGCGAGGGATTTTCTTGTGCCCAGCCGCCGCCATCCCGGTAAGTTTTACGCGCTCCCTCAGGCACCTCAGCAGTTTAAGCAGCTTCTGATGGTATCGGGCTTCGATCGCTATTACCAGATAGCGCCCTGTTTTCGTGACGAGGATGCCAGACATGATCGCTCTCCGGGTGAATTCTATCAGCTTGATTATGAAATGTCCTTTGCTGATCAGGAGGATGTTTTCGCTGTGGCAGAAGAAGTGCTTTACAATACATTTTGCAAATTCACCGATAAGAAAGTCTCTGGGAAACCCTTCAAACGCATAACCTACTGTGAAGCCATGCTAAAATACGGCACAGACAAGCCGGATTTGCGAAATCCTCTTGAAATAGCGGATCTCACCCCAGTATTCGCCGACGTGGATTTTCCTGCCTTTCGCGGCAAGCAGGTGAGGGGTATTGTTGCCGACTGCTCCGGCAGACCACGGTCTTTCTTTGAAAAAATGCTGAAGTTTGCCCTTGATATCGGTATGAAGGGCCTGGGCTACATTACTTTAACAGAGGGCAATTTTAAAGGCCCCATTGAAAAGTTCCTTTCAGAGGAGAAGAAAAAGCTGCTTATTGAATCCCTTGGAATGAAAGAAGGGGAAACCTTATTCTTTATTTCCGATTCAAAAAAGCTGGTTAATAATCTGGCAGGGCAGATTCGAGCGCAACTGGGCAAGGTATTGGGCCTTATAGACGAGGGAAGCTTTGAGTTCTGCTTTATAACTGATTTTCCCATGTACGAAATAAGCGAGGAAACAGGCAGACTGGAGTTTACCCATAACCCGTTTTCGATGCCCAAAGGCGGCCTGGATGCACTAAACAACCTTGATCCTTTAAAAATAACCGCATACCAATATGACATCGTGTGTAACGGCGTTGAGATAAGCTCAGGGGCAGTGCGAAATCACAGACCTGATATAATGAAAAAGGCCTTCGAGCTGGCCGGATACTCCGAGGCGGACCTTGAACGGAAATTTGGAGCACTCTATACCGCATTTCAATATGGGGCGCCTCCTCATGCAGGTATGGCACCGGGAATTGAGCGCATTTTAATGCTGATATCAGGTGAAGACAGTATCAGAGAGGTGATTGCTTTCCCCCTGAACGGAAACGCTCAGGATCCCATGACTGGAGCACCTGGTACAGTCACAGAGCAGCAGTTACGTGAAGTACACATAAAACTAAGATAAGCTGTACGATGGAAAGGGTGATTATATGATAACCAATGAGAAACTCAAAGAAATAGCCCACCTGGTTAAGCTATATGTAACCGATGAGGAGATTGGCAGCCTGGCTGCCGAGCTGAGGGAATATTTAAAGCTTTTTAATACTTTAACTGAAAATGAAGCTGAAGATATCTCCACTATACCGGCTGTCCCTCTTGACAGCCTGCGCGAAGACACTAGATTATCTTCCTTATCTCCCGAGGTTATTACCGGCAATTCAAAACATAGAGAAGACGGCTTTTTTGCAGTGGAGGTGAAAAAGCATGAGTAGAATAGTGCAACTGCGCGGTATGCTAGAGAAAAAACAAATAAGCTGCCGGGAGTTAACTGAGTCTTATCTTGAAAGAATTGAGAAACAAAACGGCCGGTTGCGCGCACTTATTACTATCACGGAGGAAGAGGCGCTGCAGACCGCCGATACTGTGGATAAAAAAATATCGAAAGGCGAAAAGCTTCGGCCATTGGAGGGAATACCAATGGCTGTTAAGGACAATATTTCCACAATGGGGATTGAAACTACCTGCGCATCCCGAATGTTGTCTGGATACAAGCCTATTTATGATGCCCACGTCTGGCAGCTATTAAAGCAGCAAAACGCCCCCCTTCTGGGTAAATGCAATATGGATGAGTTCTCCATGGGATCTACCTGTGAAACTTCCTTAATCGGGGGAGCAAAAAACCCCCACGACACTAACCGCGTAGCTGGCGGTAGTTCTGGTGGCTCAGCGTCATCGGTAGCGGCTAATATGGCGGCATATTCCCTTGGCTCCGATACCGGGGGCAGCATCAGACTGCCTGCTTCATTCTGTGGATTAATTGGCCTAAAGCCCACATATGGATCCGTATCCAGATATGGACTTTTTGCATATGCCTCTTCTATGGAGCAGATTGGTCCTATTGCTTTCAGTGCAGAAGACGCTGCCATCGTATTTGACGTGATAAGCGAGCGTGACACACGGGACATGACCTCCAAAGGCATATCTGAAAAGACTCATCCCCAACTGGGCAGAAGCTTGAGTGGACTGAGAATTGGAATTTCGGACGAGATGCTTGGCAGTGCCGGTGACGATGTGAGCCGCGCGGTTAGGGAAGCTGCTGATGTATACAGGAAGCTTGGTGCTCAATTGGTGCCCGTAAGCTTTTCTCTTCAAAAATATGTCTTGCCTGTATACTATATACTGTCTTTCTCTGAAGCCTCATCAAATCTGGGTTGTTATGACGGTATTCGATTTGGACCGGCAGCCGATAAATATGATGACATAGACCACATGATTAGTCTGACAAGGAGTATGAATTTTGGCCGCGAGGTAAAGCTGCGACTGCTTTTGGGTACTTATATTTTGAGTTCGGGTCCTTACGATGTCTATTATAAAAAAGCTCAAAATTTAAGAAGTATTATTGCTAAACAGATTAAGGAAGAAATTTTCAATCACTGTGATGTCTTCCTTTCGCCAACCACGCCTTTTACTGCCTTTAAATCCGGTACCAATTTATCTTCTGAGAACAATGGGGATTCTTACACTACGATGGCGAATTTAACCGGTCTACCGGCAATTTCGCTACCCTGTGGCTATGATGTTGATAATATGCCCATAGGAATGCAACTCATCGGCAAACACTTTTGCGAAGCCCAGATACTAAATGCGGCATATATGTTCGAGAGAGAAACAGACGGAGCTTTTCTGTCGCGACTGGAAACGGGGTATGAAATATGAAATGGGAAATGGTAGTAGGCCTTGAAACACATGTGGAGCTGGCAACAAAGTCGAAGATATTTTGTTCATGCTCCACGCAATTCGGAGGAGACCCCAACAGCCATTGTTGTCCTGTATGTACAGGTCAGCCGGGTGCTCTGCCCTTTTTGAATCGCCAGGCTGTTGAATATACCGTTATGGCAGGACTGGCTTTAAACTGTGAGATCAACAGGTATTCAAAGATGGACAGAAAGCACTATGTCTATCCGGACCTTCCGAAGGCGTTTCAGGTTTCACAGTTTGATATACCACTGTGCATAAATGGTCATTTGGAGCTCTCCGGCGGAAAAATGATTAACATTAACCGGATTCAACTGGAAGAAGATGCCGGCAAGCTAATTCACGAAGGCGGAAAGATATTGGTTGACTATAACCGGGCTGGGGTACCGTTGATTGAAATAGTAACCGAACCGGACTTCAGAAGCGCAGAGGAGGTCGTGGAATATCTTGAAAAGCTCCAGGGTATTCTCAGGACAATCGGCATTTCCGACTGCCGTATGCAGGAGGGCTCCCTGCGCTGTGATGTGAACATCTCTGTTCGGGAGGAAGGAAGCTCACAACTTGGGACCCGTGCGGAGATAAAAAATCTGAATTCTTTTTCCTTCGTGCAGGCAGCAATTGAGTATGAGTTTGACAGGCAGACAGGTCTTTTAGAAGCCGGCAAGCCTGTATTTCAGGAAACACTAAGCTTTGATTCTGTTTCAGGAAAAACCTTAAACATGCGTGAAAAAGAAGACGCTGATGATTACCGGTTCTTCCCTGACCCTGATATACCTGCCATAATTCTCAGCGAAGAAGATATAAAAAGGCTGCGCGAATGTATACCTGAGCTGCCGGAAGCACGTATAAAACGTTATGTTTCGGAATACAGGCTTCCTGAAGCTGACGCCACCCTTATATGCAAGTATAAAAAAGTTGCAGATTTTTTTGATAAAGCATCAGAAGGATTGAAAAACCCCGCGGTAGCCGCTTCCTTTATTTTGACTCAAATGTTCAGTAAAATATCAACAGAAGTGGCGAGGGAGCAGTGGGCTTCCCCCATACCACCGGAATTCTTAAGAGACCTTGTTTTGCTTCTGGAGGAAAAAAAGATAAACCACAACCTGGCAAAGAATATTTTTACAAAAATGCTGGAGGAGGGCAAGGCCCCAAAGAGCATATTGGAAGCCGAAGGCATATCGACAGATGAAGTAATTGACCTGGATGAGCTTTGCAAAAGCGCCGTATATACAAATCCCGGCGCCGTGGAGGACTATAAAAAAGGTAAGAAAAAAGCGCTGCAGGCTCTTATAGGCAATGTGATGCGTCAGTCCAGGGGACGGGCGGATGCGGAAGAAGCGAGAAAAATACTGCTGGAGCTGCTTAAGGAATAAAAATAACAAATTCTGCATATGCGGGTTTGTCCGTATTGGAGGCCGGTTACCGTAATCGGCCTCTTCTCATTTGATATTTATAAATAAATTTCCGAAAATAATATGAAATCATTTAAAATCACTGTTTTTTAGTCAAAATGTTCCGATAAAATAATGAAAGGTATTTTCTTTTTCATTCTCTATAATATATACTTATATCAGGTATATAAGCTCTGTATTTTTATGGTCAGGTCAATGATTGTGTATCTTCCAGGAGGAAAATTGAAATGAAAAAACGAATCATCTCCATTATAATGGTTGTTTCACTATTTGCCGTTCTTTATGCCCGGGTGCCGGTAAATGCAGTGTTTTTCCAGGACACCGCCACCCATTGGGCTTCCGATATAATAGATACATGGAGTAATCACGGTATAATTCAAGGCGACAGCAATAATCAGTTTTTTCCTGATGAATACATAAGGCGGGTTGACCTTGCTTTGATAATAAGTCGCGTAATGGGCTTCAAAGAAGATTCTTCGGCCTACTTTAAGGATTTGGATGGATTAACTACCGAGCAAAGGTCAGCCATCCTGAGGCTGAATAAAGCCGGAATAATGCTTGGAAGCAATGGATATATGAGACCTATGGACTATATTTCCCGTGAAGAGACCGCGGTAATGTTCGGTCGAATGATTCGAATGGACGGAAGTGTCTCTCAAGGTGCTTATTTCAGCGATATGCACACGGTTTCAGATTGGGCATACGGTATGGTTTCCTCTATGGGCAACAAAGGATATATGAAAGGACGCCCAAACGGCAGATTTGACCCCAAAAAGAATATAACCCGAGCAGAGGTTATCCAAATAATGGATAATATTGTTAACGGCTATTATGGTAAAGCCGGTTCCTACAGTGTTTCCACCCTCGGTAATGTAATTATAAATACTTCCGGCGTTGAGCTCAGACAAGTTGTAATAACCGGCGATTTGTTTATAACCGATGCGGTGGGAAGCGGTACTGTGACACTCACTGATGTAACGGTAAAGGGAAATGTATACGTGCTCGGTGGCTCAAACTTAAAGCTGCAGGGCAATACACGGCTTGAAAACGTCTATCACGAGAAAGCGGAAGATAAGGCTTTTAAATATACTGCCTCACCCCCTGCCTTTATTGCCAACCTTCATTCAAAAAAGATATCTTCTCCCATTGCTTACGAAGGCCCCCTGGGAAACATGTATTTAAGCGATGCGAATAAAACAGTAGAGTTGAAAAACGCTACATTAAATAATCTGTTTGTAAATGCACCCGGAATAACATTGAAAGCTGATATAAACACAAGCATAGGAACAGCCAGGGTGAACTTTCTGTTTCAAATGTTGGGTGAAGGCATAATATCCAATACGCATATCGCAACGGCCGCCAACGGTTCAACCTTTGAGCGCCAGCCCAAGTCTGCTGTTCTGCCGTCCGGAACAACGATTTTTATGTCCGGTGAAACCTATAAAAACAACAGCAACAGAAACCAGACCATCAGAGCCGTGGAAGATAATATTTCACCTACTGTTATACATGCCTCACTTACTGCTGCCAATCTTACAACTGACGGGGCAACATTTTCCTGGAAATCGGCCTCCGATAATATAAGCACTGATAAGAAGCTCCGATACGCCCTTTTTTACTCCACCTCTCCTTATATGTCTTCAGTCTCATATATAGAGACAAACGGGACTATGCTAACAAACTATTTTTCCGGCAAACTCAGTGCGACAGTATCCGGACTTAAGCCAGGGCAGGTATATTACTTTAATGTAATCGTTAAGGATGAAGCCGACAATAAAAGCTGCTATGCTCCCTTCACGCTAAAGGTCGGAAAGGACATTGATCCCCCTGTACCGACAAGCCCCTATATCTCAAAAACCTACATAAAATCAGACGAGGTCAGATTAGACTGGGAAAGAGCAACAGATAATGTTACCAACCAATCCATGCTTTTATATACGCTATATCAATCAGAAACCAATAATATACGCACAGTGGAGGAATGTGAGAAAAACGGCAAAGTAATCATGAGGTCAAAGGCCGACGCGAATTCGTATACCGTAACGAAAATTAAACAGTCCCAGTCGTATTATTTCAATGTGGTCGTTCAAGACGAGGCCGGAAATAAAGCCTGTTATCAGATGGTTTCTCTGGAAAGGGACAACATACCTCCTTATCCCGAAAGCTCCATAATAAAAACATCCGGCCTGAAGGGTAATCAGGTAACCCTCAGCTGGACAAAAGCTACGGACAACCTTACCGAACAGGCAAATCTGAAATATACGGTCTACATTTCGGAGACCAATAATATAGGCACTGTCCGAGACTGCGAAAATAACGGCAAGGTTATTATGAAATCAACTGCTAACAGGGATACATATACGGCCAAAGGCCTAAAAGAGCTGAACCTATACTATTTCAATGTTGTGGTGCAGGACGAGGCTGGAAATAAGACATGCTATACCCCTGTTTCCGTCATTCCCGTAAAGGATACGGTGGAACCCGCCCCACCTAAGGATGCAGATATAAAGGTGTTTTCCACATCAATAGACAGTGCAAGACTGATTTGGAACGCCGCCAGTGACAATGTTACTGAAAGCGCAGCTCTAAAATATTCGGTTTATTACTCCGATACCGACAATATCCTTACAGTTTCTCAGATATTAAAGAACGGTAAAAGACTGCTCTCTCCAACGGAAGGACGCCTGTTCTTTGACTTTATTCAGCCCAAGGATTCCACCGGCGAAAACTATATAAATGTTATTGTGGAAGATGAAGCAGGAAATATGAGCTGCTATAATATGCTGAAGCTGACACTGGGCGAGGACACAACTCCACCTGATATCCCTGACAGAACCTTAAGATTAACGGCATGGTCACAAACCTCCGCTTCTATAAGCTGGCTTCCCGCAAACGACTTAACCGGCGGAAGAATAGGCAGCGCGGTATCAGAGCTGTCATATTCGCTATATTACATGCCTGCGGAGGGCGACCCAACTGATTTCGATGAGGTTTCTGAAATTGAGAGCAGGGCCATATGGAACAGCGAATTTACAAGAAATATAACCTCAATGACAGTAAACGGTCTGAAAACGGAAACCAAATACTACTTCAATGTAATTGTCAGGGACAAAGCAGGTTTAAAAAATTGCTATGCTCCGATCCTCGTAATTACAGACGATACTCCTCCCAATGTATCAGCATCAACAATTAATATAGAGCCCGATCCTCAAAATGAGAGAAAACTGAAAATAACCTGGGGCTATGCGCAGGATACATATACCAGCCAGAAGAATCTAAAATACGCTCTGTATTGGTCAACCACTGAATATGAGAGCATAGCAGATATCGAAAACAAGGCGCACTCCCTCTCAAAAGACGGCATGGTATACTACCCCTATGTGGCGGAGGGATTAGAACATGAAGTTTACTACGAGGTATCCTATTATTTCTATGTTATTGTTGTAGACGAAGCGGGAAACAAGGCTAAATACCAGACGAAACATTTTATACTCAAAGATACTGTGCCCCCCGTCATTACAAATCCCGAAACATCATGGAATATTCTGAGTTACAATGAAGAAACAGATGAGTATATGATTAGAATAAACTGGCCGGTACTGGCGTATGACGAGGTAACGACCGGCCCGCTCATGTATCTAATTTATTCCTCACCGGAAAAATACGACTCCCTGGAACAGCTTTTATCTTCTGATACACCTGTTCTGAATAAGGGTCGAAATATGACTTATTATGACCATTCAAACCTGTCTGAAGGTATATACTACTATTATGTGGTCGTGCAGGACGACGCTGGAAACATGGCAATGTATGATCCATGTAAGGTGGAATTATCTTCATAATAATTTATCTCTTTGGTCAACTCCTTAATAAGGCAGGAGGTCACCCTACTAATGGGTGAC
>JGI24712J26585_10001991_pt1 | contig 17055 bp, 17 predicted proteins | sample BioPla3DNA2_FD_26585 | JGI IMG/M metagenome (IMG submission 26585) | reverse complement strand
TTACATCTGGCCGTACGTTGAAGCCGATAATAATAGCATTGGAGGCCGAGGCCAGCATGATATCGGTTTCTGTGATAGCGCCTACACCACCGTGAATAATGTTGACTTTAACCTCTCCTGTATTTAATCTTTCCAGAGCCTGGCTCAAAGCTTCAACAGAACCCTGTACATCTGCCTTAACAATAATCCCCAGCTCTTTGATCTGTCCCTCTTTAATGTGCTTGAATAAGTCTTCCAGGGATACCCGGGCGTTTGTCTTCAGCTCATCTTCGCGTTTTTTGGTTTGTCTCCGGGCGGCAATATGCCGGGCAAGTTTTTCATCTTCCACGACGATAAAAATATCTCCTGCCTGTGGAACTTCTGAAAAACCGAGCACTTCCACAGGGGTTGAAGGTCCTGCTTTTTTTATGCGCTGCCCTTTGTCGTCCATCATAGCCCGGACCCTTCCGAACGACGGTCCGGCCATAATCATATCACCAATATTAAGTGTGCCTTTCTGTACCAGGACTGAGGCGACAGGGCCGCGACCTTTATCCAGTTCCGCCTCGATCACCGTACCTCTGGCCGGGCGGTTCGGATTTGCCTTGAATTCGCTAACTTCAGCCACAAGCAGGATCATTTCCAGAAGCTCTTTCAGACCTTCTCTTTTTAAAGCGGAAACATTGGCACAGATGGTTTCTCCACCCCACTCCTCGGGAACAAGGGAGTGTTCAGTAAGTTCCTGTTTGACCCTCTCAGGGTTTGCACCGGGTTTATCAATTTTATTAATTGCTACGATTATGGGAACATTTGCTTCCTTGGCGTGGTTGATGGCTTCCACCGTTTGGGGCATAACCCCGTCGTCAGCTGCTACTACCAGAATAGCAATGTCAGTAACCTGAGCGCCCCTGGCGCGCATGGCTGTAAATGCTTCGTGACCAGGTGTATCCACAAAGGTGATTTTTTTGCCGGAGTGCTCTACCTGGTAGGCGCCGATATGCTGAGTTATCCCTCCCGCCTCGGTTGCGATAACATTTGTTTCCCGGATAGCATCCAGCAGGGATGTTTTACCGTGGTCCACGTGACCCATAACAGTAACAACACAGGGCCTGGGCTGNAGCAGCGCGGGGTCTTCCTCCGGCTCCTGCATCAGCATTGCCTCAATGTCCACCGGCAGCTTGATTACAACCTCGTAGCCGAATTCGCCTGCCAGAATGGTGGCGGTGTCACTATCGATTTCCTGGTTGATCGTGGCCAGCACGCCTAACTGCATCAGTTTTTTGATGAGTTCCGCCGGACTTTTATGCATCTTTAAAGCCATTTCCTGGACAGTTATAGATTCACCAAGGATAATGGGCTTTTTCTCGACCGGTTGAGCCGGTTTTTGAATCTCCTGTGACCTGCCGGCTCCCTTTTTACGTCCATGGGCTGATCTCGGCCGTAATCTTCCCTCGGCATGTTCAGCTATGGCGCTGCGCTTTTCACTGCGGCCCTTTGGAGCCGGTCTCTGGGCTCCGGACTTCTGTGTTTTTGGGGCACCGGTTTTGATTTTTTCACCTGGGCGGACCTTGTCGTCAAGATGCTGGACAGGTTTTTTTAAAGCAGCCTGATCAGGACGCAGTCTTGTCTGACCAGGGGCAGGTGAAGCCTGTCGTTCGAAGGGCCTGACTTTATCTCCGCCAGCAGTTCTCGAGGCCTGTTCACCCGCTCTGGAAGGCCTTGCGGGAGTCTCTGAGATACCATCCCTTGCAACGGCGCCTGGTTTTGAGGGTCCTCCACGTTGCTGTTCCTGAGGCCTCGGGCCCGTACCCCTGTCCTGACGTGGATAGTGCTGGGAAGCGCCCGGGGCGGGTGGTTTTGCCGGCCTGCTCTGGGATCTGCCCTGCGGCGCCCGCTCCTGACGAGGCCGTCCCGCTTCCGGTTTTCCCTGGGGCTGGCGGTCCTGAGCGACTTTTTCCTTTAGAGGCGATTCGTTTAGAGATTCCTGCCGTGCCTTGGGCAGGCGTTCATTCTGGGACCGTTCAGATTTTACACGTTCATTTGTACTATCAGGTGTTTTGGATTTTGCTTTTTGTTCAGTCCGGGATTGACCCCAGGTCCTGGCAGGTCGTTCAGATTGTCTGGATTTTTCTTGGAAACGCCTGTCCGGAGGTCTTGCAGGTACCCGGTCGACCAAACCGGGCCCCTTGTAGTAGTCAGCCCTGGCTCCATGGGATTCTCTTTTGGTTCCGGACTGTGCAGCCCTGCCCTTTTCACTTTTTTTGGTTTCTCCAGGGGCAGTTTCCTTTGTCCCGGGAGCAGTACTTCCATGTTCAGTGTCTTTGCCCGGCATAGCTGATTGTTTTTGCTCGGCAGCCGGCTGAGGTTTATCGGAAATCGATTTCTCACCTGCCGGAGCGCTTTTTTTATGGAGCTGCACCAGTTTTTTTACTTCACTGTCCTCCAGCGTACTCATGTGAGATTTTACGTTAATGCCCATTTGCTTCAAATTTTTGATAATCTCTCTGCTTTCTATGTTAAGTTCTTTAGCAAGTTCATGTACGCGTTTTTTTACCATATAAACACCTCCAAGATTATGTCCTTGTTCGGTCGGCCTCTCCCCTTTCCATTTTTTTTAAAATACCGCAGACCATTTTTTCATCTGTGAAAGCCACCGCCGAACGGGGTGATTTTCCAATTAGTCTGCCAAGTTCTTCTTTCGATCCGTAAGTTACAGCGGGTATATTTTTAGATGCGGCAAGCCCTGTTAATTCCATTTGTGTGCGTTTAGCGGCGTCAAGCGCGATGAGCAGAAGCTTTACTTTGCCCCTGTTGATTGCGCTCTTAACTGCGATATCCCCGGATATTAGTTTGCCTGCCCGCTGTCCCAGACCGAGCATCTTATCTATGGTCAATTTTGCCCCAGCCTCTGTTTTAATGTGTCCATTATTTCCTGGGTGATCGCACGCTGCAACGCTTTCTCCAGGCGTTTTCCTTTTAGCGCCTTATTCAGACAATCCGGATCAGGACAGATGTAGGCGCCGCGCCCGGAACGCTTGCCGGTAGAGTCGATTTCGATGGTTTCATCCGGTGTCCGGACTACACGGATTAAAAGCTTCTTTGGTTTCATTTGCTGGCATCCGACGCACATGCGCTGGGGTATCTTTTTTATTTTTGGCATCGGACTACCTCCTATTCATACTCATCCTCAAAAATTTCACTATATTCATCAGGATACATTTCAAGCATCTGTGATTCGCTCTTGATATCTATCTTCCACCCCGTCAATTTTGCGGCTAGGCGCGCATTTTGCCCCTCCTTGCCAATAGCCAGGGAAAGCTGGTAATCAGGCACAATCACTCTGGCAACCTTTTCTTCTTCCCATATTTCCACTGCCACAACTTTGGCCGGACTCAAAGAACTGGCTACAAATTTGGAGGGATCAGGGTTCCACTTAATAATATCGATTTTCTCTCCATTTAGTTCATTGACAATATTTTGGACTCTCATACCCTTTGGTCCCACACAGGCCCCCACAGGGTCCACGTTTTCATCTTTGGAATAGACAGCGATTTTTGAGCGGGCACCCGCTTCCCGGGCTGTTCCCTTTAATTCTACAATACCTTCATGAAGCTCGGGCACTTCCAGTTCGAACAGGCGTTTCAAGAGACCCGGGTGTGTGCGCGATACCAGTATTTGCGGACCTTTTGTCGTCTTTCTTACTTCAATTATATAGGTCTTTAACCTGCTCCCCTGCCGGTATTCTTCACCGGGCATCTGTTCCGAGGGAGACAAGATCGCTTCGGTTTTGCCCAATTCAATATAAACGTTTTTTTGTTCTATTCGCTGAATAACTCCCGTTACAATGTCTCCTTCGCGGTTTGCAAATTCTTCAAAAATAATGTTTCTCTCTGCTTCCCGAATTCGCTGAACAACCACCTGTTTTGCTGTTTGGGCGGCAATCCTGCCGAAATTCCTGGGGGTCACTTCGCTTTCGACAATATCCCCCTGGCTATAATTGGGATTTATTTTTTGAGCTTCTTCTACAGTAATCTCCTGGCGGGGGTCCTCAACATGTTCACTGACAGTCAACTGGGTGAAAACCTTAAAGTCCCCGGTATCACGGTCGATATGGACCCGGGCGTTTTGGAGTGATCCGAAGTTGCGTTTATATGCGGAAAGCAAGGCCGCCTCAATAGCCTCCAGCAGTACATTTACCGAAATGCCCTTTTCCTTTTCCAGGTCCCTGAGGGCCTCCAAAAATTCGGTATTCATCATTCTTCCTCCCTGAACAATTAGAATTACACTAAAATTCTACATCCAGTTGCGCCAAGGCAACCTGTGCCATGGGAATAAGCAACTGCCCGGATTCATCCGTATCTAAAACTACACTGTCAGCCTGAACGCCCTCCAGACGGCCTGAAAACTCCTTTTTACCGTTAATGGGCTGATAGGTTTTAATGATTGCCTTCCGTCCTTTATAACGGTTAAAATCGGCCGGCTTTTTTAAAGGTCTGTCAATACCCGGCGATGATACTTCAAGAGAGTAGGCTTGGGGTATCGGGTCCTTTTCATCCAACAGTTTATCTATTTTTAAAGAAATAAACCGGCAGTCCTCAATTCCGACCCCACCGGGCTTATCGATAAAAATCCGGAGGTACCAGTGACCGCCTTCCTTTACGTAATCCACATCAACAAGCTCAAGGCCGGCTTCCTGAACAACCGGCAGGGCAATTTCTTCGACTATTTCAGTAATTTTTTTCTTGGACATTAAAGGTACCCCCGTTTAGAAATCTTATAACATTAGCTTTACTTGAAAAAGACATTTGTATCCATGATAAGACGAAAGAGTGGGCATTACCCACTCCTTGGAATCGAAAAAAATTCCCTAGCTGCAAACCAGAACCAGTATACCACAGAAGAATATTGTTGACAAGGGCCTTTTAAGGCAAATGAACAGGTTAAGGTGGCCCCGTCTGGTGGTTATCAAGTATCTGGAAAATGATCAAGGGGGAAAAGTTTACTATAGCGTTAACCTTTAATTATTGTATATCTTTTTGTTCCGGGTTTATTCTTTTGGAAAGCCTTCCCTGTATAAACCCGGTCTGATATTCTCTTTTGAAAAATGACGGGAATGATTTATTTGCCAGGTAAGTTATTTACCATAAATTTGAGAGCGTTGCTAGCAGCTCCAGGTTTGCCCAAATGTAAGGCTTTTTTAGCCATCCCTGCCATTTGTTCCGGCTTAAGCAGGCAGGTCCGGATCAGTCCGGCCAGGTTTTTTTCTTTTACTCTGTAGCCAGCTCCCAGGTTTGTTAAAAATTCAGTATTCCTTTCTTCATGCCCCGGCAAGGGATCCAATATAAAAATAGGCAGGCCTGCGGCTAAAGCTTCGGCACAGGTAAGCCCCCCTGCTTTACCGACCATGAGATCGGAAGCCTGCATGAGCTCATGGATATTATCGACAAAGCCCAAAACTTTTATTTCACAGGAAAGTCCGGGAGCAAGCCGGCTCAATTTTTCAAACAAGGTTTTATTCTTTCCTGTAACAACGATGAGTTGGCAGCTGTTGCCCAGCTGGCCCAGGGTCTGGACTGCCGCCAGCAGGGGGCCCATGCCAAGGCCGCCGCCCATAATCATTATTGTCGCTAGCCCTGATTGAAGACCCAGGCGTTGCCTTAAAGTATTTTTCTCAAGATTCTCTTCAAAGGCAGGGTCAATTGGAATTCCAGTGGAAAGTACTTGTCCTTTCCCGAGCCCTATTTTCTCACATTGTTCCATCAAATGTTCCGAACCGACGATGTAAAAGTCTACTTCAGGAAAGACCCAGAAAGAATGGATCGTAAAATCTGTAATAGCTGCGTAGAGCGCTCCCTGAAAGACCCCTCTTTTTTTCATCCCCGCTGCAATTCCAAGGGGGAAAGGGTGGGTACAGACAATTATTTGCGGGCTGAAAATTTCAATATACTCACCGAGTTTTGGTACTGTGAGCGCGTTTATAAACCTGTTAAAACCCAGTTTGCTATAGCTGGAAAGGGTATTTCCATGCTCGGACCGGCGGTAAAGATAACCGTAAAATGAAGGGGCCATCTTTAATATTAGTATATAGGTACCGAACATGGCTTTATCCAGAAAGGGATTAGTATAGCGGAAGGTATCCAGAATAACAACTTCTGCTTCGGGGTAAAGGATTTTAGCCGCTTTTTTCAGCGCTTCTGCAGAGCGCATGTGCCCGGTACCCACCGATACGGACAAAATCAGGACTTTGTTGAGATTGCCTATAAGTAAACCGTTCCTTTCTCATTCCGGAGAATACCGGTTCTATAGATGAAAGCCTTTCGTCAAGCTTGAAGCACCAGAGGGGTAACTATGTGGGCAGCGCCAGTAACCCGATCCGGCATTGTCTTCACGCCGGCCGGATCGGTGAGGCCCAATCTTTAATATTCGGTTATGCTGCGAACTCGTTGCAGGAGGTGTTTAAGAAGCAAATCCCCGTGTCAGTGGCCGGGTACCGTGCTAGATTAAGGCAAGCAGTTCCCTGACCCTTTTTTCCAGGTCGTTAAAAGCTGTAACTGTAACTTCCCCTGTCTTGCGGACACGCACTTCAACCTTCTTCTCAGCGGCGGTTCTGGAGCCCACGGTGAGACGCAGGGGATAGCCGATGAGGTCGGCGTCTTTAAACTTTACGCCGGCCCGCTCCGGACGGTCGTCCAGGAGTACGTCGAATCCGGCAGCGGAAAGGCTGTCGTAGATTTCCCCGGCCAGGTTAACCTGGGCTTCATCCTTGGTGCTCACCGGAATTATGACTGCGTCAAAGGGTGCGATGGCCGCCGGCCAGATGATCCCGTCATTGTCGTGGTTCTGCTCAATAGCCGCCGCCATGGTGCGGGTCACTCCGATACCGTAGCAGCCCATGATTATGGGCTGACTCCGGCCATTTTCATCCAGATAGTTGGCGCCCAGTACTTTGCTGTATTTATCTCCCAGTTTAAAGATCTGTCCCACTTCAATTCCCTTCGCTTCCAGCAGGGGGGAACCACAGCGCGGACAGGGTTCTCCGGCCTGGACCATCCGGATATCACTCACGGTCTGAACATGGTAGTCCCGTTGCATATTGACATTTAATAAATGAGAGTCGTTCTTGTTTGCGCCGGTTACAGCGTTTGCAATCAGGACAACTTCCGGGTCGGCTACAATTTTACAGTTTTTTAAGCCCACCGGCCCGGCGAAGCCAACAGGTGCGCCGGTAACCCGCAGAACCGTATTCGCCCCGGCCAGTTCCAGCCGGAGGCAGCCCAGGGTATTTAGTAACTTAATTTCGTTAATCTCGCGGTCTCCTCTGACCAGGGCAGCCACAACTTCTTTTTCGGTTTCATAAAGTAAGGTTTTGATTATTTTTTGCGGCGGTATTCCCAAAAACCTTGTTACTTCCTCTACTGTACGGCAGCCGGGGGTTTCCTTTTCAATAATTGGCTTCAAGTCTTCTTTTTCCCCGGGTTCCCGCACGGCTTGAGCGGCCTTTTCGACGTTAGAGGCATAGTCGCATTTTGTGTCCCGGCAATAGAGCACGGAAGCTTCGCCTGAGTCCGCCAGCACCATGAATTCATGAGTGTCGCTGCCCCCAATGGCACCCGAATCAGCTTCCACCGGGCGGAAAATGAGGCCGCAGCGCTGGAAAATCCGGTTATATGCTTCATGCATCTTCATATAACTGACGTGCAGGCCCTCTTCGTCCCGGTCAAAAGAATAAAGGTCTTTCATGATAAATTCCCTGCCGCGCATCAAACCGAAGCGAGGCCGCCGTTCATCCCGGTATTTGTTTTGAATCTGGTAGAGCATCAGGGGAAGTTGTTTGTAGGAATTCACCTCTCCCCTGACCAGGCTTGTTACTATTTCTTCGTGGGTGGGCCCCAGGGCAAAACTACGCTCGTGCCTGTCTTTCAAGCGAAAAAGTTCCGGTCCGTAGACATCCCAGCGGCCTGATTCCTGCCATAGTTCGGCTGGTTGAATAATGGGCATCAGGATCTCCTGTCCTCCCTGACGGTCCATTTCTTCCCGGATAATCTGTTTGATTTTCTTTAATACGCGCTGGGCAAGGGGCAGGTGAGTATATACGCCTGCTGCCGTTCGCCTGATAAAACCGGCCCTCAGTAAAAGCTGGTGACTGACCACTTCTGCTTCCGCAGGCATTTCTCGCAAAGTTGGCGCAAAGAATTCGGTTGCACGCATGAAAACCCCTCCGGTATAGATTAGATATAATGTCTATCTGAATATCCCTAAATCGTCTCGATTTCCTTCATCAGCTCGTCCACCAGTTCAGCCTCGGGTACCTTTCTGATTACTACCCCTTTACGAAAAATAAGCCCCTCCCCGCTTCCGCCGGCTATACCCACGTCGGCTTCCCTGGCCTCCCCGGGGCCGTTGACCACACAGCCCATAACGGCAACCCTGATGTTTTTTTTAAGGTTCTTCAACCTTTCTTCAACTTCTTCGGCAAGTTTGATCAGATCTATTTGAGTGCGGCCGCAGGTGGGACAGGAGATCAGTTCCACTCCTCTCTGGCGCAGGGCAAGGGACTTTAATATTTCATAGGCCACTCTGACTTCATAAACCGGGTGACCGGTAAGGGAAACCCGGATTGTATCACCGATTCCTTCATTTAAGAGGATTCCAATGCCCAAGGCTGATTTGACCGTGCCTGAACTTAAGGTTCCAGCTTCAGTTACACCGACATGGAAAGGGTAATTCACTTTTTCCGCCANGAGACGGTAGGCGGCGAGCATTAAAGGAACACTGGATGCTTTCAGGGAAATTTTGATATCTCTAAAAGAGAGTTCCTCAAAGAGCTTAATCTGATCCAGGGCGCTTTCAACCATGGCCTCGGGGGTAACCCCGTTGTATTTTTCCAGAAGCCTCTTTTCCAGGGACCCTGCATTTACTCCAATCCTGATGGGAACATTTCGCTCCTTTGCAGCAGCCACTACTTCAGCCACCCGGTTCCGCCCGCCAATATTACCGGGGTTGATCCGGAGACCGCTTACGCCGGCCTTGATGGATTCCAGCGCGAGGCGGTGATCGAAGTGAATATCAGCTATGACGGGTATTTCAAGAGCCTTGATGATTTGCGGCAGCGCTGCGGCGGCTTGCTGGTCCGGTACGGCCACACGAATAATTTCACAGCCTTCCGCCACCAGCTCTTCAATTTGCTTCAGGGTGGCCCGGACATCTCTGGTATCGGTATTGGTCATGGACTGGACACTCACCGGAGCTCCTCCGCCCACCTGTACCTTGCCAAGGAAAACAGGCCGGGTTATTCTTCTCTTAATGTAAACCACCTGCTTGTCTTGATTAACGGGTTGCTATTTTTTACTAAGAAATTGTACAGCAAGAAATTATAACCGGGAAGGGTCCTCAGCGCTGTGAAGGTATTCTCTCGGACAAGAAAACCTGCAGAATGTCATTGTAAGTAATAACCACGATCAGCAGCAGCAGCAGGCCGAAACCAATCAGGTGAATAAAGTTTTCTTTGACAGGGTCCACCGGCCGCCCCCTCACCTTTTCCCAGAACAGAAAAAGAATCCGGCTGCCGTCCAGGGCGGGGATCGGGAAGAGATTAAACAGCCCCAGGTTAATACTCAGGAAGGCGGAAAGCTGCAGCAGGAAGAAGAACCCCACTTGTGCGGCCTTGCCTATTTCGCTGACCACGCGTACCGGTCCCCCCACGTCAGCGGGGGTTTGTCCTAAAATCATTTTTGCGACAAAGTCAAGAATCATCCAGGTAATCCTTGCCGTATAATCCGCACCTAAAGCCAGCGCCTGAAAAAGATTTCCTTTACTCAAACCCTGTTCAGGATAGATGCCGAGCTTCCCAGTGTTATTCTCGTCCCTGGCGGTGAACACCCGGAAGCTCTTCTCGACCCCGTCCCTGAGCACGGTAACTTCGATTTCTTGCTCCGGTTTCTGGCTGATTGTTCCAGACAGTTCCTCCCAGCTGTCAACGGGCTGGCCGTCGACTGCCAGGATTCTGTCACCTGCCATGATTCCTGACTTTGCTGCGGGAAAATCCGGTATGACTTCGCTGATCACGGTGGTAGCCACCGGGATTCCCTGAAAAATAAAAATGGTGGAAAAAAGCAGGACAGCAAGCAAAAAGTTCATTAAAGGTCCCGCAAAAATTACCGCTATGCGCTGCCCGACGGTTTTACTGTTAAACCCGCGTCCGTCATCTTCTTCGTCTTTTTCGTTGGGGTCCATGCCCGCCATGCGGACAAAGCCGCCTAAAGGGAGGATGCGTAAGTTATAGCTCGTATCACCTTTGGGAAGGGTAAGAAGTTTTGGTCCGAAACCCAGACTAAATTCGTGAACCTTGATTCCCACGAACTTTGCCACCGCAAAGTGGCCCAGTTCATGGAAAAAAATCAAAATCCCGAATACGAAAATAGAAGCTACAAACGTCAACATCCAATCCACCTCAAATAGAGTTCATAAATTAAACACCTGATTGCAAGGCTATTTCCCGGGCCCAGCGGTCTGCATCCATAATTTCAGCAAGCCCGGGATTATTAATTATCTTATGCTGCTCCATAACACCGCCCACTAAAACCGGAATGCCCGTGAAGGATATTTTACCCCTGAGGAACAATTCAACAGCCACTTCATTGGCGGCATTGAGCACGGCGGGCATTGTACCGCCGGCTTTTCCCGCTTCGTAGGCAAGGCCTAGGGCCGGGAATTTTACAAGATCCGGTTCTTCAAATGTTAGCCCCTTCAGATCTGCCCACTTCAGCCTGGGTACAGGCCCGGACAGGCGGTTGGGATAAGTAAGGGCATACTGGATGGGCAGGCGCATATCGGGTACTCCCATCTGGGCAATTACTGAGCCGTCCCGGAACTCAACAGCTGAGTGAATAATGCTCTGGGGGTGAACAATAACTTCAATATGGGAATAGTTTACCCCAAACAGCCATTTTGCTTCAATCACTTCCAGTCCTTTATTCATTAAAGTTGCTGAATCAATGGTTATTTTGCTTCCCATAACCCAGTTGGGGTGGTGCAGGGCCATATCAACAGTCACCGATTCAAGCTGTTCCTTTGTCAACTGGCGGAAAGGCCCGCCGGAAGCGGTGAGAATAATTTTCTCAATCAGGTCCGGTTTGCGGCCGTTCAGGCACTGCCAGACGGCAGAATGTTCACTGTCCACCGGCAGGATTAATATATTTTTTTGCCTGGCCAGGCTCATCACCAGTTGTCCTGCGGCAACCAGGGTCTCTTTGTTGGCCAGGGCCACATCCTTGCCGGCGTTAATAGCCGCCAGGGTCGGGTAAATTCCTGCTGCGCCGGTGATTGCCACAACGACAAGATCGGCTTCAGGTAGTCCGGCGAGATCTTCCATGCCTTTCCGCCCCCAGGCCAGGTCGGGGCATTGGGAAGGGTCCAGGCTGTCTTTCAGCTCAAGCAATTCCCGTTCTTCTGCCAGTGCTGCAGCAGACGGTCTGAATTCTTTGAGCTGTTCCGCTAAAAGACGCCAATTTCTCCCGGCGCCAAGGCCCAACAGCTTAAATCTCTCCGGATAACACCGAATGATTTCGAGTGTCTGCCGGCCGATAGAACCGGTGGAACCAAGAACGACAATCTTTTTCATTTAGATTACTCCAATTTGTGCATATGCAAATTTGTCTTGCGTGAACGAAGCGGATAATTCCGGCAGTTGCCGGAAGGAAACAGAAAGCAGCTTGTACATTAATAGTATTTCATATTTAAAAAAATGTTTGGTTTTGAAATTAGCCTATGGCCTGTCTTTAGGCCCCAGCCCCAGAACGCCTGTTTTAATAACAGCCTGCAGGGCGATTAACAGGATCGGACCCATCAACAAGCCCACCAAACCCATGGTTCTCAATCCCGCGTACATGGCGATCAGAGTAGCCAGAGGGTGCAGGCCGAGATTTACAGAAACAATTTTTGTTTCTGAAAACTGCCTTACAGTCAGCACCAGTCCATACAATACCATGAGTTTAATCCCCATCCCCGTTGCCCCGGTGGCAAAGGACCAGATCAGCCAGGGGATGTAAATGGTGGCAGGACCCAGTACCGGAATTATATCAAAGAAGCCGATTAAGAGACCCATAGTCAGGGAATAATTGGCTCCAATCAGTAGCAAACCCAGAACACTCAGGACCGTTGTAATCGAGACCAGGATTGCCTGTGCCTTCAGATAGCCGGTGAAGGCAGCGGTTATTTCCCGTATAACGGTCACGGTTTTCTCGCCCCAGGGGGCGGGAATGGTTTTAAGCAGCAACTCGGAAATCAGATGACGGTCGCGGGCTACAAAATAGGTGGCCAGAATGCTGACAACAATAATTGTCAGGGTACCCGGGACCAGGGACAAAAAGCGAATAATCGAGTCGGTCAAACTGCTGATCAAGCCCTGCAGGTTAGTGGTGAGGGTGGTAATGTTTTGTTCCAGGGACGAAACAACCCCCGGGGGAAGCGTTATGTAAAAGGCCGTCAATCTTTCTATTAAATCACCGTAAAGGAGCCTTAACTCCGCAGCAGCGGAAGGAAGTGTCAAAGAGAGATGGAGCAACTCCGTTACTAGTTTCAGTATAATGATTGAAAACATAATAGCAATACTCCCGAAAACAAGAAACATGGATGNCATCGTGGCCATACCACGGTTAAACCTTGCTCTATTCTGCAATATTTCGATGACCGGTTCCATAATTATGCTGACTATAAGAGCAATGACAAACGGGAGCAGGATGGGTAAGATATATTTAACAGTTGCCAGGATTATTACTATTGCTGCTATTATATAAATCATGATCAGGATAGGTTTGGGCAACGGGGCTGTCACCTCAGCTTATTATGAATAATACAACAAAATAATAGACAAGGGGTGCTGTAAACAGGGCGCTGTCGATGCGGTCCAGAATTCCGCCGTGGCCGGGGATCAGCCTGCTGGAGTCCTTGATCCCGGCTTCTCTCTTAAAAGCTGATTCGAGCAGGTCACCCACTTCTGCCGCTATTCCAACCATTAGTCCCAGTAAAAGCATCTTTGGCATGGATAAAAAAGGATAAATATAAGAAGAAAACAAATAGCTGACCAGAACACTTCCCAGCAACCCTCCCAGAGCTCCTTCCAGCGTCTTCTTGGGGCTCAGTACTGGAGCCAGCCTTCTCTTGCCGAAGCTTTTGCCCACAAAGTAAGCTGAAGTATCACAGGCCCAGGTTCCAGCGAGCATAAAAATAAGCCAAATCCATCCGTCTGGCAGCATTCTCAGGAGATATACATAACTCAGTAATCCCACGTAAAGCGTGCCCATCAGGGTCCCGGCTCCATCCAGCAGCGAATAACGGGGGTAAAAGGTGACCGTGGCGATCAGATGCAGAAATAAAATGATTGTTATGGTCGGACCGGGATATCCGTTACTATAAAGATATGCGCCGCCAATGAGGATTAAGCCACCCGCAGAGGCTAGCCAGAATAACGGCTTTAATCCCAACTTGGTCAGTAATTCCGTTATTTCCTTGATGCCCAGGATGATTAACAGGCTGATCAGAAGCAACAGGGGAATACCCCCGTACCAAACTGCCAGAATGATCAGCGGGATTCCAACCAGGGCACTTAAGACTCTTTGCCCGAGCACATTTTCACCGACCTGTCAGGTTGTTAGTCCCTTTGTTCAGCCCTCCGAAACGGCGTTCACGCTGCTGATAATCAACCAGTGCCTGCAAGATGTGAATACGTCGAAAGTCGGGCCACATCACGGAAGAAAACCAGAACTCCGTATAAGCCAGCTGCCAGAGCAAAAAATTGCTGATGCGCAAGTCACCGGAGGGGCGAATCAAGAGATCAGGATCCGGTTGACCGGCTGTATAAAGATGATCCGAGATAACTTTTTCGCCAATTTGTTCGATACTGAGTCTGTCATTAGCAATTTTGGCAGCAATTGCCCGGACGGCATCTACAATTTCGTTCCGTCCACCGTAGTTTAAGGCNAGGTTCATGGTCAGGCCTTTATTCTCCCTGGTGCGTTGCACAGCCATGTCGATGGCCTTCCTTGCAGAAGCCGGCAGTTCTGCAAGCCTGCCGATAGGATGCACCCGGACACCGTTTTGACATAGTTCGTCTATTTCCTTATAGAAGTACTCAACTAGCAGATCCATTAATATGTTGATTTCTTCCTGGGGCCTTTTCCAGTTTTCTGTGGAAAAGGCGTATAATGTTAGAAAACCGATGCCCAGATCGGAACAGAGCCGCACAATATCTCTTAAGGATTCTACTCCTGCCCTGTGTCCAAAGGAACGGGTCAAGCCCCGGCGCAGGGCCCAGCGTCCATTACCGTCCATGATAATAGCTATGTGGCCGGGCAGTTTATTTTTATCAATTTTCTTGATAAGTTTGTTAACTTCGGCCTCAGCGCAACCTTCGGTGTCTTTTCGGCGCCAGAAGCGGACTATTTGGTTAAACATGAAAAAATTTTGCCTCCTCTGGAATCACCCTTGAGACATACCTATGTAATGACCCCCTCAGATGTGAGGGGGTCCACCCGTTACTCTTCGACAATGGCTCCGGTGGGGCAAGCGTCAGCGCAAGCACCACAACTCTCACATTTATCCGGATCGATCTTATAAATATCACCTTCGCTAATTGCTCCAACAGGACAGGCATCCAGGCAGGAACCACAGGCAAGGCATTCCTCTGTAATTTTGTATGCCACTTTATCCACCTCCTTTCGTTTTTCTTCGAAGGCCACAGTGATCACCCCTTTATTTTTAGAGACCCTATGAAAGCGTATAACCCTCGGTTTCCCTACCGGTTGTACCTTATAAGGCCGGGTGAACATGATTTCTATTTCATAGCCGGAGGTTTTGCATAGCTCAAGCGCCTTGCTTAATTCAAAGCCGGTAATGTCCGGTACCACGTCCATCTATACCTGCATAATCTCCTGTTCCTTATTGGCTAAAAGGTTGTCAATATCTTTGATCATCCGGTCCGTCATTTTCTGAACATCTTCCTGTTTGCGCTTCAACTCATCTTCAGAAATATTGCCCTCTTTTTGCTGGGATTTCAGTTGATCGTTTGTGTCACGACGGATATTCCGTATGGCCACGCGGCCCTCTTCCGCTTTCTTTTTGATGACTTTCATCAGCTCAACCCGCCTTTCCCGGGTTAGTTGCGGAACTGCCAGGCGGATAACGACGCCGTCACTGGCAGGGTTAATACCCAGATCAGACTTTAAGATAGCCTTCTCGATTTCGGGCAGGGCGGTTTTGTCCCAGGGCTGGATAACCAGTAGTCTGGCCTCGGGAACGGAAATATTTGCAAGTTGATTGACAGGTGTCGGAGTCCCGTAGTAATTGACCATTATTTTATCCAGGAGGGCCGGAGTAGCTCGTCCTGCACGCATTGAGGCGAACTCCTTCTTAACCACTTCAACAGTTTTTTTCATATTACCTTCGGCTTCTTTAAGGATTTCCGTGGTTGTCATTTAACTCACCTCCGATATATGTCCCAATTTTTTCGCCAAACACAGCTCTCATAATATTACCAGCCTGGTTTAAATCAAAAACAATTACGGGAATATTATTATCCATACACAAAGAAGCTGCAGTAGCATCCATAACACCAAGACCCTTGTTCAACATATCAATGTACGATAGTTGCTTGAACATTTTAGCATTGGGATTTTTAAGCGGGTCGCTGTCATAGACACCGTCTACCCGCTTGGCCATTAAAATAACCTGAGCTTCAATTTCAGCTGCCCTCAGGGCGGCGGTTGTGTCTGTGGANAAATATGGATTTCCCGTGCCGGCGGCAAAAATGACTACCCTGCCTTTTTCCATATGTCTTATGGCCCGCCGCCTGATATAAGGTTCAGCCACTTCTTTCATTTCAATTGCTGTCTGGGTCCGGGTATCAACACCATGTTTTTGAAGCGCGTCTTGAAGTGCCAGGGAGTTCATTACAGTTGCCAGCATTCCCATGTAGTCAGCTGTTGCCCGGTCCATTCCCTTGGCGCTTCCGGCGACACCCCGCCAGATATTACCTCCACCAACTACGACGGATATCTGCACCCTATGTTCTACCACTTCTTTGATCTGCCTGGCTATTGTGTTTACCACATCGGGATCGATTCCATAACCAAGGGAACCGGCCAGAGCTTCGCCACTCAACTTCAGAACAATTCGCCAGTATTTTGGTGCAACCATAAAGACAGGAAACCTCCAGTCTTCCCAGAGTTATTCTACAGTTTAACTTAAAAATCCTTTTATTTAATTCTATTTGCAAACATTTCGTGTTGCCTCTTCCACCTCGGCAGCGATGTCGGACTTTTTCTTCTCTAACCCCTCACCAAGCTCAAAACGGGCAAACCGTCTGACGCTGATATTCTCACCAATCTTGGCAATTTTCTCAGTCAGGAGCTGTTGCACAGTTTGATCCGGGTTCTTTATAAAAGGCTGTTCTAAAAGGCATACTTCCTTATAATACTTGTCAATNCTTCCTTCAACCATTTTGTCGACGATCTTTTGCGGTTTACCTTCGTTGAGAGCCTGAGCCCGCAAAATTGNCTTTTCTTTTTCAAGCGTCTCGGATGAAACTTCTTCCCGCCTGATATATTCCGGTTTTGAAGCAGCGATTTGCATAGCGATATCACGAACCAGAGTTTTAAATTCATCCGTTTTAGCCACAAAGTCGGTTTCGCAATAGAGTTTTAAATTCATCCGTTTTAGCCACAAAGTCGGTTTCGCAATTCACTTCCACCAGAACCCCAATTTTGCCGGCGCCGTGTATGTAAGCTTCCACGAGTCCTTCCGCGGCTATTCTGCCGGCTTTTTTAGCTGCTGCAGCCAGGCCTTTCTCTCTAAGGTAGTCAGCTGCTTTTTCCAGATCGCCGCCAGTTTCTGCAAGCGCTCTCTTACAATCCATCATTCCTGCTCCGGTACGCTCCCGGAGTTCCTTGACCAGACTGGCTGGTACAGACATATTGGATTTGCCTCCTTTGTATTTACATCATTTTCCTTTAAAATAGTATATCCAGGATTTTAAAGGGTCAATCAAAATGTCATAACTAAAGGCAGTAAAAAAGGCAGGGG
>JGI24712J26585_10001990_pt1 | contig 17056 bp, 16 predicted proteins | sample BioPla3DNA2_FD_26585 | JGI IMG/M metagenome (IMG submission 26585) | reverse complement strand
CCTGATTTTATAATTTTATAGTTAAAAGGCACTTTATCAATTGTAATTAAGAAATCATAGGGAACATTATTTTCTATTTTACTTATAAAATAATTTATTTCATTGGTGATGGCTGTACCTTGAGGTGTTGTTATTGTCCTTTGTTTATCAGTCTTCAGATTCAAAAATATTTGTTTTTTTTCGTAATCATACATGAGACTAAAAACTGCATAAACACTTTTTTCCTCATCTTCCTCGGGCACTTCAATATTATCTGTCTTGTAGACAAAAGTTTTTTTGCTAGTCCCGTCATATACTGTAAAGGGATAGCTCCCATTCCTATCGACTACATAGGAAGCGCTTTTTCCATCAACAAAATAACCGGTGGGCAAATAAATGTAGTAAGTGTCTTCCGTATCATCATCTTCGTCAGTACCGGCATAATAGGGTGTCAGGGTGATTTCTTTAAAATTAGTTCCGGCAACATCCTTTTCAGTAAATTTTCCTCTTAAATTTCTGTTTGCTCCATAGCATATATTCATACTGCTTAAGATTATCAGAGCAACACATATAATTGTAATTTTTTTCATAGTTTCTCCCACTTGTCTTTATGCATTTCAAGCTGCCTGAGATACAAATACCGAGTAATAATCTTTTCGATATGAGGAGGCATCTCTTCAAAAATGCATCCATAATTGCAAAAAAATAAAATCTTCTGATTATCGTCATATATTTTATCAATTCTAATAACCTTAGCCTTTAATAATACAGCTGTTTTTTCATATCTAAAATTAAAAGTTATGATATCATTTATGTATAATTCATAGTTTGATGAAACCAACATGCCGCCAATGCTTAAGTTTATCAGACGGATTTTCATGTTAGGAAAGTTTTCTGTTACGTCTTCATCATTTCTATAGAGGCTTTCTACCTGATAGGATAAGTCTGTCCGAACCTTTAATGAGTTCCTTCTTTCAATATCGGGATACTTTTTTACTATATGAGCATTAAGCTGATTATTGGATGCTAATTCAATTTGGCAGGAGTAACGGGAAATTCCTGTAAATTCATTGTAAACATCAATAATTACATTTGTTTTTCTGCTTAAGATGGGCAAGCCGTTACCTTTAACCTTTATTATTTCCGCATCCAAGTTTAACAGGTACCCTTTTCCAATCAGTTTATCATCTTCATCATATATTTTTACTATTTTATCAGTATTAATCATGACAACTCCCAAGCTCTTATTCATCAGCCCGGCTCTCAGGTATTTTATAATTCAAGAAATACACATAAATATCTACAATTGAACTGAACAGCTCTTCGGGAATTTCGCTGCCTATTTTAAGCTGAGACAATATAACCGACAATGAGTCGTCTCTATATACAGGCACCCCGTTTTTTTCGGCTATTTCCACAACCTTGTCTGCAATATAACCTGAGCCTGAAGCAACTACAACAGGAGCATTGTTCTTAGCCGCATTATATTTAAGGGCAACAGCATGGTTTGATTTATTATTAGATTGTGACATCTACACTATTTTTCCTTTCAGTCAGATTTGTGAAAACTTCGCTAAACCGCCTAACTTTGACGCATTCCTGCACTCTTATGCTTTCTATTGTAACATTATTTTTGCTTAAGAGAAAGTTTAAATCATTTTTGATTTTCTCGGCCTGCCCCGATAAGCTGCCGGGTATATAAATATCAAGCGATAGGACGGAGTCCTTTAATTTTAAAATTGTTTCAAAATATCCTAAATTCTGAACTTCAAAGGTTATAAATACTTTATGGGATTTGTAATTTTCGGACTTTCTTTTATCATCAGGCCTATCCTCATCCTCCCCTATCCATATTTCGGAAAACATATACATCCCCTTGTAATTCAAAGGTAAAAACATGTGGAGCAAAGGAATATTAACATTTTGACTAAATAAAAGCGACTCGGTCACATCCTCCATCAAGCCTTTAGTTACCGCATTTTCACTATCGCTAATTCCTTTATCAAGGAGTTTCAAAAATGATTCGATAGAATGGTTCTTTATATTTGTTTTTGCTTCATATGTATTGATTAAAGAAGTTTTTAATAATTCCATTTGTTTTTTGTCAAGTTGAAAATTATATTTTAAAAATTCAAATAAAGATTCCAATTCTTCGGAAAAATTAGCTTTAGAACCATATTCCAGTCTAACAAGGTTGTGAACCAATACGGATACATAATTCCTTATAATGCCGAAATCATTCATTTTGGAAATATATCTTCCAATGAAGGGCAGGATTTCATTTTTCAAGAGCTCCAAGTTTGAGTCCATGGCACTTGTATCACCGTAAATAAACTTACCCGTAAGCTCATTAAAAGGAGCTTTTAATATTTCCGGAAGGCTTTTTTCAATATTTTTAAAGGTTGAGTTGATTGAGCTGTTAATTTCTTTCACTGATACGAAGCAGTCATAGCTTCTTAAGAAATTTTTTAAAACAGTTTGAAGTTCTTTGTTGCCAGGATTTTTGCTTAAGAGGGCCCTCAGCATATCAAAAAATTCGCCTTGAAATTTAGTGTAGGTTCCTTGCTGAAACTTGAGAAAGTCCAATATTTCAGCATCGTTCATTTTAATATTGGCTAAAAAAGAATCAAAAAATACGCTTAAGGCAGGGTCGTTTTTAATATTGTTAATAAACTGTTTGCTAAAAAGGAGCTTTTTAGCTTCTTCATACATTATTGGAGAATTTTGCAATGATTTAATAAACTTGTCAAAAACAGAATCAGGATTGTAATTGAAAAGCTCTTGTCTGATTTGATTTTCATAATCCTTCTCAGGCGTTTTAGTGACCTTGGTCGGATCAGCTATATCAAAAGGCACTTCGTTTTTTATTTTAGGCTTATTAATAGGATTTTCGCTTATATTGTTATTAGTCTTAATACTTAAATTATTCAATATAGTCTCCCGTTTATAAAAGTTTAATATTCTCCATTATTATATCGGCACAATAATAAATTAAATAAGGGCAGCATCAAAAAAATTACAAAAAGTTTTTCATTATAACAGCTTAAAAATTTACAATAAGGGTCGATATAAAGATAGGAAACCAACAAGGAGAGTAATATGGAAAATTTAGATTCTGTTCTCGATATGTATCTTTTTGAAACAAATTCATTATTGGACCAATTAGATGATATTTTGTTAAAGGCTGAAAGCAATTTAAGTTTTGATAAAGAATGCATGGACGAAATATTCAGAATCATGCATACTATAAAAGGCTCATCAGCCATGATGCAATTTGACGGCATAATGACTATTTCTCACAAAATTGAAGACTTGTTTTATTATATCAGGGAAAATGGAATAGACCAAAAATATAATGAAGGACTTGTAAACTTAGTTTTTAAGATTACTGATTTTATAAAAGGAGAAATTGTCAAGGTAGAAGAAGGACTTGAACTTGAGACAAATTTAGGTCCTCTAAAAGATGAAATAAAGTTATTTTTAGATTCAATCAAAAAGGAAGGTAAAAAAGAAATATCCGAAGATGAAGGAAACAACCAAGCAAAAGAATTCAGGTACGCCATAAGGATAATGTTTGACGACGAAGTAAGCATGGAAAATGTAAGAGCTTTTATTATAGTCAACCAATTGAGAGATACAGGCATTGAATTTGAATATAAACCTGAGAACATCGAAAGTATTCCCGAAACATCGCAAGAAATAATTGAAAAGGGCTTCTATATTTATGTGGATGAAGAGTCTCTGGATACGGCAATCGGGGTAATCAGCAAAGCATTAAACGTTAAGAATTATACGGTGTTTGAATACAATGAGGATTTACACAATAAAAATGAAAATGAAACAATTACCGGCAAAGCATCATGCCCTGCTGATTTAAACAACTCAATGTCATCAACAAATTCAAAACAATGCAGGCAAAGCTTAATAACAGTTAATCTTTCAAAGTTAGACAAGCTTGTAGATATTGTGGGAGAACTTGTTATTGCGGAATCCATGGTCGAATCAGATCCGGATATAAAAAGATTAAATTCCGATAGCTTTAAAAAATCAACACGACAAATGAGAAAGCTTACCGACGAGCTGCAGGATATTGTAATGTCCTTGAGGATGGTTCCGATTTCGGGCACATTTAACAAAATGCACAGGATAGTAAGAGATATGGGAAAGGAATTAAACAAGGATGTTGATTTGATATTAAACGGCGAAGACACTGAAATCGACAAAACAATTGCAGATAGTATTTCAGACCCCATTATGCACCTTGTCAGGAATGCAATGGACCACGGTATAGAATCTGAAGAAGAAAGAATACAGGCAGGGAAGAACAAAAAAGGGATAATAACCTTATCAGCCTTTAATACAGGGGGGGAAATACACATTACCGTAGAAGATGACGGAAGGGGATTTGATTCGGAAAAAATATTGGAAAAGGCGGAAGCCAAAGGTTTATTAACCAAACCCGCAAGCGAATATACAGAAAAAGAAGCATTCCAATTATTGATGGTTCCCGGGTTTTCCACCAATGAAAACATAACAGAGTATTCAGGCAGGGGTGTCGGAATGGATGTTGTCAAGTCAAACGTTGAAAAGGTGGGAGGAACGGTTGTTCTTGAAAGCAGTGAGGGATTAGGGAGTAAGATCACATTTAAAATTCCCCTTACTTTAACTATAGTATCAGGTATGCAGGTTGTAGTGGGAAACTCTGAATTTATAATACCGATTAAGAGTATTCATCAATCATTTAAAACCAAAAAAAATGAAATTATTCATAATCCCGAGCAAGGCGAAATGATATTAATAAGGGAAAAATGCTACAGGATAATAAGATTGCATGATTATTTCAACATTAAAACAGATATTACAAATATCGAAGACGGCATACTGATATTTGTGGAATCAGGTGATAACAGTGCCTGTTTGTTCGTCGATAAAATAATAGGAGAACAGCAGGTTGTAGTAAAGCCCCTTCCGATAATATTAAACAAGTACAAACTAAAGGAATCTGGAATTTACGGCTGTTCAATATTAGGTGACGGGAGTATTAATTTAATCTTAGATGTAGGAAATTTAATGGATAGTAAAAGATATGGTGAAAATAACTGATAGCGAATTTTTGGAATATGTAAACTACATAAATAAAAATTACGGGATAGACCTTTCAAAGAAAAAGATATTAATTGAGGGGAGATTATCTAATTTAATTGAAAAAAAGGGAATGAACAGTTTTCACCAGTATTTGAAAAGTGTAAAAAACAATGATGAAGAAGAAATAATGTTTGTAAACAAGCTGACAACGAACTACACATATTTTTACAGGGAAGAAAAACACTTTCAATATTTAAGGGAAACTATACTTCCATATGAGGAAAAAAATAATAAAACTAAGATATTGAACATATGGAGTGCAGGCTGTTCATCCGGGGAAGAACCCTATACTATAGCAATGGTATTGGATGATTATTTCAAATTTGGGATTAAAGAATGGAAAATACACATATATGCCACTGATATATCCGAAAATGTTCTTTCCAAAGCACGTGAAGGAATATACTCCAAAGACAGCATCAGTAAACTTCCTGATTCATATATAAAAAGATATTTCGTAAAGGTCAGCGATAATAAATACAGGGTAATACCTGAAATCAAAGACTATGTCAGGTTTAAAACATTTAATTTAATGGATCCCATATTGGAAAAAAACAGGTATCATGTAATATTTCTTAGAAATGTAATGATTTATTTCGATTTGGAAACAAAAAATAAAATTATCGACAAATTATACGATGCGACGAGGCCGGGAGGATATTTGATGATAGGTCATGCAGAAGTAATTCAAAGAGGACAGTCAAAATACCTCTATATTAAACCGGCCATATACAAGAAGGAATAATATGTTAATGAATAAAATAATACTGATAGGGGCTTCAACAGGAGGTACAGAGGCAATTATCAAGATACTGAAAGAATTGCCGGAGAATTTTTCTCCAATCCTTATAGCTCAGCACATGCCTTCCGGATTTACAAAAATGTATGCAGAGAGGCTTGATAAGATATGTAAAATGGAAGTAAGAGAAGCCCTTGATGGTGACAGAATAAAACAAGGGAGTGTGTTAATTGCTCCCGGGGACAAGCATATGGTGCTTAAAAAAGACGACAAAGGCTTCTATGTATCCTGCAGGAAAGGCGAAAAAATAAACGGGCACTGCCCATCAATAGATATGCTTTTCAATTCGGCGGCGGAAATTGCCGGTAAAAAATCAGTAGGGATTATTCTTACCGGTATGGGCAAAGATGGGGCGGAAGGTCTGTTAAATATGAAAAAAGCGGGAGCATATACAATAGGACAGGATGAAAGTACGTCTGTCGTTTACGGAATGCCGATGGTTGCTTTCAATATGGGAGCTGTTATGGTGCAGGCACCCATAGAAGATATTTATAAAATTTTAATAAAACATTTAACAATATAAAATTTCTGACGATATTATGAGTAAGATATAAAGAGCACAATGAAGGCGAAGAATAATGGGCAAAAAGGAGAAATTATGTTAAATTCATTGGAACAATACAAAAAAATCTCAGTAAACACAATGACTAAAGGTGAGCTCTTGATTCTTTTATACGATGAAGCAATTAAAAAACTAAATCAGAGCAAATTATTGATGGAGCATGAAGACTATGGCAATGCAAACATTTGCCTTACAAAAGTCAGACATATATTTTATTATCTGACGGCTACCCTGGATGACAAATATCAGATATCGCGAGACTTGTCCGATATTTACGAATTTTTTAACAGAGAAATCATGAAAGCATCATCATTAAAATCAACAAAACATATAGATGACATATTACCCATTATTAAGGACTTGAGAAACACTTGGGCCGAAGCCGATATACTAGCCAGGAAAAAGTGCTAAGGGGTGCGCTATGGAAGACCTATTAAGAAATAAATTAAAAGCAGCGGAAGAATTAAAAACGTTAACCTTGATTATCAATGAACTATCCTTAATATTTGATTATAACCGGGTTAATTCCTTGATTGATGAAAGACAGCAATATATCGATAAAATAAATATAATTGATGAAAAAATAATCGAAGCAAAATGCAATACAAACTATGTTGAAACAAATGAAATAAAACAATTAGACAAAGATATCAGAAAAACCTTTAAAGAAATATATGAAATTGATAAAGCAATAAGAAAAAATTTAATTACCGAGTTAAAGACAGTTAAGGAAAAACTGAATTATTCAGATNCAAATATAGTTGTAAATATTAAGGTTTAAGAATATTGGACAACCATATCAGTATATTATCATTTTGTGGAGGGATTATGAAAACGAATAAAAGTATTTCAAAAAAGATAACAACAACTATTTTTATCGTATGTTTTTTTGCACTCCTAATTACAGGAATAATTATTGTTAAGACAGTCAGTGCAAGGTTTCAAGAAAACAAAAAGGAGATACTGAATGAAACGGCATTAAGCATAAGCAATAAGGCAGAAGTTTTTTTTGAAAAATATATTACCGTTGTAGAACAAATGGCTCATGACAAGAATTTGCAGGATTTTTTGATTAATGCGGAAGGATACCTCTCAGTACCTGTGACAAAAGGGTTCGATATTGCTGCGGCAACGACTGATGCCATTCAAAAGGCAGATTCGGAAATTATTCTTACTGCTTATATTGCAGATAAAGATTATTACTTGGCATCTCCAACCATCTATACTCAAGCTGAATATGATGTTACTTCCAAAGAATATTACAATGCGGTTAAAGAAAATAAAGTATGTATTACCGATCCTTATATAGATGCTATTACAGGCGGAATAGTGATAACCATATCCGCACCCGTTAATGTAGACGGTGAAATTGTAGGCTTGACGGCTGTGGATATAGCCATCGATAAATTAGTAAACATGGTTGATGAATATGAGCTGGGAGATACAGGATATTTTACCTTGTTATCAAAAAATAATGTAATTATTGCCCATAAAGATAAGGACAATTTATTAAAAACAATTGGTGAAATAAACTTAAGCGATAATATGGTTCAATCGGTTATCAATAAAGACAAATCCGTAGTCGAATTTACATATAATAATGAACAGTTCATCGGCAGCAGCATGGAAATAGGAGATACCGGGTGGCAGATAATGTCATCCCTTCCAAGAGAAGAATTCTATTTAAATACAAATCAGTTGCTATTAATTATCATAGCTGTATTCGTAATATTATTGGTTGCACTGGTTGCTGTTATATACTTAGTTATAAATAAACTGACAAAACCAATAAAGGACATAACAAGTATTACCAACAAATTAGCTGAAGGAGAGCTTGATGTAAATATTGATATAAACAGTGACGATGAAATTGGTGTACTTGCTGATTCTATAAGAAAACTGACAGAGAGGCTAAAATTATATATAGTATATATTGACGAAAGTGTCGGAGTAATAGATAAAATGGCTGAAGGAAATCTGAACATGGAGCTAAATAATGATTATGAAGGTGAATTCGCCAAATTAAAGAAATCTCTGTTAAATATGTCCAATATCTTGAAAAATACCATAGGGAAAATACAACAATCCTCAATTACAATCAATATGAATGCCGAGCAGGTTTCAACGGGAGCACAATCATTGGCCCAGGGAACAACGGAACAGGCAAGTGCAATAGAGGAATTATCGGCAGAAATCAACGAAATTTACACAACCATCGTAAACAATGCNGAGTATGCAGAAAATGCCGGGAGCAAGGCAATGCAAGCTTCCAAGGAAGTAGAGCAGGGCAACATGCAAATGCGGGAAATGCTTGCAGCAATGGATGAAATAAGCAACTCATCAAGCGAAATAGGAAAGATAATAAAAGTTATAGATGATATAGCATTCCAAACTAACATACTTGCATTAAATGCAGCCGTTGAAGCGGCAAGAGCAGGTGCAGCAGGCAAGGGATTTGCGGTTGTAGCGGATGAAGTTAGAAACTTGGCCGGCAAATCAGCGGAAGCCGCCAAACAGACAACCGCATTGATTGAGAATTCGATAAATGCAATCAATAAGGGGACAATGCTGGCAGACGAAGCAGGAAAATCCTTAGCAGGGATAGTTGATAAAACAAATGAAACAAATGAGCTGATAAATGAAATTGTAAAAGCATCATCCCAGCAGACTGTTTCAGTAAATCAAATAAGAAGAGGAATTGAGCAGATATCATCGGTAGTACAGGAAAATGCGGCAACAGCAGAAGCAAGCGCAGCCAACAGCGAAGAATTATCAGCACAAGTATTGGTTCTCAACGATTTAGTAAAACAATTCACTCTTTAGCCTTACTTTCCATACAATATAAAATACAACCATTAAGCAATGGTTGTATTTTAATTTACATAATTTTTATTCTTTTTCCCATTCATCAAAGCGTTTCATTACTTCGTCGTAAGTATGGCTGCATATTTCCGGCAGACCTGCACCACCGTTAAACTCCAATCCTGCGGCTTCAAAACCTTTAATAACTGCATCCTTAAGCAGGGAAATTTTAGTTTTATCACCATTGGACAGTGCTTTAGCCATATCCATTATTCTGGTTGCAACAGCATCAACTGAGTATTCGCCGCCTTCTGCAATGGCAGCGGCTGCTTTTTGAGAATCTTCTTCTGTAACATTCAATCTTTGTCCGAATAAGGTTAAGTTAGATAATTCCCCTTGTTTTGCAATCATCCTTCTGATTGTTTCCTTAAAGTCGCTTATACGTTTTTCATTTTCGGCAATAAGCTTGTTTATCTCTATATTGTCATATTTTCTATTGCTTTTCAATGAGTCGGATTTCTTTATGTCCTCAGCATGTGATTTTTCCACATTAGCCTTTTTAGCTGGAATATTCGGCTTTGATGTAATAGAATTAGTTTCATTTATCATAGTTTATCACCTCCTCAATAATATATCGTCAAAAAAACAAAAAAATGAAGATTTACGCAAACCGGGACGATTGTGATATGATTATTATTATAAAAATATGTTTAATTTATTGGAATTATTGACGATATATGTATAGACTGATATTAATATAAGTAAATAAATATAGAAGAAAGGGTGAAAGATATGTCAATACTTTCAACTAATATATATGGCTCATCAATAAACAAAGGAGTGGGAGGCCTTTTATCAGGCTTGGATACCGATGATTTGGTCAACCAAATGACAGCTGCCACCAGGAATAAAATAAACAGGCAGTACCAGGCAAAACAGACATTATTATACAAACAGGAAGCATACAGGGAAATCAGTTCAAAGCTATTAGCATTTAACAACAAATACTTCTCTTATTCATCCGGCTCAAAAACTAATATTCTAAGTGCTAAGTTTTTTGAATCATATACCTATAAATCCTCATCTGCTTATGTGAACGTGACCGGCGATGCGGATCTAATCAGCAGTTTTAAAATCAACAGCATATCTTCAGTGGCTAAAGCTGCAACATATACAACAAATGCGGTTTCATCACAAAACATTACTATTGATGCAATACCCGGTTACATACCTTCACTTGCCGGAGACACTATGACAATCGAAGTAGAGGGAAAAAGATATGATTTTAAAATAGGCAGTGATTTCAAATACACCGGAGAAGACTTGAATGTGCGGCTTAATGATATAGTTGCTGAATTAAATAAACAAATTGCTTCCATGAAAGATGAAGATGGCAACAGTTTAAGCGAAAGTCTTCAATATAAAGCAGTTGACGGCGAAATAACCTTTGAGAAAGGAACAGCTAAACTGATTGCAGCAAGCAATGATATATTAAAAGCATTTAATATTGATAATGTGACGGAAGATACATTAGCCGCTTCAAGTGGACAGGTTCTTAACTCAAATTTAATCAAAACTTCGGAAGATGTATTGTTAAGCAGCAGCATTACTTTTGATTTTAACGGAGTAAAGAAAACTACAGCTTTTTCTGAAATGGCTGAAGGCAAGCCCGATGGAACATCTTATACTTTTGATGCCGAAGGATTGGCTGATTTTTTAAATACAAAACTTGCTGAATTTTATGGGGCCGGAAGGGTTAATGCAGAACTTGATGTTTCCCAAACTTCAATTACATTTTCTGCTTCAGGAAGTACCGATGTTTTAAGTGTAAGCAATATCAGCGATGATTTAAGCATATTAACGGGTCTTAAATCCGGAGACAGCAACAGGTTGAATATTTCAAAATCCATTGGTAATATATATGGAGAAGAAACAGATTGTTCTATTATTATTAACGGTAAATCAATTGAAGGAATCAATAAGGATATGTCAATTTCCGAAGTGCTTAAAAAGATAAACAAGGAATCGGATGTCGAGATTACATATTCCAATATCACGGATAAATTTGTTGTCGTGTCCAAAGATACCGGCAGAGCATCAAAAATTGAGATTACGGGTGCTTTGGCAGATGTGCTTTTCGGAGGAAGCATCGGCAGTGACATTGAAATAAGAGGCGAAGACACAGTGATGAATGTAACCGTTCACGGGCAAGATATAGATATCACACGGAGCACTGCTAATTTCTCAATTGATGGAATAAACATTGAATTAAGCAAAAATGCAGCACTCACACCTGAGGAAGCACCGATAACCTTTGATGTAATAAATAACACTGATGAAGTAATTGAAAGAGTGAGGCAGTTTATCAATGATTATAATGAAATAATCGAGTTGCTCAGCACTAAAACAAAAGAAAAACCAAACAGAGATTATCCTCCTTTGACTCCCGAGCAGCAGGATGAAATGAAAGAAAAGGAAATAGAAAATTGGTTAAAGGAAGCTAAAAAAGGAGTACTGTTCGGCGACAGAAATATTACAAGCCTGTTGAATAAAATGAGGACAAGCATGAGCAGTATGACCTCTGTAAGCAGTTTTTCTCTGTCTAATGTTGGAATTAGTTCAGCATCAATGGATACCAGCGGGAAATTAGTATTTAATGAAGACCGGTTCAGAGAAAAGTTAATTGAAGCTCCGGATGAAATAGCAAGCTTATTTACAGGTATAGCAGATGAAACGGATGAATATGCTAAGTCCGGCATTTCAAATCAGATTTTAGATATACTTAGAGAAAACATAGGAGCTATGGGTACATCCGGAAAGTTAATCGAAGAAGCAGGCCTTGATACCGGCCGTTTATCCGACCAAAATAACATCTCGTTAAAAATTAAAGATTATGATGAAAAAATGAAAGAGTTAAAGAAGAGTCTCGAAAGAGAAAGGCAAAGGTATTGGAATCAATTTTCAGCATTAGAGCAAAGCCTGAATAAATTAAACGTACAAAGCTCTTGGCTTATGGATATGATGGGCGGTTATTAGAATTAAAAGGAGAAAATGATGAAGATTGTAATATTAGCAGGCGGATTTGGTACAAGAATAAGTGAAGAAAGCCATTTAAAACCAAAGCCAATGATAGAAATCGGAGATGCTCCGATACTTTGGCATATTATGAAATATTATTCATGCTTTGGATATAATGACTTTATTATTTGTTGCGGATACAGAGGTTATGTTATAAAAGAATACTTTGCCGATTACTACCTGCATAGGTCTGATATTACCTTTGACTTTTCTAATGGGAATGAAATGATTATACATAATAATGTTGCTGAACCTTGGCGGGTTACGGTAGTTGATACAGGCCTCCATACCCAAACAGGAGGTCGGATAAAACGCATAAAAAAATATATCGGCAATGAAACATTTATGATGACCTATGGGGATGGAGTTAGCAATATAGACATACATAAATTAGTGGAACAGCATAAATCGACTAATAATATTGTAACTTTATCCGCCATACAGCCCGGTGGCAGATTTGGAGTTTTGGATATAGATGAAAATGACAGAAAGGTTATAGGATTTAGAGAAAAGGCGCCTGAAGACGCAGGATGGGTAAATGCAGGATTCATGGTTATGGAGCCGACTGTATTTAATTATATAAGGGAAGATAAAACAATTTTTGAAAGAGAGCCCCTTGAAAGTTTAAGCGCCGAGGGGAAGCTTGGGGTGTACAAGCATTATGGGTTCTGGCAGTGCATGGATACACAGAGGGATAAATATTACCTTGAATCATTATGGGAAAACAATAAGGCACCTTGGAAGGTATGGTAGATATGAAAATAAGTGTTATTATGAAGAGTATTATACTAAGCCTAAAGATGAATTGCTTTCAATAATATTGAAACCTGTGGAAAAATTAGCAAAGGAAGGTCAGCTTATTGCTTATAAACATTTTAAATTTTGGAAGTGCATGGATACACAAAGTGATAAGGGATATTTAGAAAACGTGTGGAAGGAAGGAAAAGCGCCATGGAAAGCATGGAGGGATTAGACTATGGGTATTGTCAGACAAGAATTTAGACATATAATAGAGGAAATAAATAAGGGTATTCACTTTAAAGTACTTGAAAATCTTAATAAAGAGCTTAAGGGACGTCCTTTTATATTATATGGCTGTGGTCAGATTTGTAAAAAAATCATATCAATTTGTTTGAATTTGGGTATTAAGATAGATTCTTTATGTGACAGCAATAAAACAGGTCTATTTGAGGATACAGGATATTCGATTATATCACCAAAAGAACTTATAGAAAAATATGCTGATGCTGCTATCATGATTACATCACAGCGTTATGAAAATGAGATAGCTGAGCAGCTTAGACGATTAGGGTTCCCTAATAGACATATCTACCCATTTCCTTTTTTGCATTCTTATATTATGGATACAAATTCCTTTGAAGCATCTCATCTGGAAGGATTTGAACATGCGTACGAATTTTTTAATGATAGCACGTCCCGACAGATTGTATTAAATAGGATGCGAATGCATTTGACTGGAACATCTCTTGTAAAGACATCATCCGCTCCTATATATTTTGAACCTGGAGTTATTAATCTTTATCAAGACGAGATTTTTATTGATGGTGGTTGTTTTAAGGGTGAAACTGCTGAGGAGTTTATTAAGCAAATTGAAATTAGAGGTATTGGGGAATATTCCCATATATATTCGTTTGAGCCGGATATTGACACACGTGAAATTGCCATTGAAAATCTTAAACACTATAAGAATATTGATGTGATTGCAAAAGGACTTTGGAGCAGCGAAACAGAGCTTAAATTTTTTAGTGATGGTGGGAGAGGCGGATCAAGTTTTGTACTTGGACAAACCTCTGTTTCTGTTCCTGTAACATCGCTTGATAAATTCTTTGAAGGTAAACAAGAACATGAATTACCTACATTTATAAAAATGGATATTGAAGGTGCAGAAAAAGAAGCGATCATAGGTGCAAAGAATATAATAAAGCAAAATCATCCAAAGCTTGCAATATGCGTGTATCATAAGCCAGAAGATATATACCAATTACCACAATTAATTTATGAAATTGATTCAAGTTATAAGTTTACTTTGCAGCAGTATGAAGATGGAGTATACGACACAGTATTGTATGCAGTATAAAAGGAGGAGCTACTTTTGGCAAAGACTGAAATTAGTGTAATCATGCTGACCTACAATCGTGAAAAGCTTGTAGCAAGAGCAATTGAAAGTATATTAAATCAGACTTTTAAAAATTTTGACTTTATAATTGTTGATAACGGTTCAACCGACAGAAGTGGAGCAATTGCTGATGAATATGCATTAAAAGATTCACGAATTAAGATAATCCACAGAGAACAAGGAAATATCGGAAGTGGGCGAAATGCAGGTTTGGATGCTGCTACAGGAAAGTATGTAGCCTTTATAGATGATGATGACTATGCTGAAACTGACTTTTTAGAATTCTTATATAATCTTGCTAAAAAACATAATGCAGATATTGCTGTATGTGGTTCAACAAAAGAGGAAAATGGTCAACAATTACCAAATGGCATTTATCAATATGATGAGAAATATATCATGGATGCCGAACAAGCAACGGTAAATTTTTTATGGCGTAAGCTTTATAATGCAGCCATGCCGACTAAGCTTGTTCGACGAGAGATGTTTGATAATATTCGTTTTTTGAACGAAGGCAAATATGACGATATAACCACAACCTACCGTTATTTTGCTAATGCANAGATTGTAGTAGCACACGGACTTCCCAAGTATTGTTTTTATCGCCACCCCGGTAACAACTCAAGNGCAGCTACAAAGCACCATTTGCTCAATCCGGTTCAATTGGATGAATACTTAGCTGCATTCCGTGAGCGAACCGAATATATAAGCAAAGTATTACCTCAGTTAGCGGATTTAGCTCTTTACAGCGAATGGTCATATATGATTTCAATGGTAGAGAAGATTCATAGATATGAATTGACAAACTGCGATAAACCGTTGAATTTTATGAAGAAAGAACTGCAAGCTAATAGAGAAGCATTTTATCACGGGGAATTCATACAGGATTTTGAGATAGAATGGATGGATAAGTACATTCTCAATCAAGGAGAGTAAAGATGAAGGATTTTGATACTGAGTTTAAAAAAATTCAGGAAGAGTATTATACTAAGCCTAAAGATGAATTGCTTTCAAAAATATTGGAACCTGATACTAAGATAGTCATTTTTGGAGCAGGTGCTGTTGGAAATTCAATCTGTAACAGCCTTAACAACTTAGGGGGGAATGTTGTAGCATTTTGTGACAACTATAAAACCGGAATAAATGAACAATATAAGCTTCCTATCATTACACCGGCAGAATTGCTCTCTTCTTATAAGAGTGCAATTATCGTAGTAGCAGTAGATTATAAATATAATAATGATATTTATAATCAAGTATTAGGGTTAGGTATTCCTAAAGACAATATTTTTCGTCGATATAGCGGTTATGAGCTATATGACATTGAAAGAATGAAAGTTCACTATAAAGGCTATAAGTGGGCATATAACTTCTTTGAGGATGAATTGTCTAAAAGGATTATTTTAGAACGTATAAGAAGCTATTTGTTTTTTCATGAAATGGAACACTCACCACCTTGTAAGCAGTATTTTGATGATGAAGTTATTGAATTTTCTGACAATGAAGTTTTTGTCGATGGAGGCTCTTATACAGGAGATACTGTACTTGAATTCATAAAATATACTTCGGGCAATTATGAACACATCTATGGATTTGAACCCGAAATAAACAACTTTAAACAAGCAAAAATAAACTTGACAAAATATAAGAATATTGATCTCATTAACAAGGGCTTATGGAGCAATAATGATACATTGTCGTTCAATTCTGCCAACAGCTCATCAAAAATTGATGACAGCGGTAAAAATCAAATAGAGTTAATTTCATTAGATTCTTTTTTTAGAGAAAAATCAAATTGTGAATTACCAACATTCATCAAGTTAGATATTGAAGGAGCAGAAAAGCAAGCTTTAATCGGGATGAGTGAGATTATTAAAAAAGCACACCCAAAGCTGGCTGTTTGCGTTTATCATAAACCGGAGGATGTATATGAACTCCCGCAAATAATTTCTAAGCTTGGAGATTATAAATTATCATTACGTCATTATTCATGCGGTAGTATTGAAACTGTATTGTATTCAATTTAAACCATTTAGGATTAAGGATTCTATGATTGAATCAACAAGCAATTATTATTCATCTAAAAAAGAGGTTTTGAGAAAAGCATGTCTACTTGTTACTCCTTACAGGATTTAAATAAAATCTATAATTTCGGAAGGCAATATAAACTCCTTATGTCAGAGGAGTTCTTAATCGGATTCTTGAGTAAGAGCGTAAAAGTCAAGTAAAGCAGGTGCAGATAGTCTATGAATAAGATTGTTGTTTATACCCAAGCCTATAATGCTGAAAGAACTATTAAATATACTATAGAAAGCATCTTATCACAAACATATGATAACTTTTGCTATTATATTTTAGATAACGGTTCTGTTGATATGACCGGAAAAATAATAGATGAATATATTAAAAAAGATAAACGTATTATTAAACTTATAAATAAAAAAAATAATTTTGAGCTATGTGGGAGTATTTGCCATTAATAATAAATAATTATGAAAATGCTTGGTTTGCTGTATTAGATTCTGATGATACATATCATCCTATGTTTTTTGAA
>JGI24712J26585_10001987_pt1 | contig 17064 bp, 17 predicted proteins | sample BioPla3DNA2_FD_26585 | JGI IMG/M metagenome (IMG submission 26585) | reverse complement strand
GAAATGAAGTTAGAGGAGATTTTCTCCAGTATTTCCTGTTCCCGTGCAAACAGTTCATAGCCGCGCTCTTTTAGGGAGTATTCGTTGGTGAGGTAGCGTACAGTGACATAAGAGGCTACAATAACGAAAATTCTTGTAAGATACTCACCGGCATCGACAATGACAGCCGTTTCCGGTTGAATTAACCCAAAAATAATTTGAATCACTACACTTATCGCAACAAAGACAAGGGCATGAATTTTACTGCCAAGGATAACGGTAAACAAAAGAAATATTACGTATACCGACCACACCGTTAAGGCAGCTGTCCTAGTATTTGTTACCATAAAAAAAACCATACTAAATACACTCAATACCAGAAATAGGGTATCCTGAGTCGTATGATTTTTTGTTATAAGCGGTATATGCATTGTAAATATTCCGGCAAATAGTACAGCTGCAGCAAGTAGAAGCTCACTTCCTAATGGTCTTCCGGCAGCAAAATATCCTACTAAAAGGGATAATACGGCACCTCCCATATATACAGCTGCTGCTATTTTAAACAAACGTGATCGCCCTTCATCTTCTTCATCTGTGGGTTTGCCAATCTTCGGAGGCAGGGGGATTTCCCTTTTCCTTTCCAGAAGCAGCTCGAATTTTTTCAATATCTCAAACATCATTATTGTAGGAACTATCATAATTACAATGGCAATTTTGGGGAAATATTTTTTCCCAAAAATGTCAGGCAAAATATCTGTTACAATCCCGATAAAAAAGGGAAACATTACGGATACCAGGAAATGCGTTATCTGCTGCTTCAGAGGGCTATCAGGTTCAATTTCCCTCCACCAGCGAATAATTAATATAATAACAACAGTTGAAAACAAGAGGTAGTATAGGGTAAGCCAGATTCCTCCAATGCTCATAGGAGCCATGTTTATCCAACCGAAGTCGGTCTGCACCATTTTGTATAGTTCATCTGCGAGAAATCCAAAGGGCCCAAACAGGATTACATTTATAAAGGCGGGTAAATAAAGAATGATAAGTGTATTTCTTTTATTTAATAATCTGTCATTTCCTGTAATAATTAGTATGAAATGAAGTAAAATGCTGTAAAAAACTCCCCAACCGAAAACGGAGACACTCCTCCAAAGGGCACTTTCTTCCGCTGTAGACGCTGAAATTGAAATGGAATATGCAAATGACCAAATTGCCATTGAGCTTGTCAGGAATAGAAATAGCTTGTTTATATAGCTTTTTGTACTAGAAATTGCTGTATATGCGCCAAAAAGTATGTAAAAAGAACCGCAAGCGTAAAATATTATTGAGAACATCATCTCATAGTTCATAATTTTCTCATCTACCCCTTTTTAAAAAAAGTAAGGTTTTCAAATCTCTACTATTGTAAGTCTCTCTCTGTTTCTTTCCTCTTTTCGGGCAAGTTTGTCATTTTTCCGGTATGTTTATGAAACCCTTGGGGTCTCGCAGGTATTTTTCCGGCGCCACGTATTTAATATCTAAATCAATGCTCCCCTTTGGCGTCTGCACCATTGGGAGACTCGGATACACTGAAACTTGAATAAGTATATTCTCCCGCATCGTTAAGGAGTGCATATCCGTTCTTGCCCCGGCGCTTAGTCTCGTACAATGCGTCATCGGCACTCTTATAGAGTTGTGCGAAGGTCACGCCCTGCTCCGGGAACATGGCAATGCCCACGCTGATCGAAACACAGAAGGTAATCTCATTGAAACAGTAGGTATTGGAAAAAATCTCACCGATCTGCTTTACCTTGGCTATAGGTGCTTTTTCATCCGTACAATGGAGCATTAATATAAAGAATTCGTCTCCACCGAGACGTCCAATAATATCGCTGGCACGGAAGATTTTTCTCAGCTCGCCAGCTAGTCGGGAGAGAGTGGCGTCCCCCTCCATATGGCCGAAAGTATCGTTAATGACTTTGAAGTTATCCAAGTCGATAATCAATAGCGCGTGTACATCATGTGCAGGGTTGGAGGCCTCAAGTGCTTCACTGATGATACTCTCACAGGCGGCTCTATTGTAGAGACCTGTGAGCTGATCCTGCTCAGCCAGCTTTTTTAGCGCGATCTCTTTTTTTTGTGAGCTGGAACGCCGAACGAGAAACAGACCAAGCAACATCAACAGCGCCATGGTTCCGGCGGTATAGATAAGTATTTCAATATTGGCATGAAACAGATCTTCAAGGGTCAGCGTCTTCACATAGCTTTCTAACCACTTATCAGAGAGTGAAGCTAATGTTCCGTCAATAGAAACGCTGATGATAGCGTCGTTAACCTCCTCAAGAAGTCCGCTCTGAATAGGATCAACACCTATGCAGACATAGTTTTTTAGAAGCGTGGGTCCAACTGCCTTGATACCGCTGCCGGGCAGGGAAGCCATAGCACGCCTCCCTACTGAATAATGCACAATAGCGTAGTCGCATTCACCATCTTGAACAGATGTAAAAACCTCAGAGATCGATGCGTATTCTGTTATATTCTCCATAAGCCGGTAGGGTTTTATAAAACCCGAAATACAACTGGTTCCCTCCAGCACGGCCAGACGCTTCCTATAAAGCTCACCGATTCTGGTGTAAGGAGTTTTACCGAAAGCTACAAATTGATCGTTGATCAGCGGAATGGAAAGCAGTAGACCGGAGGACTCCTCGGAGGAATATGCCGCAGTTAAGACAAGATCTGCGTTGTGGCTTTTTACCGAAGCAAGAGCCTCGCTCCATGGCATCAATGAGAGTTCAATATTGTAACCCATCCTGTCCGCAAGCACATAGATCAACTCCACATCGTGTCCGCTTGGCGTGGAATTGCTGTCATAAAAGGTATAAGGATCATAATTATAATCGGCAGTTACACGCAGAGTGCGTGAATAAATATTGTTCGGTTGTTTTTCAATCTTGGGATTTTGCTTCGCCAGGTCTATACGATGTAGGATCAGAAGCGCCACGGTGCATACCACTAGGATTAGAAACATACTGGCCAGCACTAACATCACGTTTTTATTGAGTTTTTTATGATACAACAGCACTCTTCCCCCTCTTTTATTTAGTGTACCACATCGCAATCGGAAACAACAGGCTTTTCATGGAATATACAAAACCCGATATTGCAGGCTTTTCCGGTAAAGAAAAACGGTAACTTTCTACCAGCATAATTCACTCGTACAGCCTCACACAAATGTCTCCTCTACCACAATTCTAATAATTGCAAATGGGCAACAGAACAGGAAGCGAAGTCTCTTTTTCCTCTTGTCTCTATGTCTTGTGCGAGGTTGCATCAGTTTATTCCTTATACCACAAACTATCCGCAATTTCAAATGTTATACTTCGGAAATTCATAGAATAGTTTTAACTTATTAAAGCATAAGCAAAGAAGAAACCTTCTATTCGGATGAATACAGACTTTCCTGGCAGAAAGATCATCTGTAGTAAACAGTACCGTAGGCAAAGATTGAAACCTTTCTTGAAATCCCGGCAACGACTGAGGCATAAGGACAAAAACTTTATGCCTTTATGGTTATTTATCTGATTCCGTACTTCTCGATGAAATAGTCCATATCCTTATCGCCTCTGCCCGAAAGATTGATAAGAATAGACCCTTACGGATGTCAATAGATGTTCACAAATTGTTACAAATTGTTCATACAATTTCAAGATAAAAACAACCTGACCGTTCGTTCCGACTTTCCTTTTACGCACAACGGGACACTTTTTAATTATTCTGTTCCTTTGTATTTATCATTATCTTTTCAATTAAGCTCGAGTGTAAAGACTGCGAGGAACTGGTACAACTCTAGGATATGGCATTCCACTGCATCGACGCATTGCTTTTAATCACCGCTCATGGTATCATATAGGTAATATATTACCTATATAGGAGGTGCTTATGAACTCTTTAATCCTTTATCACTCGCAATACGGCAGCACGGAACAATACGCCCACTGGATTAAGGAAGAATTATCTTCTCAATCGGATTGCTTCGATAATCTAAAAAAATATGACATCGAAGAGTATGACCTTATCATCGTCGGTGAAGGCGTTTATGCGGGACAATTGAAAACATCGAAACGATTGATTCCAATCATAGAAAAATATCCTGACAAAAGATTTATCTTTTTCATGGTAGGAATAGCGGATATGGAGGATCAGGAAAATAGGGAAAAACTGTACCATGATCTTGCCAAAGCCATGGGGCCCGCCGTTGAAAAAACGAAGGTTTTTTTTCTACGGGGAGTGCTGGATTACAGTAAGCTAAATTTTAAACATAAAACCATGATGTGGCTGTTGGTCAACTATCTAAAAAGAAAGCCCGAAAAAGATTTACCGAAAGATGCTGATCAACTCATCAGCACTTATGGTAAGAAGGTCAGTTTTATCGATAAAAATTCTATCAAGCCGCTTATAAGGTATGCAAAAGAGGAACTTTCTGAATGAAAATAGAAGACTATGTTCAGCAAAGAGGAAAAACGACAGATGGGAAGAAGTCCGTTCTGTTTTTCTCTCTTTTTGTTATAACCAATCGTATCGAGACAATCTATAATGCTGGTATGGAGGGATTAACTTTAAAGCAGTTGATGCTCCTAATTTTAGTTTCCATATCGGAAGGTGAGACTTTCACAAGATATGGAGAGATTATGGGATCTTCCAGGCAAAACATCAAGACCCTGGCTAGAGCCCTCGAAAAAAAGTCCTATGTTTCGATTAGACAGGATAAAAACGACCGCAGAGCTTGCGGTATCTTCTTAACCGCCAAAACGATAAAACATTTCAAGGATACGGACGATTATTACACAAAGCAGATTCTTTCTCTTTTCTCTGAATTTACAACGGACGAGATTGGCTCCATGTACACCTGTATTCCAAAGTTTTTTGCAGGAATTCAAAGAATGGATCATTACTACAAAAAAGTTTGAATACATGATTTATATTCCTCTTTAATTTTGAATTCTATTTTCCATTTTACTCTAAACCTCTTACATCTTTGAACTGATACAACGCCACGGCAACTATTGCAAGAAGCAGGCCTGAGATCATGATTATGTCTGCTGAGCCTCTTCCGACAGCTACCTGTCTTATCGAAGCCATCTTATCTGCCAACAATCCCACGGATCCGTATGCCACAACATAACCTATCTGTGACAGAAAACCTATTAGTCCCCATGCTCTTCCCTGCTTATCGGCATCTATATTTGTCCTGAAAAGATAATCCAGGCAGTTGTTGGCAAAAGGCAGCATGAAGAAAAACAGAAATCCGAAACAGCAGATCAGATAAATATTTTCTTTCAGACCGAAACCAACCATTGCGAACCCTGCTAAAATTAACGAAGCGCTGAGCACCCTTGTGAAATTTTGCTTTAATCCCCTGATTCCTATGATTACACTCGATACAAGCATTCCGAATGCACATACGGTCTCGGCGATTCCTAAGACACTGCTGCTTGCAAAATCAAGAATCATCGGCCCCGACAAGATCTGAATCGCACCCATAAAACAAGTCATCACGGAAGAAACGATAATGAGAATAACAAGACCACGCTTTTCTGTTATAGCGCTCCACCCTTCCCGGAAACTTTCTGAAAATGCCATCTTATTTTCAGGTATTTTTGACTTGAGACCTGTTCGTACAATAGCCGTGCAGATCGCTGTTAAGAAGAATGTGCATATATCGATGAGCAACAGTAGCTTTATATCGTTTATGGCAAGCAAAAGCCCTGCGATAATAGGTGAAATGAGATATCTGGCACTTCCTGCAACGCTCATCATACCGCTTGCCTTTGAATATTCCTCTTTGCTGAGAAGATCGGTCACGGTTGCTCTGTAGGATGGCTCAAGAAGCGATGAAAATGCGGAGCTGACAAATACTCCGATACAGATCTGATATATTGCCGCCTCGCCTTTCAGCATACAGACAAGAATATAAACAAGCCCTAACGCCGACAGACCGTCACCTATAATCATCAGAAGCCGCCTGTCATACCTGTCGGCAAGGACTCCTGCCGGAACACCAAGCAGCAACGTCGGCAGAAACGCTAGCAAGCTCACCAACGCCATGCTTCCGGCACTTCCCGTCTTTTGAAATACATACACGCTGAGTCCGAAGGCGGTAAGCCCTCCGCCAATCGCCGATACCAGTTCTCCACTCCAAAGGAATAAAAATTTACCATAGTTTGTTTTTTGTTTCACATCTCTCTCCGGATACATTCTATCGACCGACAGCCTGTCGTCAACCGGTTCCAATATATGGGGTCTACCATAGTTTTTGGTAGACCCCATCTCTCTTATTCTTAATTTACTTAGAAAAGATCTTTATAATCGCCGCTGTCAGACTGCCTTCCTTTGCACCAAGAATCCTTTCGGTATGATAGATAAAAGCCTTGCTCTTTTTTTCGATTTCCGCGTGTGATAAGCCGGCAAGCTCATCAAAGGCAGTGCTCGAATAAGTAAGAATCATCTCCACCGCGTCCGAAGGGTATTCCGTATCAAAGATGCCGATTGCGTTTCCCTCTTCAATTAGCTTCGTAATCACAGGAACAACTCCGCTTATAATACGCTCCTGCATCTTCTGATGAAGCAAGGCATTCTGAGGCTTATGAATCTGCTCCAATACCTCGACACCGACTTCACCCTCAATATTCAACGCCATAACCGACCCTGTAAGACGCTCCAGGAGCGGCACTTCTTGATTTGCAACGATCACCGCTGCCTGCGCGATCTTTTCGCGCCTTATTCTCTCCACGATTGCATCGAGGATCTCTTCCTTAGATTTGAAATGGTAATACAGAGTACCGCGCGCAATGCCGATCTCGTTAATAATATCGTTCGTACTGGTATTATCGAATCCTTTTTCTACAAACAACTGCTCCGCCACATCGAGTATTTCATTTTTTCTCTCTTCTGCAGGCTTTACAACTCTCATAGTTTCTTTGATCCTTATGCTACTTTTACCGACAGTTTGTCGGTTAATAAATTTATACCATAATATTTCTTTTTTGTAAAGTTATTTATTTAACGAATTATGAGATTTTACGATTTTATGCGGTGTCATATAGTCCCAACAAATTGGAATTTGTTGAGCTCACTTCAATCAACTCCGCCGTACCCCTGTTCTAGAAGTGTGGAAATATGGGCTATATAAAAAGAATATTCCCTGATAGAACAGGTTATTGGGACGTATCTTTTCTTAGCCATTGACATATCTAATAGATATATTGTATCATGATTGAACAGGAGGTAATTATGTCTACCAAATTCGCTTTATTGGGTTTACTGAATATAAAAAAAATGTCCGCTTATGATTTGGCAAAGTTTACAAAAGAATCCATAGGATATTTTTGGAATGAGTCTTACAGCAACGTTCACCGAACTTTAAAAATTCTTACTGATGAAAAACTTATACAAAAAATGCCCGGAAAAGGAAGCAGAAATAAGAATGTTTTCGAAATCACAGACCTTGGCAAAGAAGCTTTATCAGAATGGTTATCAAATCATGAGTACACAACTATTTACAGAGATGAGCTATTACTAAAGCTGTTTGTCAGTAAAAAAAATGACTATCCGGCTATCTTGCAGGATTTAAAAAAGGTTTTCAGCGAGCTGCTTATACAACGTCAAGTTTATTCGGAACTACAGGAGTTTATCTCAACCAAACAAGACAATCTCTCGTATAACCTCGTTTTAGACTACGGCATAGCAGAAAACGAGACAACTATAAAATGGCTTGAAAAAGCAATCGAAAGAATCGGGGAAGAATTATGAAAAAAGCTTACATTAATCTTGCTATAACTACTTTAGTGGTGGCGTCAATGACGGCTGCCATTTTCTATCTTATGCAAAACTCACTTTTCACTGTTAGTTTTCTCGGTACAAACTATCTAAACAAAACCTTTGTCTATCAGGCAACCACACTTGCGTTGAGCCTGGTGGTTGTACTTATAACCGCTTTACTAACAAAGTTTAAATCTATCAAACTTTTATCAATAAAAAATATCGACGGTGAAGTTATTCCGGAACCCTGGATCGGAATAACAAAAAATAACAAAGACTCCTGGAAAAAAGGCGGTCTAAACTTTACAATTATAATAAGCATTGTAACAGCGGTGGCCATATATTTTCAAGTATACCGGAACGGAGTAATCCAAACCCTTACTTTAACAAGCTTTTTGCTTATTGTATTATTCGCCCTTGTGAACAGTTTTGTAGAAGAAGTCACATTTCGCCACACCTTTACAAGTATTATCGAATATCATAAGCTCAGTCCATTTATTTCTAAAACACTGTCGCTTATTACCTTTGGAAGCGTTCATTATTTCGGTACACCCGGAAAAATACCAGGTGTTATATTGGCAGGATTTTTGGCTTGGTTTTTGTCAAAAAGTATTCACGAAACCAAGGGTTTCTTTTGGGCCTGGCTGATTCATTTTGTGCAAGACGTAATTATTATGACAGCCCTATTTCTAACATTGGCCTGACAAAGGTTTCAGTTTTAAGAAAATCAAGAATTAATGCGATTTGTTAAAATACAAACAGTATAAACAATTAAAAGCCATGTCACTTTATAATCACATCAAAAACAAGGACCATTTAATCGATCTTTTATTGGACGATGTCGTGTCACAAATTACCTTGCCACAAGAAAATGAGAACTGGCAATCTGAAATGCTCAAGCGTGCCGAGTCGGCTCATCAGGTATTTTTAGAAAACATCTGGTCTCTCATGCCTTTACTAAGCCGAATTAACAGTGGTCCATCCATGCTCCGCTATATTGATCGTTCACTTGCATGTCTTCATTACGCCGGTTTTACGCTTCCGGAGGCAGATCAGATTCTCCATTATTTTGACAGCTATATTTACGGTTTTACCTTGATTGAATTACAATTCCCCATTCAAGCTGAGAACTATCTGAGCGTAACAGAGGAGATGCTCCCCACTTTGCCCCAAAAAGATTATCCCGCCATGCATCAACTGAGTCTTCTCCTTTTACAAAGAAGTTATGACGGGAAACAAGATTTTGTTTCCGGCGTTCAGACTATTCTTAAGGGATTAGAAATGAAATTAATCGATGAAGGGAGACTAAACAATGCTTAAAAAAACGATGAAGGCCGTAATATACGAAAAGTACGGTTCACCATCCGTTCTCTGCTTGACTGAATTACCCATACCTGTTATTACCGGTTCGGAATTTCTCATTAGAATCGAAGCTACGACCGTCACTTCCGGCGATGTCCGTATGCGTTCTTCCGACTTTCCGCCACTCTATTATCTTCCGGGAAGGCTGGTCTTAGGTCTTATAAGACCAAAGAAGCAGATTCTTGGCCATGAATTTGCAGGTACTGTCTCGGCCTGCGGTGATGATGTCAAGCGATTCAAAGTGGGAGACAGGGTATACGGAACCACGAGCGGGCTTAAAGCCGGAAGCTATGCTGAGTTCATCGCTGTGCCGGAAGAAAAGAAGACTTGTGTACTGGGAAAAATACCGGAAAACATTTCTTTTGCCGAAGCAACCACCGTACCTATAGGAGGAATGGCCGCTTTAGATCTCCTATTAAAAGGAGATATTGAACAGGCTAAACAGGTCATGATTATCGGTGCTTGCGGAAGTGTAGGTAGTTTTGCTCTACAGATTGCCCGAATATTCGGTGCTTTTGTTACCGCTGTGTGTAGCAGCAGTAAAATCGAGATTGCTAAAAAACTTGGGGCAAATCAGTTCATCGATTATCGGACAGAATCATTATCTTCTGCCGGCATAAAATATGACTTAATTTTTGACAGCACTGGGAAGTATAAAAAATCAGAGCTTTTACCTCTCCTTTCAAAAGATGGCAGATTCGTTAGCACAAAAAGCCTAACCGCAGAGAAAAACCACTACTTGCACCAACTGAGCGGATGGCTTGAGCAAGGAAAAATAAAACCCTTAATTGATCGCTGCTTTACTCTGGATAACATAAAAGAAGCCCATAGGTATGTCGAATCCGGCCATAAATCCGGTGGTGTTGTCATTACCATAAGTGCCAAGGAGATAGAAAAATGGATCGAACAAAAACCATATTAGCAGGTCTCTGGATAGCCTTGATGTTCACCTATCTTTTAGGGGATGTTTTACGAATGTATAGTGGAGACGTGAGAGCCGGGGAGCTCTTCGGTCAAAAAGCAAGCCAGCTTTTGTATCTGGGGATTGCCGCTTTCATGTTTATCCCTATTTTGATGATAATATTAAATCTGCTGCTTAGCGGGAATATATTGCGTTGGCTCAATTTAATCGTTACACTACTGTTGTTTCTCATGAACCTTATCGGGGTGCCTAGCTATACATCATGGTATGACTCATTTCTCATTATCCTAAGCCTTGCCATCAATGCTCTTATCTTCTGGCAGGCTTATATTTGGAATTGATTATAACCGTCAAATCAGCAATGAGCTTTTAGGTTTTAACCTATACTGCGAAAGTGATTATCGTCACTTTTCCGACTTGTAGCGAAAATTCTAAGCATTTTGTAGATAAAACTTTGTTGCTAAGAAAATAAAATTAAATTGGATAAGATTAGAATGTCAGAGAAAGATAGAAAGGTCAGAAACGGAAAAATGAAATTCTTGTTATATGCTTTTTTAACGATAACTGTCTTGTATTGTTTAATTCAAGGTGTACGTTGTGTCAATGGATTATATAAAGCTCAAAATAAACTAAATTCATATGTAGTAAATGTGGCAGATCTATCATATGGTCCGATGACCTACGTCGATGCGGGTGAAGGCGAAGTTATCCTCTCCGTTCACGGTATTTTCGGCGGATATGACCAGGCGTATGACAATGTAAAAAACAGAACATCAAAGAACCGACTGCTTGCGCCGTCACGATTTGGTTACCCCGGCTCTGCTGTAAAAGGGAATGGAACACCTGAAGAACAAGCCGCTGCCTTTAAAGAATTGCTTGATTATTTGAAAATAGACCGGGTCTTCGTTTTGGCAACATCCGCAGGAGGTACTCCCGCTATTCGCTTTGCACTGGATTACCCGGAACGTGTCAAGGGCTTAATCCTGTTTTGTTCGGTGATGCCGGTCAATAAAAAACCGGTTAGCTATCTTGAGTATCAGGCTCCCCCCAAACCGCTTTTGTCCGACTATGCCATGTATTTAATCAGTCCTCTGATGCCAGCTTTAATGGGCATGCCCGCCTCGACAGTAGAGGCGATTCAGCCAATCTCTGAAAGAAAAGACGGCGTTATTTTAGACGGTAAGCTGACGAACCCGGATATGGAAAGGAATTTTGAGCAGTATCTGATTGAAGAATTAAATGTCCCCGTCCTGATTCTCCATTCAGAAGATGACCCCGTCGCAAGTTTCGAGAAAGTTGAAAACGTACAACACCGATTTCCCAATCTCACACTTGTCACTTTCCCCGATGGCGGACACATGATGGCAGGACATAGCCAAGAAATCGACAAGGCACTCAATGATTTTCTAAATCGATTTTTCTGCACGATTAAACCTCCCAATGGATTTGAGAAAATTCCTTAATTAACAAAAATACAAACAATTATTTACACATTCTTAACATTTACCTTATATATTTACTTAATAGATATATAAGTTATATGAAAATAAGCTCGGAAGTACTAAAGTAGCTCAACACCTTATGTTTCCGGCGTTTGGATAGAAATGACTGTTAATTATTTAAATAAGGAGGTAAGAAAGATGTTTGTGCTCAGAAACAAACAAAAATGGGTAGTGTTTTTAACTCTGTTTTTCACACTGCTGTTGGTTTCTTCTGCCGGGGCAGTTAAACTAAAAAGTGGAAACATTGTCAATATACCGGTAGGAACTATTAAGGGACCGGTTTTTTTAGCTGGAAGTAATGTGATTGTAGATGCCGATGTACAGGGTGATGTTTTTATCGCAGGCGAAACTATATTGATAAATGGAAAGGTTACCGGCGATGTGCTGGTAGCGGGTAGTTCCGTTAATATAAACGGTATTATTGATGGAGATATCCGAGCTGCCGCCAATATTGTTGATTTGGCAGGATCAGCCTCCGGTAGTATTAATCTGGCCGGAAATGTTATTACCATCAAGCCATCGTCCCGGGTAGGCCGCGACGCACTTCTATTTGCAAATTCTGCTAATGTGCTGGGTACCGTTGAGGGACAAGTATTGGGCAATGCTAGTCAGATGAATCTAAATGGGATTATAAACGATGATGTAGTGCTATGGGGTGTAGACAACTTAACTATTGGACCGGACGCGGTTTTGGGGGGAACCACCACTTATCGCTCGGAGAATGAGGCGCAAGTTGATGCCGCCGCCCAAGTAGGTCCGCTTACCAAGTTGGCTCCTTCAGTTGCAGCAGGAACTCTGGAGCCGTATATTGGTTGGCCTTTTGTTTTGGGTTTGTTTCTATCCGGTATAGTGCTGTGGGTAGTATATTACCTCATTTTCCCTACTCGACGTCCTCAATCAGGACAACCAAGCTCCGACAAATTCCTGCCTACTCTGGGCAAAGGATTCTTAACTCTGCTGGCGGCCCCACTCGCAATATTATTGTTATTTATTACGCTGATTGGTATTCCGTTAGGCATGTTGTTGTTGGTGATTTGTATCGTAATTCTATGCCTATCCAAGATCATTGTTGGTGATTATATTGGCCGTTTGGCCTTCAAGAAATTCGGCTGGCAAGGGAATTGGGCGTTTTTTGCTGCCTTTGTAGTAGCCCTATTGTTTTTAAAAGCGGTTACTTCCATACCGATGGTTGGGTTCTTTATTAGTTTGATTATTGCCTCTACAGCCATGGGTCTGGTAATAGCATGGCTAATCAGATATAGGCAGGGTAGTCTAACACCCCCCGCTTCGTTAACCCGGTTGAGCAATATTTTGTAGAATACTTTACTGCTGGTTTACTGGTTAGCCAGCCAGAGTTAAATATCCTGCGATGAATGGATGGAGATAGAGATTTAAGAAGGTATTTTACGGCAAAACCCCTCTAAGGGGTAACCCGGATAAACCATTTTCATTTTTGCAGTACTCCTTGTCGTTATACATAATCAGCCATGAAAATAATTGTAGGGCTCCGCATCTCGGTGAAGTTCTCTCTTACATCACTTAACTTCATCCAGTAAAGTTTAAAATACATTATTTGCACCGCAAGCAGCTAAATGAATGGTAGACTCTTTCAAAAGCTGATGAAAATAAGGATTGGCAAACCGAATTTTTCTGTTGATATACGCCCCTATTCGGCGTATAACTCGAGTGCGCCTTGTTTGCCCTTCATAAACAAGAAAATACAACATATGGCGGATCTTTCTGTGCCTGCCTTATTCCTATTACATGTGAAACATCATTAAATATTAAAAACTTTTGTATTGCGATTTGAGGTAATCCGTAAATCAAGCCTTTTTTTCTCCTAAGCGACTCGGTTCGGCAGAATCTTTATTAAATCTTTTTTCTTCTACCTTTTCTATCTTCGTGATTCCGAAACTTTTCTTTCCGGCATCCTTTAATATATGTACCTATATAATATTATCCCATTTGGCATTGGAAATTGCGGCAGAAATTTGCATAAAAAATTTAAATATAAGTAGCTTTTTTTAGAACAATATTGGTATAATTAATTCATCAGTATCCAATATTATTTAGGAGGGGTTCCGTGTTTGATTTAAAAGGAAGAATTGTAGTGGTATCTGGCGCATCGTCCGGTTTGGGTGCACAGATGTCAAGAGCCTACGCAAAGCAAGGCGCAGATTTGGTAATCATGGCAAGACGTGTCGAAAAATTGGAACAGGTTGCCAAAGATATTCGCGCTGAGGGTGTAAGATGTTTGGTGGTGCAGTGCGATGCAACCGTTCCGGCACAGGTCAACGCGGCTGCAGCAAAAGCTGAGGCGGAATTTGGCAAAGTAGATGTATTGGTAAATTGTGCAGGTTCGTCGAAAAATGCAGGCGTTTTGGTAATGACAGACGAAGAATGGGATTTCACTATGAGCGCAGATTTGGATAGCGTGTTTTATGTGACAAGAGCTTTTGGAAACATCATGAAGAAAAAGAACTATGGTCGCATTATCAACATCGCTTCGATGTACGGCATGGTCGGAAATACGGCGATAGACACCGTGGCTTATCATGCATCTAAGGGCGGCGTTGTAAACATGACACGTGCGGTTGCCGCAGAATTGGCAAAATACAATATCACTTGCAATGCAATTTGCCCGGGATATTTTGCAACCGAATTGACAGTGGATACGCTGGAGACCGAAGAATTTAAGGCTTACATGAAGGCCACCGTACCTCTGGGAAGATATGGAAAAGAAGGGGAGCTCAATGCAGCAGCCATCTTCTTGGCAAGTGATGAGGCTTCTTATGTAACCGGTGCTATTTTGCCTGTTGATGGTGGATATACAGCGGTATAAAGCAGGAAATAGATATAAGGCATGTGAAAAAAGAAGCTGTAAGCATAGCAAAAAACCTCCTATGGTAAAATAAGAAGTACCATAGGAGGTAATTTTTATGGCAAAGAAAGAACCGTATCGTATAAAACCGCTGAATGAAAACAAGAAAAACCCACATAGGAAATGACTCCGAAGTGAATTACCTCATGCTACTAAACACCAAAACCCGTTGTTTTCAATGCTTCCAGCGACAATGAAAAAGGACGCCATATTCTATCAAAATATGATGTCCTGTCGGAATTTATAAATATTCGCCCGCTTCTCTAATGCTCAATTTATCCATCCTATCTTTGTGGATCTCTGCAAAATTTCTTACCCAGCCAGGATTTGTCTTTGAGTAATATCGCAGACTCCAGCCAATAGTCTTATTGATAAAAAATTCGGAACTCCCGAAATTATTCACTAGTATTTTTTCAAACAACCGAGTATTCATCTTATCTTTTCTATGAAGTTGATAGCCAATAACAATTCTGCACACCCAAAAATCTTCATCGGTCGCCCATTCGATCATTAAGTCATTTATTCTTTCATCAACATAAGCTATACTTCCGACGATTCCCGGTAAGGCCATCAATTGTATCCCACCACTATTTTATTTTTACATATTTCTCTATAAGTGGAACATCATCAAATATTAAAAACTTCTGCATTGTTCTAAGGCAATCCACAACAAAACATTGGAACTCTCTATGTTTATCTTTATAACATTGATTAAGCAAATCCCAATCAATTATCTTTTTTCTTTTCTCTTCTTCCAGAAATTCTTTATAAAGAGCCCCTCTTTTTAGTGCCGACAAACCGTAGAACAAAAATAAGTTCCTCCTATATGCAGTCATCTTTACTGTATTTTCATTGTTCCTGTTTTCTTCAAATTGTTTCTTAATTTCAAATATATTTACTCGATCTTAATTTCTTCCATAAATTCTAAAATATATTATACACGCCACAGATAAAAACATGGCTGATTCTTTCAACGCTGACGAGAAAATAGAAGTGGACAAACTGTAATTTATATCTCCACAACATGAACAACATTCCCATGTTCTTTAATAATCTCCAATAAATCACTGCTACTCAACCATACTGTTGCAGTATTGTCATTTGGATGACACCCTATTCTTGCATTTCCTTCAAGAAAGGTTTTATCCAAATAAAATTCTACTCGTCTTTCGTCGTCATTCAGTAAACCTAAAGGAGTAACTGATCCCGGTTCCAGTTTCATAATGGAAAGCAAATCACCATCCGATGCGAAGCTAAGCCGTCTTGTATTGTTTGCATTTCTAAACTCTTTTAAATTCACCCGCTTATCACCCTTTACGGTTATCAAATAGTATTTTCTCTTTTTGTCATCACAAACAAACAGATTCTTCGCCTTATCCTCCGGATAAGGAAGATTGGCGTCTGCCAGTTCTTCCATATTAAAAACTGCTTTATGTTCTGTAGCTTCATAAGAAATTCCCTTTAGGTCAAGGAATTTATATAGTTCTATCTTATCCATATATTTCACCTATAAATTCCGATTTACATGTCTCTCAAATATTCAATCCATCAACCCATACTACCAGTTCTTCTTGACTGACACTGCGCTTGAACACCTTACCATCAAGCAGTTTTGCTCCTTTGCAGCTCAGAGCGAGCCTTTCATTGGTCTTGCCTATTCCGCTACTGCCGGAAGTAGCAAAAGGAATAATGGTCTTTCCTGTCATGTCATAGCTCTCAAGAAAGGTATTGATAATCGTCGGGGCAATATACCACCAGATGGGAAAACCAAGAAACACTGTATCATAGTCATACATATTGTCGCACTTACCCGCGATAGCAGGACGGAATGCAAGATTCTCCATCTCAATGCTGCTGCGGGACTGCTTGTTAGTCCAGTCAAGATCTTCATTGGTATAGGGGGTTTCCGGTTTAATTTCATAAAGGTCTGCGCCGACGGCCTCAGACAAAGTCTCTGCTACTTTCGCGGTCACTCCGCTTGCAGAGAAATATGCAACTAATTTTCTATTCATACTTCACCTCCGTTATTTCAAGAAGTTGCTCCGATAATCAATCCGGCGAAACTCATATCCGGTTTAAGCCGTATATGCGATCTTCAAAGCAACCAAGTTAATGTCTATGTATAGTATAGCTTATGCAATCTGCTCAGAGGTATATCCGTATCGGTAGATATACTCAAGCAGCTTATTAGTACCAAAAAGAATTCCAGCAGCAATATTCGCTTCGTATTCAGGTTTTGCGGTCATGCCATAAAGTATAAGCTCCTGTAAAGCGTTTCCTTTTTGCAAGATGGCATGTCCCAGCTCGTGAGTGCAGATAATTCACTACACTTGAGAACTTAAATCCTTATTGATAAAAACGAAATGATTGTGTTTAATTCTTAATTGCTCGGTACATGCCCTCAAAAGGACCGAGGTTATCACAAAACGGGGCCTCTATGCCCAACTCTCATCTGTTATGTGAAAAGAATCCCGTGTGCCACGACGTTTTACGAGGTCATTGTCTGTTTTCGAGAGACATGCGGCCTTCACCGATCACCATTCTTCTTCAGGAACTCTTCCAACACATCAGGAGGAAGGGGTTTGGAGAAGTAATATCCCTGTATCTCATCACAGGCTAGG
>JGI24712J26585_10001985_pt1 | contig 17071 bp, 17 predicted proteins | sample BioPla3DNA2_FD_26585 | JGI IMG/M metagenome (IMG submission 26585) | reverse complement strand
GGGTCAGGGTGATTGCGCCGTCACAGGCAACAGTGGCAGCCTTATAGAATATATACTTGCCCATATTGTCGCCCTGGACATTGCCCTCATGGGCATCAAGCCAATCCTGAGCCTGCTTGCGGATATCGGCATAGCCTCTCCTGAGGATATTCTGGAAGCCGGGAGTCAGATGACCCGGAGGCAGCATTGTTGGAAAACCGCCGATCTTTCCATAGTCCGAAGCCTGAAGCTTGAAAAAGTCCAGCGCTCCGTCCGGCAACCACTCTTCAGGCATAACGTTTCCATATGCAGCCCTCTCCTCTGCTGCAATCTTGCGCAGTTCTTTCAGATCTTCCGGGGAGATAGCCAGCTTCTGATGGGAATAAAGGGGGTCATCATCGGGAGCGTGATGCAACCCGTCGGGTTCAATAGGCCAGGTGTTTTCAATATCTGCCATAAGCCACATTTGACCGTTGGCGGCGCCCCAGCCTTTGTTTCCCATGTCTCCTGCAAAATATTCGTCTTCTCTGATGTCTATAGGCATTCTGGAAATGACATAAAGGGATTCGTATGGCTTCTGAAGCATTGGCGGGAAATTACGATATTTCCGCCTTGCCTCCAGTTTTATACGAGCCTTTTCCGCGTCCGCAACAATGACCCTGTCACGAACCTTGTCGCGCATTCGCAGAATGCGTTCCGTGCATGGTTTAAAGGTATACATAGGCTTCTTCCTTTCTGTGGACTATATACTTTTTTTTATTTTCCGATTACATATAACAATGTGTCAACAGGTGCAAATCATAATGTGTCATTTAGCTCCGTAGAAATTGATATTGCATACAATGGCTCAACTGTTTGTGAGAGTTCCTTCTCTGTTGTTGCTGATAACTCTATTCTATCAGAATTTCTTGAAGCTGTCATTTTAATTTTAAAAATAATACAGTCTGGGGGTTATTTTATCCGGTCTTGATAGGACGCAAGAACGCTGAGACAGGAGGCGGCCAGCATGAAGCGAAGCATTTGACGGGAATAAGCAGAGTGATTATACTAAACGTAAGATTATGAACACCGTCCCCATGGTTAAGGCAACACAAAAACGGAATTTGGAGAAAAGGTTAAAATGAAATACGAAATTTCCTGCGGTGCAGTGGTGTTTACCCGTAAAAATGATGAGATTTTATATGTAATTGTCAAATCATCTGAGGGGTATTACGGATTTCCAAAGGGACATATGGAGGGCAATGAGACGGAAGAGGAAACGGCTGTACGGGAAATCTATGAGGAAACCGGACTAAAGGTTAAAATTATTCCAGGGTTTAAAACCACAGATGAACATCTTCTTCCAAAAAAAGAAGGTGTTATCAAAAGGGTAATATATTTTGTATCGAAATATGATAACCAGGAAATCAGTTATCAAAAGGAAGAATTGCTTGGCGCTTATTTGATGACATATGAGGAGGCGATGGACGCTTTTCAATTTGAGAGTTCTAAAAGAATATTTAGTGAGGCGAATGATTTTATTTGTTCAGTGGAAAAAGCTCATAAAAGCGGTATTAAATAGTTGGGTATTCAAATAAGGTGTTTTTTGGGGTTTTCCGAGGTTGTGTGGTAAGACTGGTGTTGGTTTGAAGGAGATTATGTTGTTATTACAACATACAGGCGTGAATTTGATAGGTATAATATAGAAAACGATTAGCCATGTAATAAAAGGAGGAGCAAATGGGAAAGGCAACACAAGATCTCCGTAAAGAACACGAGGTTATTCTTTTGGCCTTGCAGATTCTTGGCAAAATGATCGAGCCGAGCAGTCGCGACCCTGAAAGCCTGCTTCACTATTACGGCGAGGCGGTCTATTTCCTCAAGGTTTTCGCCGATAAATGCCACCACGGCAAAGAGGAGGATTATTTATTCAAAGAACTGGTAAACAAGGGAATTCCCAACGAGGGCGGCCCTGTGGGTGTAATGCTCAGGGAGCATAAACAGGGCAGAGACTATATTGCGCAGATGAGCCGCAGTATTGATGAAAAGAATATTGAAGGTTTTAAAAAAGCCGCTGAACTCTACTGCGACCTGTTGCTCCGGCATATTGAGAAGGAAAACAATGTACTTTTCGTGATGGCGGATAAGGTGATTAGTGAACAGGAGTAGAATGTGCTGTTGGGTAAGTTTGAGCGGCATGAAGAGAATGTCATAGGGTATAGCGTACATGAAAAACTGCACACAATGATTGATACGTGGTCAGAGGTCTTTGGTGTTGAATAAAAAACAGGGGGAGAAAAATATGAGTAACTTATTTGAAGAGGTAAAGAAAAAGCATTTTAAAACATTGAAGCAGTATGTGCCGGTTGTTGAAAGAGTCCATGGGGGCAGTCATCCGGAATTTCATGCGGTTCGCGAACAGTTTGATGCCATCCTGGAGAAAACAAAAAAAGCGGGCTCTGAAAAAGCGGATTTAAATGATGAGTTTGCCAAGCTGCGTGAAATAACCGATAATTACACGGTGCCCGGTGATGTATGCGAAAGCTATGAGGCTGTTTACAATATGTTGGCTGAGCTGGATAATGCATATCATGCTTAACTGACACTGTGGGAAAGAAGGTGAGGATTTGCAGAGATTTATTCTGGGCAAGAAAAATAAAATAGCCTTGATAGGTGCTATTTTGATTGTCATTGGTTTCACCGGTGGTTTGGGCTTCAAAAATGAAGTTGTGGCTGTTTGGTCTTTCGCCATTGCTTCAGTTTTAGGGGTTTTGCCCATTGCAATCCAGGCCTATCAGGCATTGAGGGTTAAGGTAGTCAGCATAGATGTTCTGGTTACCATTGCCGTTATCGGGGCGTTCTTAATTAAAAACCTTGAAGAGTCTGCAATTGTCACCTTCCTGTTCTTGTTTGGCGCTTATTTGGAACAGCGAACATTAAATAAAACGCGTTCAGCCATTAAAGAGTTGACGGAGATGGCGCCGGAGAGTGCACTGAAACTGATGGAAAACGGCGAATTTGAAGAAGTAGAAGTTGATGAAGTTGACGTGGGCGATATTTTACTGGTTAAAACAGGCGCGAAAATTCCCGTTGACGGAACCGTTCTGTCAGGGGAAGGGCACATTAATGAGGCTAGTATTACCGGCGAATCTGTTATGGTCAGCAAGGAGAAGGGATTGAGCGTATATGCCGGAACGATTTTGGAAAATGGAACGCTTCAGATTGTTGCCGATCGCGTAGGTGAAGATACTACTTTTGGCAAAATCATTGAGTTGGTTGAAGAAGCGCAGGATTCAAAATCTGAGGCCGAACGCTTCATTGACAGGTTTTCCAAATACTATACTCCGGCAGTATTGGTGCTCGCTATAATCGTATGGCTCATCTCGCGGGATATCGAGCTGGCCATCACAATATTGGTTCTTGGGTGTCCCGGTGCGCTGGTTATCGGCATACCTGTTTCAAACGTAGCGGGCATTGGTAACGGGGCGCGGCATGGTGTTCTCTTTAAAGGCAGTGAAGTCATCAGCGATTTTAGTAAAGTTGATACAATAGTTTTTGACAAAACGGGTACACTGACAATCGGCAATCCCAAAGTAGTGGACAAGGAGTTCTATGTAGACAGGGCTGAAGAGGTAATAGCTTATCTTGCAAGTGTTGAAAACGAATCAGACCACCCACTGGCCAATGCCATTGTGGAGCACATCGGAGATACGAAATTATATCCGGTTGAAAACACGGATGTTGTTAAGGGCGGCGGAATAATAGCCAGTGTGGACGGGCACAGGATTGCAATTGGCAATGTTGCGCTGATGAAGCGGGAAAAAGTTTATTTATCTGAAAAAGCCCGGGCAGATATCGCCCGATTTGAAGAGAGGGGTAACTCCCTTGTTTTAACGGCCGTTGACGGTGAATTAAAGATATTGATGGGTATTCGGGACCAAATTCGTCCGGGAGTAAAAGAGGTTTTGCAAAAACTGAAAAGACTGGGCGTTAAAAATTTAGTGGTTCTCTCAGGAGATAACCAGGGAACCGTCGACCTGGTGGCGAGGGAACTGAGACTGACAGAAGCCCACGGAAATATGTTGCCGCAGGATAAGTCGGCATATATTGAAGAGCTGAAAGAGAAAGGCCACATTGTTGCATTCGTTGGAGACGGAGTAAATGACAGTCCCTCCCTTGCTCTGGCGCAAATCGGCATTGCCATGGGAAGCGGTACTGATGTGGCAATTGAAACCTCGGATGTGGTCCTGATAAACTCGGACTTCAGCCGCTTGCCCCATGCTCTGGGGTTGACGAAAGCAACGGCGAGTAATATGCGCCAGAACATTTTTATCGCTGTTGGTGTTGTGCTGATATTACTTGCAAGCGTGTTTTTCAGTGAATGGATGAACATGTCGATAGGCATGCTAGTACACGAAGGAAGTATATTACTGGTAATTCTAAACGGAATGCGGCTTCTGCGTTACAGATTAAGAAAATAGAAAAGGAGAGATGAAAGTGAAAAAAGCAACAATACAACTAGAGACATTGACCTGCCCATCCTGTGTGCAAAAAATTGAGAAAGCAACAAAATCTTTGGATGGGGTTGAAAAAGACAGTGTAAAGGTACTGTTTAACTCTAGTAAAGCGAAGTTTGACTTTGACGAGGAAAGGATATCCATTGAGGATGTGGAGAAAGCTATCACCGCGCTGGGATACGAGGTTATAAAATCACAGGTTAAAGACAAATAGAACAAAGGGATCCTTCCGGTGTAGATCTTGCATCTTAGCCCGGGAGGATCTCTTTTTAACTTACTTAATGCCTGCTTGCAGCGTATAACCGCAAATCCGTTCAGGCAGTCAATCAATGTATCTAAACCGGGCAAAACAAACCTGTTTTGCCCGGTTTGCAAATGGGTTTTGTAAAACCCATTTGTTCAGTGGACATTATTTAGCCATCAAAATTCTCCTTTAGCAGCCGGAAAATTTCCATATACCGCTCGCGAAAAAAGCTGTTTTTTAACAGGACAAAGTTAAATTCCCGCTGCTCGGAGAAACCGGAAAGTTTAATAACTGAAAGGCTTCCCCTATCAATCTCCTGCCTTGATGCCGCTTCAAACAGAAATGTGATACCCAGTCCCATTGAAACCATTTTTTTAATTGCAGCCATGTTTCCTATTTCTATTAATTTTTCAAATGCATGGAGGGAATAATTGTTTTTTTGCAATATGTTCTCGAAGATTTCCCGTGTGCCCGATCCTCGTTCCCGGAGTATCAGGCGGCTTTTGGTAATCTCCTGAAAGCTTACCTCGCCCTTTGCAAACTCTGATTCCGGTGAGCATACGGGGATAAACCTTTCAAGACTAAAGAGCGTGGAGTCATATTCTGATTTATCAAACAGCCCTTCTACAATAACAAAATCCAGTTCACCGCTGTTAAGCCTCTCAAGGAGAAGCTGTGTATTCGCAACGGACATATGGATTTTCATTGCCGGGTATTTAGTAAGCAAACGGGAGAGAATATCCGGCATAATATATTCGCCAATGGTTAAAGTCGCACCGAAAGAAAACTGCAAGTTTTCAGTATTGATTGAACTGATATTCTGTTTAAAATGCTTCGAATCTGCAAATACAGTCATTGCAAATTCTCTTAAAAGCTCGCCCTGGACGGTGAGCCTCATTTTTCTGTTGGATGTATCAATCAGCTTACACCCATAGAACTCTTCCAGGTATTTGATGTGCTGCGAAACGGCAGGCTGCGTAATATGCAGAAGCTCTGCCGCTTTCGTATAGCTGCCGCAATGGCTTAGAGTGAGAAAGGTCTCGTGTCTGAAGTCCAGCATAATTTCACCTTTATTATAAAATCAGCTAATATAATCATTAGTAATCATAATTTGAGATTATCATAAGACGGTGTTAAAATCAATACAGGTTTAGTAAAAAAAGCATATGAAAGGAACAAAAAGATGTATCATATAAAAAAATATTTACCGGGTATTTTGCTGTCAGGCACGATTGCCGCTGTTTCTTATATGGTCAGTTTATTCCTTCCCAAAGGCATTCTGGGAGGAACACTAATTGCGTTGATTTTGGGAATGCTGCTAAACCCGTTGCTGGGCCGTTATAAGGCACTTGAAACGGGAATCAACTGGACTTCCAAAATAATCCTTCGTACGGGAATTATTCTATCCGGAATAGCACTGAGCTTTTCCCAGGTATTCAAAGCAGGCAAGTATGCTCTGATACTCATGGCCTTCACCCTTGCGACCGCTTTTACTGTGGGATATCTGTGTAAGAGAGTTTTTAAGATAAATTGGAAGGTGGCCAGCCTTCTTTCGGTAAGCACTGCGATTTGTGGGGGAACCGCTGTTGCGACACTGGGGCCTACAATTCGGGCAAAAAATCGGGATATTGCCTATGCTATATCCGCAACATTTCTATTTGATATCATAACGGTAATTGCCTTCCCTTGGATAGGCCGCCTGCTGGGCCTTAGTGATACCGGCTACGGGCTTTGGGTTGGAACTGCGGTAAATGATACATCTTCTGTTGTTGCGGCGGGGTACGCATTTTCCGATGCCGCCGGATCCCTTGCAACAATCGTTAAGCTGACAAGAACACTTTTTATTGTGCCCGTTGTGCTTGCTTTCTCATGGATATATGCCAAAAAAGAAAAGCCTTCCCAGGCATCTGAGAAGATAAACATATATAAAATATTTCCTTGGTTTATCCTTGGTTTTCTCACTGTAGTCGGCATAAGAACCATGGACCTTATACCGGCAAATATGATTACTAAAATATCTTTCGCGTCAAAATTCTTTATGTCAATGGCATTGGCATCAATAGGGCTGAATACCAGCCTAAAAGAGGTTAAAAACGTTGGTCTGAAGCCTATGATTGCTGGAGTTGTTATAGATACCTCAGTAGTCATCGTTTCTCTAATAGCCCAATCGGGAATTTTAAGGTTTGTATAACACAAGGGACTATTTAAAATAAGAGGGGGTCGGTTTTCAATCCCCTGATTATGAAAGTGGCATTCATATTTAAATTTAATACCTGGGGAGCGTTGCAAAAATCATCATCTTGCAGCGTTCCCTGGACATTAATTTAGTATTCACTAAAATAAAAAAGAATGGTATATTTAATTAAGCGAATACTAAATCAAAGAAAGAGGGTTACAGATGGATAGGACTCTCCTACTCAAGGCCATAGCCGATGAAACGAGAATGAAAATCCTGTCGCTGTTATTGCGCCATAACTATTGCGTCAGAACCCTGGCGAGAAAGCTGGAGCTTTCCGAGGGAGCGGTATCGCAGCATTTGAAGGTTCTGCGGGAAGCCGGGCTTTTGAGCGGTGAGAAGAGGGGCTATTTCATGCACTATGATGTGAAGCGTGATGTGCTGCGTGCCCTTGCCTTTGAAATTGAAGCGCTGGCGTCCACAGAGCGGGAGACTAGTAGCCCGCAGGAGGGGGGCTGCCACCCCTCCGAACAGGAGCGTTGTCATATAAAAAAACACAGCGGCAATGAGAAGGTCAAAGAGTTCTGCCACGGCGCTGATTCTATGAAGGGGGAAGATAGCCATGAACATCACGGATATTGTTGCTGTCAAAAATCTGAGTAAGCGCTATGGAGACTTTACGGCGGTAAACGGCATCTCCTTTTCCGTCCCCCGGGGGAAAATATTCGGTTTCCTCGGGCCCAACGGCGCTGGGAAAACTACCACTATCAATATGATGATTGGCCTTGCCAGACCTTCCGGCGGCACTATTCTCATAGACGGGATTGACTCGGTGAAGAACGTGAAAAAGGTGCAGTCTATCATGGGTATTGTCCCTGATGAGAGTAATCTGTATGACGAAATGGACGGCTTTGAAAACCTTTGCTTTTGCGGCTCCCTTTATGGCATGCGAAAGGAGGCCCGTGAAAAGAGAGCCAAAGAGCTTTTGGAGAAATTTGATTTGACAAAGGCGGGGAGGCGTCCCTTTAAGAAGTATTCCAAGGGGATGCGCCGCAAGCTGACCATCGCAGCAGGGATTATCCATGAGCCGGAGATTCTTTTTCTCGATGAACCGACAACAGGAATTGATGTGGAGAGTGCCCGGCAGATTCGCCAGCTTCTTTTATTTCTAAAGCAGGGCGGAACTACGATATTCCTTACCACCCACTATATTGAGGAAGCAGAGCGCATCTGTGACCATATCGCCTTTATAGTGGAGGGAAATATCGTGGCAATTGGCACGGTGCCGGAGCTGATGGAAATGGTATCCCACGGCCATACCATTCGTTTGGCTGCCGATACGGATTTGGCGCAGCTTGCAGAAGAATTGCAAGCATATTTTGGCGAATGTACCGTCAAAACCGGAACAGATCATACGGTAACCATTATTTCAAAAGAACGGATTGCTCTGTCTCCCATCCTGCAATATCTTGACAGGCATGGAATCTCTGTCTTTGAGGCCAAAGAATTGCGGCCTTCTCTGGAGGATGTTTTTATCAAGGTAACCGGAATCGAAGCCATGGAGCTCAAAAAAGAGAAGGATAAGGGTGGTATGGGGAGATGAAAACATGGATTGCATTCTGGAACATTTTAAAAAAGGATATTAATAACTACTATCTCAAGCCACCAAATATCAGCTGGGGCATAATATTTCCTCTGTCATGGACATTGATGCAGATAATCCGCTCCTCAGGCGGCTTGAACCTTTCCGAAATCCGGGAAATACTTCCGGGACTTATGGCCATGAGCATATTATTCGGCACCACCTCCATGCTGGCTGTTACCATTACCTTTGAGCGAAAGGGGCGCTCCTTCGAACGATTGCTCCTTGCCCCGATTTCCCTGGGAGCGATGGTCGCCGCAAAGCTGTCCGGAGCGATCCTGTTTGGGGTATTCAATGCCTTTGTTCCTTTGATCTTTGCAGCCTTTTTTATTGACCTTACCGGAATCGGCTGGGGTACTGTGCTCCTGGCAGTACTGCTTATTGCTGTGACTTCCACCCTAATGGGGCTTATGATTGCAGTTTCAGCGAAAGAAGTATTTGAGGCGCAGACCCTCTCCAACTTCTTTCGCTTTCCCATGCTGTTTTTATGTGGCTTATTCCTGCCTGTCAGCAGTTTGCCAGACTTTCTGCGTCCCCTGTCCTATTTGCTGCCGCTGACTTATGGAACCGATATGCTCAGTGGAGCTATTATTGGCAGGAGTATGCTGTCACCTGTAGTGTGTACAATTATACTGCTTATCTTTGCAGCAGTGTTGTTTACCTTCTGTCATTACAATATCCGCAGAAAGTGGATTGTTTAATAAAGACAAGATGCAGGTTCCTGCGCCCGGCTCGGCCGGAGGCAGGAACCGTCTCTTTTTGTTTAAGCTTCGCCATGGTCTATTGATTTCATTCTCTCTAAGAGCGCAATATATCGCAAATCGTCCCGAAGGGGATAAAAGGGATTATCCTTCAAAAGCTCATAGATTTTTGTGCTGAGTTCAAGCATATCAAGCCGCTCCTCAAGGGAACCCATATGATCGGAACAGACTATTCCGAAAGACTTGATTTCGTGCGTTACCGCACTAACCAGTCTATCCATATAAAACACCGTTTCGGCAAGCTCATTTTCGAGAAATTTCTTCAATTCCCTGCCTCTGAGAAAACACATGGCATTTAACTCGTAGCATTCCCCTTTGCTGGGCAGAAGTTTTGCGTATTTTTTTGCTTATTCCTCTTCACCGATTGCTGCGTATATTGCTGCGGTCATAACAATTGCATGATTGCGCATTTCAGTTTCAGTGCACTGCTCTGCAATACGATCCAATATATCAAGCCTGCGCCGCAGCCTTCTCAGGTTTTCCGAAATATACATATAAGCCACCTCCCGGGTTTTGTTGTGCATATCGTAACACGGAAGTAAATGCCGGTAAATAACCGCAGTGTTTGGTTTTTTACAACGGAGCGTTGAGATATAGGGGAACTTGTCTTGAATTGGACGGACTTACACGCCAAAGTATATCAAAGGCGGGGCGGAAGCTTCTATTGCAGATATCCCGAATACGATAAGTAGTCCAGGACTTTATGTTTAACCGCATGGCGATGTTGTCGTGGCCGCAGGAGAAACCTGAAAACCAGCATTGCCCTCAACGCATCTGCAAGTAAATATGTGATGTATGTGGAGAGTTTTCTGATTTTGAGACAGAGGACGATTAAAGGCTCCTTTATTGCGCTCAGGATGACATAGCGGATTTCTCAGTGGCCTTGATTATTTTGGTGTATCCTACTTGAAGTTCAGTAAAAATTGGATATAATATAATCCAGTAATACTTCATAGTTGAGCAGGAGTTGAATCTATGAAAGAGGCTGATGGCACAAAGGGTTCGAGGGGGGCTTTTGAATTTGATTCCGATGCGAAAACGGACCTCAACAGTTTGCAGGCTGACTTAGAAATGAATACTATTCCACCTACAGAGGAAAAGAACAATAATAATATGAGTTTCAGCTCAGAAAAACCATTTTGCCCTATAAAATTTGCTGCCTTTTTTGCAGGGCATTTAGCATGTATATTTGTGGTCCCCATTTTTGCGTTACTGGGCGCAGGCTTCGCAATAGGGGCGGTTTTGGCGGTTATATTGGGTATCTTAAGAACATTTAAAGCTGATTTGATACCTATGCGTTTTCTGTTTTTTTCGTCGCCCTCATATTTAAGCTTGCCGCTTTCGCTGTTAGTGGCGGTTGTTTTTGGGTGTATTGCCCTGGGCAGTTGGATAATTCTTCGGAGATACTTGAATTATTTTAAGTCCAGGTTGAGCTTCACTCGTAAAGCATAAAAATTCAATATAGTCTTATCCTTAGCTATTATGGGAGTTGGCATGAAGGCTAAGTCCAATAGAGAAAAGAGTTTTTATACAGGCTGCGCAAGCAGGATGATTATAAATTTGCCGATTGCATAGCAGGGATAGTAACTACTCCTTGTTTCGGTATCCCTTGGAGAATATGCAAGGTGGCAGATAAATAGTGTCCACTTAACAAATGCTTTCACATTTTGCATATGATTGACTTCCTGAATTGATTTGTGGCGTATGCCTGCAAATCAATTGCGCCGCAAACATCCACTAAGTGTGAAAAAGACCGCGAAGATGTTTTTCGCGGTCTTTTTTGTCAAGACGAAGAAGCCGTCAGACTGTTTTTTTACTTTTTCTCTCTTTTAAAGCACATAAACCAGTCGAGACAATACATATCTTCGTCATCAGACTCCATTCGCTCTTTTGCAACCCCGCAGGAGCCGGCGGTGGGGATGATGCAATCGTCTCCGGGTCTCCAGTCTGCCGGTGTGGCTACAGAGTCACTGTCGGCTTTCTGCAAGGCAAGAACAACACGCTTTATTTCGTCGAAATTTCTGCCTGTAGACAAGGGATAGTAGAGGATAAGGCGTATAATGCCCTCGGGGTCGATAATAAATACGGCTCTGACTGCCTGTGTATTTGATTGGCCGGGCTGAATCATACCATATTTATTGGCAACCTCCATTCTGATATCCTCTATAAGTGGGAATGTAACCTCCAGATTTTTCATGCCCTTCCATTCCAGTTCCTGAATTTTCCTCAGCCAGGCAATATGGGCATACAGTGAGTCAACGGAAAGTCCCAACAGTTCTGTGTTAATTTCCTTGAATTCATCCATCATGCTGGCGAATGTCATAAATTCTGTGGTGCAGACAGGTGTGAAATCAGCCGGGTGGGAGAAAAAAATGACCCACTTTCCCTTATAATCCTCCGGAAAATTTATAGTCCCCTGGGTGGTAACTGCTGTGAATGAAGGCGCTTTGTCACCTATCAAAGGCATCCTGTACTCCTTGTTCTCCATTTTTCTTCCTCCAGTTTATATATTAATTATGATTTGATACTACACTCTTTACCTATTATATTCAGTGACCAAGTCACAATAATAGTAATAATTACTGATAGTGGCGACAAAGCCATATTCATAAGATGTCTCATCATACCAGATGTTCCGTTGGATACTGAAATGAGAGTAGCAGGAATACCGTAAAAGCTCCGTTTCAGCATGCCTATATAACGAGACAGAAGTTATTTAACGATTATTCACTTCTGGTAGCGCAATAGGCAAAGATGAGGAGAGGGCTTTTTGACCCTCTCCTCGCTACACAGAATATTATTTAAAGTATATTTTGCTCTGATTTCTCACTTCGTCCATGATTATTTCGTTGACATGAGGATAGATGCTGCCTTCGCCGCCATAAGTCAGGCAGGGGATAAAGCAGCCACCTTCATGATACTCACGGCAAGCACGGGCAACCTCTGCGCGGATTTCCTCTTCGGTTGCGTCGCCCCGGTCTATCCTGGAGTCAAGGCCGCCCATAAGTGTAAGCTTGTAATCTGTGTCTTTCTTTATTTGCTGGATGTCATTTGAGGGAAGGACACCCTGCCAAATGTCTATGCCGATTTCAACCAGATCCTTGGCAATCGGCTGCAGATAGCTGTCGGCATGGTGCATTGTAATAAGGGTTTCTTTTTTCAGCATGCTGTATATTTCTCTGTAGGGCTCCTTGAAGAATTCACGCCACTGGTCCGGACTCATGAACATGCTGGTTTTGGAACCCCAGTCGTCGTGGAACATGATGACATCAGGTTTCAGGTTGTCAACCAGTATTCTGATTTGGCGCTTTTTAAACTCAGCAATGTATGCAAGCAGATCCTTCATTGCTTCCGGCTCATCGTAGAAGTTCATAAGGGTGTCTTCGAAGCCCATCAGGAAGTGGGCCTGCTCAAACAGACCCCTGAAGAGCCAGACCATTACAAACTTACCTTCTTCTCTGATCTTCTTTGCGTCGGCCTGGGCTTGGGTCCAGTCCATGGGAACGTTCTCTATATCAGGGGCTTTGCAGTATTTCTCCCATTTGGTTATATCAGGGCATACCTTGGTTTCGTCACTTATTAAGGGCATTGCGCCAGGCTCGTTTTCGCCCCATACAAGAGTAGTACCCCAGGGGTCCTTAGCGGGAGGGCCGCCTTGCTGCACCGGCAGCATATAGTAGGTTATGGGTTCCCAAACCTGGGGGAAAGGTTCCCATTCATTAACGAATGCATCCGGCTTGCCGTTTTTCAGGGTTTCAAATACATTTTCCTTTAATGATAACACAGAAGATCCTCCTTTGTATTTAGAATAGAAATAATTATAATGCGTACAGTGACCAGCTTGATGGGTTTCAGCCGAATCCCTGTTTATAGTATCTCTATTATAAAGCACTTTAGTAAAAATTACAAACCTATTTACTCATTTTTTTAGCATAATGTAAAAAACAGACTGCAATTCCCTGAGCTTAATATTTGCTCAGGGAATTGCTTTTGAAGCTCTTAATCTGCTTGCAGGGATAAGAGCGCACGTTTAACAAGAGTTTTCGCGATTTGTACCTTGTATCTTGAGGCATTAAAGGGGTGGGCATCTTCAACAGCGGCGGCGCCAACAGCTTCGGCAACCTCTTCGTTGATTTCCTTGCCTGCAAGAACCTTTTCTGCTTTAACCGCCCTGTACGGTGTGGGAGCGACAGCATTGATACAAATCCTCGGGCTGTCACCGTCGACCATAACGGCACAGTTTACAACGGGGAAGTCGATGGCTTTGCGGTAAGCCAGCTTCAGGAACGCGCTCTTTGTTCCGGCCTTGGGGATGGGAATCTGGATTTCGGTGATAACTTCATCTGTGGCAAGAGCTGTATTACCCGGCTTTTTGACATCAAAGAAGTTGTCGGCATCAATCGTTCTCTTGTTGGTAACTATCTTTGCGTCCAAAGCGACAAGGGCAGGCGCCGTATCTGAGGGATGCACCGCATAGCAGCCGCAATTGAGGCAGCGCTTAGCTTCTTCGATGGCTTCCTCCTGGGTCGGTGTTGAGGAATCCTCCAGATCCAGGCGTCTCTTTTCCGCATCTAGCTCCTTGATTTTCATGGCAGTCTTGTTGAGAATGCCGTCAGAATCAAGGGTTATGAAGTCTTTTTCATTGTTTGTATCGACTGAAGCTACTTTTACATTCAGGTAGCTGTTCATACCGTTAGCGGCCTTGCGCCCGCCTGTGATGGCACCGATGACGGTGGTGGCGCCTGCTGTGATAACGTCACCTGCGGCGAATACGCCTTTTCTTGAGGTCATCAAAGTATCATCGGCAACATCAATCATTCCACGATTGAGCTGGATTTGGTATTTTTCGTCCAGGAACGACAGGTCGACAGCCTGGCCTACAGCCATCAGTATGTTCTCGGCGCTGACAAAGGTTGTTTCGCACTCGTCATACTGGGGACTGAAGTTTCCTTCTTCATCCCACGGGCTGAGGCAGCGCTTAAGCTGCATGCCTTTGACCTTGCCGTTTTCCTCCACGACTTTGGCAAAACCCCAGGCTGGCATGATGACGATGCCTTCTTCTTCAGCTCTGGCAATTTCCTCACTGCTGGCAGGCATGCAATCTCTCGGCTCAACGCAGGCCATGGTGACCTTTTTGGCTCCCAGGCGCTTGGCTGTTATGGCCACGTCCATAGCAACGTTTCCGCCGCCTGCTACGAATACTTCCGAGCCAATCTTGCCTTCCATCCATTTGCTGACCTCGGAGAGGAAGTCCAGGCTGAACACTGTAAGCTCTTCGCCTGCGATACCTATGACGGGACGCTTCCATCTTCCGGTGTTGTAGCAGACACTGTCATATTTTTTCTCAAGCTCTTCAGGCTTGATTGCCTCGCCGACTTTGGTATTAGTCTTAAACTCAATGCCCATATTTTCAAGGATTTTAATAAATTTGCGTACAATATCCTTGGGCAGCCGGTAGGCGGGAATGGCATACATGAGCATTCCGCCCGCCTCAGGTTTGCTTTCATAGACCGTTACCTTGTTGCCAGCCTTGCGCAGATAGTAGGCTGCCGTGAGGCCTGAGGGACCTGAGCCGACGATTGCTACGGATTTGCCGGTTTCCTTCTCGGGAGGAGCGTAGAACTTATCGCTGTTATCGAGTATATAGTCGCCGAGAGTGCGCTCTACGCCGCTGATGGTGACGCTTTCGTCGGTTTGGCAGCGATTGCAGCCGTCCTGACAGAAGTGGGCGCATACCCGGCCTGTGATTGCCGGCATCGGGTTGACCTTCATGATTATCCTGGCAGCTTCATCCCAGTTTCCTTGCCTGAGCTGCTCCATATACGCGGGAATATCGGTTCCTGCAGGACACTCCTGGGTACAGGGGGAGGCGTGAAGCTTTCTGCCGCCGAAGATGGAATGATAGCGATTATCACCCAAAATGGCGAAGCACTCCTTGCCGTCCTTACGGATGCAGTGAAAGCGGTTTTCCGGTTTGCGGAAATACCAGCAGCGGGGCAGCTGGGAGATATTACCTGCCAGAGTACCCATATCACGGATATGGGGCGTGCCAACGCTGCGGGCGGCCTGGGCCAGTGCCGTATACTTCTCATTAATAAGAGGACTTTCGGCTATATCGCTGAGAAGGGTCAGTGCTCCGATTTTTAAATTGCCGTCTTCTTCTTTTATGTAGTCCAGACCCGGAATGGTTTTTAAATTGACTACAGTGGAAGGATAATCCGGAAGAATATTGTCTTTAAGGGAGCCGATAAGATCGGTGCCTCCGGCAATCACCCTTGAATTGCCGTCTCCCAGAGCTGATGTAACCTCAGCTATTGTATTGGCGTTTTTATGTCTGAACGGTTTCATATTATTCCATCACCTATGCCTTTCCCAGCGCCTTGAGGATCTTGTCGGGCGTAGCCGGCGGGTCGACCCAGACGCCGATTGCGTTGTGAATAGCGATTATGACCATATGGGTGTTTGCCAGAGAGTGGCTGATTCCGCTTGCTCCGTAGGCGGCATTGCCTGCACGGGTTTCAAGGAACTTGCGTTCTACCGGCGGTACATCCAGCATAGTCGGCTTTTTGTAATCTATCATGTTATTAGTGAGCTTGACACCTGTCCGTTCGTCGTACACGTACTCTTCCATCAACTGGCAGCCCTGACTGAAATACATGACCTGATCAATCTGGCTTTCCAGGGAAGTAAGGCGCATAACCTTACCCGGATCGGCAACAACGACAAATCTGAGTATTTCAACCTCGCCGGTCTCGGTATCTACCGCGACCTCACAATAGGCAGTATTCATGGTGTCCAGCATCTTGCCCATACCAAGGCTCCAGATGGCCGCAGGAGGTCTGCCGGAATAGGTGGCGAATATATTCTTCCGGGTAGCCTGCTTAAGGGGAACACCCTTGCTGGGGTCGGCCTTTACTATAACCTTTCCGTCTGCCATGTCCAAATCCTCAGGCTTAAGTCCCTTAAACGGACTGGGCTCCTGGGGCATTCCAAAGCTGAACATGGACGGAGGCGGAGGATTATTCGCTTCTTCTATTACTGCCTCAAGAATCTTTTGCTTCAGGATATTCGCGCATTCTTTCGTTGCCCAGGCGGATGCTGTAGTTCCGTCGGAACCTCCGCCGACAGGGGTGAACTTCTCTCTGTAGTCAAAGTCAACCTTAATATCTTCATATTCCAGACCCAGTTCCTCGGCAACAACCATGGCGTTTGCCTCAACGGCATATATTCCCGTGCAGGGGCCCTGGGTCGGCAGATGTACTTCTCCGTTCCGAAGCTCAAGCTTCACGTCATAACCGGAAAAGGCATGTCTCGGGCATATCTGATATCTGAAGCTGGCGCCGTGCATCCTTCCGTCAGGAAGCCTCTTTGTACCAGCAGGATGCCATTTCCAGTCCATAAGCTTCTTGCCTTCTTCAAGACACGCTTCAAAGCTGGGTACGGGTCTGGGATCATCCTGGGAATCGGGACCGTGAAGATTGACCTTGGCGATGTCAATCGGGTCTTTGCCCAGTTTCTCGGCAATCAGATATATTGCCATTGTGCCGGCATCCCAGTTGAAGGGACAGTGCTGGCCGCTCAGATACATCTTTCCCCGGTTACTGTCCACGATTTCCATGGTCTGCCTGATGTTTTTGCATCTGAAGGTGTAGTAGGGGCCGTATCCCTGGTCATTGGCTGTACCGAAGGAGGAGCTTCCCTGTGAGCCACCGTCGGATATGGAAAAATCGTCAATTGCGGTAATAAGGCCATTGTTTTTAAAGCCTACCTTCA
>JGI24712J26585_10001984_pt1 | contig 17071 bp, 18 predicted proteins | sample BioPla3DNA2_FD_26585 | JGI IMG/M metagenome (IMG submission 26585) | reverse complement strand
CACTCTATCTAATAATTTGATTATACACTTTTATGTATAATCTTTCAGTAAATAAAGGATTATAGGTTGCCTTTATTAACCTAAATTTATTATACAAGGAGTATGGATATGAATATACCTATGTCTTGGCTTAAGGATTATACGCCAATTGATTGTGATATAAAAACTTATGTTGATGCTATGACGATGTCCGGTTCTAAGGTAGAAACCTATGAAGAACAGGGAAAAGAAATTACCAATGTAGTGGTAGGAAAGATTTTATCCGTAGAGCAGCATCCCGATGCAGATAAATTAGTGGTTACAAAGGTGGATGTTGGGCAAGAAGTGATTCAGGTTGTAACAGGAGCTAAAAATATTTCTGTTGGAGATTATATTCCTGTTGCCCTTAACGGTGCAACTTTACCCGGAGGCATTAAAATTAAAACCGGAAAACTTCGAGGAGTAGAATCCCAGGGGATGATGTGTTCTATTCAGGAGTTAGGATTTGAGCCTCAGGACTATCCGGAAGCTCCAGAAGACGGAATATATATTTTTGGAGAAGAACAGCCTTTAGGAAAAGACGTAAAAGAGATTTTTGGTCTTAACGATACTGTCGTAGAATATGAAGTAACTTCCAATCGCCCTGATTGCTTTAGTGTAATAGGGATTGCAAGAGAAGCAGCTGCGACCTTTAATTTGCCTTTTAACTATCCTCAGATTTCTGTTAAAGAAAGCGGAGGAAATGTTTCCGATTATATCTCTATAGAAATTGAGAATAAGGAACTCTGCCCAAGATACGCTGCAAGGGTGATTAAAAATGTAAAAATCGGACCCTCTCCAAAATGGATGAGACAGCGCCTTATTGCATCCGGGGTTAGACCGATTAATAATATTGTAGACATTACCAACTATATTATGTTGGAAATGGGTCAGCCCATGCATGCTTTTGACCTTGCAAAGTTAGATAAGAAAAAAATCGTGGTTCGCAATGCTAAACCCGGAGAAAAAACCATGACCCTTGATGGCGAAGAAAGAGATTTGGATGAATCCATGCTTTTAATTACCGATGGAGAACAACCTTTAGCCATCGCCGGAGTTATGGGAGGAGAAGAATCCAAAATCACAGAAGAAACAACGGATATTCTCTTTGAATCCGCTAATTTTAATGGAGCGAATGTAAGAATTACAGCGAAGAAATTAGGCCTTAGAACCGATGCATCCGTAAAATTCTCCAAAGGCTTAGATCCTGAAAATGTACTGGATGCTTTAAACAGAGCGGCACAATTGGTAGAAGAATTAGGAGCAGGGGAAGTAGTGAGTGGTATTATTGATGTATATCCCGGAAAAAGAGAACCAAAGACCATTCCTTATTCCGTAGAAAAAATCAACGGACTTCTTGGAACTTCCTTCTCCGAAGACGAAATCATAGGATACTTAAGCCGTCTGGAATTTAAAGTAGACAAAGAAGCTAAAACCGTAACCATACCTACCTTCCGTCCGGATATAGAAGGAAACGCTGACCTGGCAGAGGAAGTGGCAAGATTATATGGCTATGATAAGATTGAGACTACATTAGAAACTGGAACGCCAACCGTAGGAAAGAAATCCTACAGCCAAAAGATGGAATATACCGTTAAAGAAGTTATGGAAAGCCAAGGTTTTTATGAAATCATGAATTACTCCTTTGAAAGTCCTAAGGTATTCGATAAGCTTAATATTCCACAGGATGATGAACTCCGTAAAGTGATTACTATATCCAATCCTTTAGGGGAAGACTTTAGTGTGATGAGAACCCAGACCTTAAACGGAATGCTGACTTCTTTATCCACCAATTATAATAGAAGAAACGAAGAAGCGTATCTCTATGAAATCGGAAAAGTGTATATTCCAAAATCCCTTCCATTGACGGAATTACCGGATGAAAGGGCAAAGCTAACCATAGGAATGTATGGCAAAGTAGATTTCTATGATTTAAAAGGAACTGCAGAAGTATTATTTGAGAAATTAGGAATGGATGCAAAGGTAGAGTACAATTTAAAACAAGATTTGGCTTGGATGCATCCCGGCCGTTGTGCATCCATATCCATTGGAGATAAAGAAATAGGATATATCGGAGAACTTCATCCAAATGTAGCAGCCAACTATGATATAGATACTAGGGTATATGTAGGGGTTATTGATATACCTGCTATATTGGAAGAAGCACAGCTCGAAAGAGAGTATAAGCCTCTGCCAAAATATCCTGCAGTATCCAGAGATATTGCTATGCTGGTTAAAGACGAAGTGCTCGTAAAAGATATTGAAAATGTGATCAAACAAAGAGGGGGCAAGATATTAGAATCCTACAGCTTATTTGATGTCTACAAAGGCAAACAAATTCAAGAAGGCTATAAATCCGTTGCCTACTCCATTACCTTTAGGGCTTCCGATCGTACCTTAACAGAAGACGAAGTGAATAAAGCAATGAAGAAAATCTTAAACGGTTTAGAAACGACTTTAGGAGCACAATTAAGAGGATAAAAAATTGGTGCCTGTTCACCCGTATTTTTAAATGGGGATGAGCAGGCATCTTTATTTATTGAATGATCTTGTTGTAAAGATTATAATGATGGGCCAAAGTATCGTAGTGACCAGATGACTTATCATTGCCTGAACAATGATAATGCTTTTGGTTATAGAAGAATAAGAATGAGGAATAATATCTCCAAACCCGATGGTGAAAAAAGTTGTTGCGCTAAAATAAAGAGCATCCCAATTTTGTATGATTCGGTCACTGGTCTTTATGCCTTCATTGGAAATATTCCCAAGATATGCATATAAGATAGCAAAAGTTAAAAGGATGGAAGAGAGTAATATAAGATATTGAATCAATAAAAATAAAGTATGCAAAAAAACTCTATCGGAAATATGGTATGCCATAATCAGAAGGTCAACAATCGTAATTAAGAAAAAATAGCTGATGATTAAAAGAGTAATAGAAGTACGGGATTGATCTGAAAAAATCAAATTTGTTTGGGTTAATATAAAGGGAAGCAGTAAAAGCAGCAAGACATTGATTAAAAAGCCTGCGAAGAAAGAGATAAAACTAATCGTTAGGAAAATTCCTCCAAAACCTATAAACCATATCACTTGAATATAAAATGGTTCAATATTATATTTGATGAGAAAAAAACCAATTAAAAACAATACACTGAAAACAAAAAATAAACGAGAGGATATATCCCAGTTCTTCCATAAGTATGATAAGTAAGCTAAGAAAGATTTCATATCACTCACCAATGTATACATTTTTTAATAGTATTATTATTTTCATGCGGCATATAAGCTATACTATTGAATTTCTATGATAACCGGTTCATGATCAGAAAGGTTGAGAGTTGGCACTTCATAGGATTGAAGGGAGATATTTTTAGAAGTAAATATATAGTCAATACGGGATATATATTTTTTATTGATGAAAGTAGGGAGAGTTTCTTTTTTCATAGCTTTTCCCGTATCAATGGCTAAAGAAGATAATTTATATAATTCCGATGGATCGGGGGCATTCATATCTCCTGCAAGAACGAAAGGTTCTTTGGTTTCTTCTAATATCTTTAGAATTTCATCTATTTGCTCTTTGCGAATCGATCTGGATAAATCTAAATGGGTATTAAAAACAGCTAAATCTCCGGAAGGAGCCTGAATAACAGCTTTTTGTAGCTTTCTTGGATATTTATCAAAGGAAAGCGTGTATTCTTCAGAAGCTACAATAGGATAACGACTGAGAATCATATTTCCGGTTTGCCCTGCAATCATGTTTTGAGTAGGAGTATACATATAATCCATCGAGAGCTTTTTTGCGATATATTCCGGTTGATTTTGAAAATAAGAACGAAACGTTTTACGATCTACTTCCTGAAGAAAAATAATATCGCTATCGGAGGATTTTAGAAAAGATAATATCTGATCTAAGGCAGGCTGTTTTTTTAGACTCATTCCATAGTGGATATTATAAGAAATAATTTTAATAGAATCAGAGGAAGCAAAAGTATCCATTATTTCCGTAGGAGCAAAAATGCTCAAAGGAATCGCGAAAAGGCAGCAGATGATAAAAAATCCCAATAATAACCGTTTTTTTAGGGCAAGTCGCATAGAATTTTCCTCCGAAGAAGTCTTAATTTATACATATATAATAAGAATACTATACTATTTAGCAAAAGTCCTCTATGAAAATTATGGAAGTCAATAAAACAGTATAACCTCATCAAAATGATCTATACTAAGTACAAGAAACATAGATTATGGAGGTGGAATAATGGAACTGACTACCCAGGATTATTTAAAAAAGGCATTGTTAGATACTCAGGAAAGGGTACGGGATTTTCAGAACTATTCTCAAATAGTAGAAGATGAAGAAATCAGTGATTGCTTTAAACGATTTGCCGAAAATGAAGGTATGCAGGCATCAGAACTTCAAAGACTTATTTCAAAGAAATTAGGACAATAAAAAATAAAAATCCCCGATGAGGGATTTTTATTTTGATGAGTGAGCGAGATTTTCATTCAAATAATAGGTATATTCTTCGATATAATCATATACAATATATTTTCGAGGAGATAATGAACGGATTGCACTTAGTCGTAAACTTTGATTTTTAGGATAACTATATTTACGAAAAGATGGATTAGGAAATGTAATCATATAGATTCTCCTTACCTCTGTTATCGTTAAATAGTTTATCCATTTAAAGCATACTTATGTGTGGAGATAATTGTTATAGATTTATCCAGGATAATTGAGATTTTCCTTTTTAATATTTTTTAGGACTTCATCTAAGAACTTTTTAGATTCATATTTCGCCATAGGAAGATTCATATCCAAATAGTTCCCACATTCCACAGCAGAAGCACCGGGAACATTTCCTTCGAAAGTAGACATAAATTCAAACATTTCTGTGATTAAAGGAAGGACCTCTTCAGAAGAGAAATCCCCATGAAGGATAAGATAGAAGCCGGTTCTACATCCCATGGGACCGAAGTAAATGATCTTCTCGGCATAATTCGGATGGTTTCTAAGGAAAGTAGCTCCCAGATGTTCCATGGTATGAATTTCAGCCGTATTTAATACGGGTTCGCGATTGGGTTCTTTCATTCTTATATCAAAAGTCGTTAATATTTCACTTCCTGCAGGATCTTTTCTGGAAACAAAGATTCCCCTAAGAAGCTTATTATGATCGACGGTAAAACTCGTAATTTTTTTCAATGCAATTCCTCCTTATTTTATCGTATCAATAAAAAATAATGGTAGTATATTCATTTCTTTATATTATGGAACATATACATTGAATTCGCAATGAAAAAATAATGGGATATTTTTCATAAAATAAAACTTTTAAAAATCTATTTCGTATGTTATAGTTGAGTAGTTTTCCCTCAAATTTTAGGAATTCCATTGAAATCGGAGAATGTTTATAATAAAATAGGTTTAGTATAAAACTATTTTATTATAAATATATTAGGTGGGATTTATGGAAGAGAAAAAGGTAAACGAGATCAGTCATCAATTTTTGAAATTCACAATGAGTTTAAAACGCTGGCTTCATGACAACTATTTAAAAGAATTCAATATTAACGGAAAGGGCGATTGTGATCTTACAGGAAGGCAATTTAGTATCTTGATCGTTGTACATGAATTTCAATGCTGTACAATATCGGATTTAGAGAAGGAGCTCAATGTAAGCAGCAGCAGCCTGTCCATTGTTGTCTCTAAATTGGTTAAAGAAGGCTATCTGCAAAGAACATATCCTTCAGAGGAGGAAGACAGAAGAAAGACATACATATCTTTAACTCAAAAAGGCATGTCGGTACTTATTGAAGCCTATGAAAGAATTATTAAGGTTTTTGGAGAGTTCTATTCTAATCTGGATGAAAAAAAGCAAAAGGATTTTGAAGAAGGCTTAGAAAAATTAAATGCCATTTTTGGCAGTTCAATTCAATAAAACTAGTTTAATAAGGAGGATGTATCAATGAAGATGAAAAGATTAATCCCTATCGTACTTGCTTTAGGGATGTTGACTGTTGGCTGTGGCCAAACCAACCAAGAAGCGATGAACGAGGTAGAAGAAAAATCAACACCTGTCAAAGTAGAACAGGTTTCAAAAGGACAAATTTCTAATACCTTTACATATGGGGGTAAAATCAATCCCAAGCAACAGATTACCGTTACAAGCAAAATTGTAGGCAAAGTAAAAGAAGTGAATTTTGACATTGGAGACGTCGTTAAAGCTGGAGACGTATTATTCACCTTAGATGAAAAAGATATTCAAAATACCATAAGAAGTCTGGAAGCCCAAATAAAATCTGCTGAGGCGACGGTGAATATGAGTAAAATCGGCCTTAACAGTGCAAAAGGAAGTCAGAAGGAACAGCAAAAAAGCCAGTTGGAATCCTCTTTAAAAATGGCTGAAATTCAATTACAGGATGCTAAAAAGGCTTATGAAGATATGAAAACCTTATATGAAATAGGTTCAGCCTCCAAACAGCAATTGGATCAGATGAAAACAGCTTATGAAACAGCTTCTATCGGATACAATTCTGCAAAAGATGCCTATGATTTGTTTATCAATAGTCTTTCAAAAGAAAGCATTGAAAGAGCAGAAAGCCAATTGACTCAGGCAGCTGCTACAAAAGAAGGTTTAGAAGTTCAATTGGCTAACGCCTATGAAAGTTTAAAAGATACAGCAGTTAAAAGTCCTATTGACGGTATTGTAAGCAGCCGTACCATTGATCCAGGAGAAATGGTAAGTGGAGCCGTTGCACCTTTTACGATTATACAAATGGATACGGTATCTGTAGAAGTGAATGTTTCTGAGCAGCTCATTAATAAAATTGAAAAAGGTCAGAAGGTAACAGTACATGTAAGTTCTGCTTTTGATAAACCCTTTGAAGGAACGATTCATGCCATAAGCCCTGCAGCGGATGAAAGAACTTTTACATACCCTGTAAAAATAGAAATTCCTAATAAGGAAGGGCTACTCAAACCCGGTATGTTTGCAGAAGTGGAATTTTCAGCGGACACAGTAAAAGATGCAGTTATAGTTCCCAGAGAAGCTGTATTAACTGAAGGGGATGTGCATTATGTTTATATTGTTGAAGGAGACAGAGCTAAAAAATTAGCGGTAAAATTAGGCCTTGATAATGGAAAAGAAGCAGAAATTTTAGAAGGATTAAATGAAGGAGTGCAACTTGTTATAAAAGGACAAAATTATCTTGAAGATGGTGGTAAAGTCCAGATTACAGAGAATTAGGATGGGAGGAAAATAGCCATGAAGCTTTCAAAAGTATCAATACAGCGTCCTGTTACCACTGTCATGGTAGTGTTTATTGTTATACTGCTGGGGATAGTATCTATTGGAAGGTTACCGGTAGATTTATTGCCAAGCTTTGAACTTCCTTATGCATTGGTCATGACATCTTATAATGGGGCAGGGCCTCAGGAAATAGAATCGTTAATTACCAAGCCCTTAGAATCTATGGTAGGCACAGTAAGCAATTTAAAGAACATAACATCCACGTCTTCCAATGGTTCCTCAATGATTTTTGTGGAGTTTAATGATGGAACCGATATGGATGTGGCGATGCTTAATATGAGAGAAAAGATTGACATGATTAAAGACTTTTTACCGGAGGATGCAGAAGATCCCTTGGTAATGGCACTTGATCCCAATATGATGCCAGTCATGGAAATAGGGGTTAGTGGAAATGAAGATTTGGTTAAATTAAAACAGATAGTAGACGACGAAATAACCGGTAAAATTGAAAGAATAGAAGGGGTTGCTTCTGTAAGCGTAACAGGAGGAAAAGCAAAGGAAATACGCATTACTTTACTTCCAGATAAACTAAAAGGCTATAATATAGTCCCCAGTACAGTAGCACAATCCATAGCAGCAGAAAACTTAAACCTTCCTGCAGGGGAAGTGAAGCAGGGAACCAGTACCCTTACCCTGCGTGCTGTAGGAGAATTTAACAGTATCGAGGAAATTAGAAATCTTCCTATTACGACTCCCGGAGGCGTAATATATTTAAGAGATATCGCAGAAGTTGAAGAAGTATTTAAAGAAATGACTTCTTATGCATATATAAATGGTCAGTCCAGTATTAGTTTATCTATTCAAAAACAATCCACAGCAAATACAGTACAGGTGTCAAAACAGATTAATAAAGTATTGGATCAATTAAGAACTGAATTAAAGGATATTGAGATCACAACAATTTACGACAGTGCAGAATTTATTAATTCATCCATTGGAAATGTTGCATCTACTGCTATTTTAGGTGGAATATTGGCGGTATTCATATTATTTATTTTCTTAAGAAATATAAGAAGTACATTTATTGTTGGCACAGCAATTCCCGTATCTATTATTACGACCTTTGCTCTTATGTATTTTAGCGGACTTACTCTTAATATGGTTTCCTTAGGCGGTTTAGCTCTAGGAGTTGGAATGCTGGTAGATAATGCTATTGTTGTTTTGGAAAACATCTATAGACATAGGGAAAAAGGAGCAAGTCGAATTGACGCAGCTGATGAGGGAACTACAGAAGTGGGAATGGCGGTTCTGGCTTCTACCCTTACAACCATTGCCGTATTCCTGCCTATAGTGTTTGTTGAGGGAATCGCTGCAAAAATGTTTAAAGAGATGGCATTAACGGTAACCTATTCTTTAACGGCTTCTTTGGTAGTTGCAGTAACACTGGTGCCTATGATGGCATCTAAGATTTTAAAGGTTGAAAAAGTAGATGAAATTAAAAGAAGAAAAATAACAACCAAAATATTTGATAAATGGAGCGCAGTACTGGATAAGGTAGATAAGGGATACAGAAGAGTACTTCACTGGACCATACACCATAGGGTGAAGGCAGCTTTGATTACGATAGGCGTTTTTATAGGAACTTTATTAATTCCTGCATTTGGTCTGGTTGGAATGGAATTTTTCCCCGCTTCTGACGAAGGAAGTTTTAGTATCAGTATAACCCTTCCAAAAGGTACAGTTATAGAAGAAACCTTTGAAGTGGTGGAGCAGGTTCAAGCAAGATTAGAGAGTATAGAAGAAATACAGGAAGTTTTTGTGAATATAGGCGGAGGAGGCAGCATGATCAGTACGGGGACCTCTTCTAACCGTGCCACATTGACAGTGAATATAGGCTCCGTCAAAGAAAGAAAACGTTCTGTAGATGAAATTGCAGATGAAGTAAGAAACCTGGTTTCTGATATTCCGGGAGCAGAATTCTCTGTTACAGGAAGCAGTTCTATGATGATGGGAGGGGGAGGAAGTCCGATTTCTATACAAATTGCAGGAGACGATTTAGAACAGTTAGAACTCATCGCCAATGACGTTGTATCTCTTGTAGAAAGTGTAGAGGGAACAAGAGAGGTAACAAGCTCTATTGAGGACGGAATTCCAGAAGCTCAAATTACGATTAACAGAAATAAAGCATCCTTGTATGGACTTAATATGGCAACCATATCGAACACCTTAAAAACTGCCGTACAAGGTTCTGTGACAACAAAGTATAAGGTAGACGGAACGGAAATTGATGTAAGGATGGTATACGATACATCAAAATCAGAGTACTTAAAGGATATTAGAAATATTGCCATTACATCTCCTATGGGAGTGAATGTTCCTTTGTCCGAGGTAGCAGATATTTCAATTAGTCAAAGCCCTACCAGTATCGCCAGAGATAACCAAAAGAGAGTTGTAACCGTCAACTCATCTCTTTTTGGGGTAGATATGAATACGGCTAAGACGGCTATTGAACAAAAACTACAAAGCTATCCTATGCCTGAAGGATATAGTTATGAATTTGCGGGAGAAGTAGAAGAAATGATGGAGTCCTTTGCAAGTCTTGGATTGGCGTTGTTATTAGCAATTCTGCTCGTATATATGGTTTTGGCAGCGCAATTCGAATCCTTCCTCCATCCATTCACAATTATGTTTTCTGTACCCCTGGCGTTAACAGGAGCGATTCTTGCATTGTTTGTAACGGGCAGAACCTTAAGCATGCCGTCCTTTATAGGATTAATTATGCTGGTAGGTATTGTTGTTAATAATGCGATTGTATTGATTGACTATATTATTCAGCTTCGTCAAAGAGGATATAACAGAACAGAAGCTATTTTAGAGGCTGGTCCGACAAGACTTCGTCCTATTCTGATGACAACCCTTACAACTGTTCTGGGTATGATTCCTATGGCATTAGGAATTGGTGAAGGGGGAGAAACCATGGCTCCTCTGGCTACAGCTGTTATAGGAGGATTATCCTTGTCTACAGTCCTCACCTTAGTTGTTATTCCTCTTAACTATACATTGTTTGATGATATATCCGTGAAGTTAAGAGGGAAAAGAAAGAAAAATAAAACCCAACAAATTACAATATAAGAAATTAAAAAAACTATTGCATAATTCAAAAAAGTATATTATAATTACTTCAACAATAAATATTGAAATTCAATGATTGGAAAGAGTAAATATATCGATTCTATTCAGCGAGTCGGCGGTGGTGTGAGGTCCGATATAGAGGGATATATTGAATGGTTCCATGAGAAGCACCATGAAATCTTTGTGAAAGTATTGGGCGCCGGATGCTTACCGTTACAGAAGCAGGATATCGAGTTCGTCTCCGTATCTGTTTGAGCGAGATAGGTTTATCTATCTAATTTGGGTGGTACCGCGGAATAATAGCATTTCGTCCCTTATCTAGGGATGAAGTGCTTTTTTTATTACATAGGAAATTCCTCTGAATTTCCTATACAATAAAAAGACATGAACTCGAAAAGTAAAGTAGCTGATACGCTACTTATGAGAAATTCAAACAATAAAAATGAAAGGGGTATTTATTATGAAGGTAAAACAATTAACTATGTCGGCAATTTTATTGGCAATCGGGGCGATTTTACACTACATTGTTCCAGGAATTTTTGCAGGTATGAAACCGGACTTCTTATTATCCATGATGTTTTTAGCAATTTTTATTAATTTTAACGCAACGAATGTGGCTGCAACATCTATTGCCTGTGGATTGATCTCAGCGTTAACAACTACTTTCCCTGGAGGTCAAATTCCTAATATTATTGATAAGTGTATTACAGGTATTGTTGTTGGATTATTGATTTATGGATTAAGTAAGATCTCCATTCCTCAAACCATTAAAATGGGACTTATAGGATTTATAGGAACACTCATCAGTGGAACAGTATTTTTAGGCAGTGCTTATCTTTTAGTAGGACTTCCCGGCGGAGCAAGTTTTGGAGCGTTATTTATGGCAGTAGTTATTCCGGCATCCATCGGAAATGTGATTTTTACAATTTTACTGTATCAAATTATCGCCCGTGTAGGCTTAAGCAGAGTAACACTTTCTGAGTAAAAAATTGAATAGATTTTCTTATGTGCAGCAGGGGGGGGCGATGTCCACCCCTGTTTTTATTACCTAGGAAATTACTTCGGATTTCCTATGTAATAAAAAACCTTCGGGAATAATGAGTCCTCGCGTATTGGATTTTGTCGGTGTTTCAAAGGATTCTCCCTTGCAGTTTTCCGGTGAAAATTATATACTAATAAAAGTGAGTTTTTAACACTACTAAAAGAGGTGAACACGATATGACAGCAGATATACAAACAGAAAAAAAGAAGGTTATATTTAGTGGTATGCAGCCTTCAGGAAATATTACTTTAGGAAATTATTTAGGAGCTTTAAAGAACTGGACGAAATTGCAAGATGAATACAATTGCTTGTTTTGTATTGTAGACCTCCATGCCTTAACCGTACGTCAAAATCCTGCTGAACTTAGAAAAAGATCGAGAGAAGTTTTGATGCAGTATATTGCGGCAGGGCTGGATCCTGAGAAAAATATTATTTATTATCAATCCCATGTGTCTGCCCATGCAGAATTGGCATGGATTCTTAATTGCTTTACTTATATGGGCGAATTAAACCGTATGACTCAGTTTAAGGAAAAATCCCAAAAGCATAAGGAAAACATTAATGCCGGACTATTTACATATCCGGTACTGATGGCGGCGGATATTTTATTGTATCAGGCGGATTTAGTGCCTGTTGGAAACGATCAAAGCCAGCATTTAGAAATTGCAAGGGATATTGCCATTCGATTCAATAATTTATATGGGGATACCTTTACTGTTCCAGAAGGATACTTCCCTAAAGTAGGGGCAAGGATTATGAGCCTGCAGGAGCCTACTAAGAAGATGTCAAAATCCGATGAGAACGAAAATGCATTTATTGCTCTATTAGATTCTCCCGATACCATTGTAAGAAAATTAAAGAGAGCTGTAACGGATTCAGAAGCCAAAATTCAATATACCGATAAACAGCCGGGAATAAAAAACCTTCTGGATATTTATTGCAGTATTACAGAGGAATCTATAGAACAGGCAGTGGAGAGATTTTCATCCTTAGGCTATGGGGAGTTTAAACTAAAGGTAGCAGAAGTGATTATAGAAGCCTTAAGACCTCTCCAAAACAGATTCTATGAATTGGAAAAAGATAAGCAATATATAGACGGAATCATTAAAAATAATGCAGAAAAAGCATCTTATATTGCCAATAAGACTTTAAGAAAAGTTCAAAAGAAAATTGGACTTCCTCCAATTGTAAAATAAAAAACTCCCTGGGGAGTTTTTTATTTTAGTCCATTTTATTTAAACGTAAAAAGCCAGAACCAAATACCTGAGCGGTTTCTGTTATGGTCATAAAGGCATTAGGGTCTATTTGTTTTACGATTTCTTTAATTTTTGCCACTTCTCTAATCCCTACAGTACAAGTGATAATCGCTTTTGGGGTTTTGGTGTAAGCACCTTCTCCATGCAGAATCGTTACCCCTCTTTTTACTTCGTGAATAATGTGTTCACATATTTCATCCTGGTTATTTGTAATAATTGAAATCGTTCTTTTATAATTTAATCCGTCCACTACATAATTGGTTGTTTGGGAAGAAATAAACATTAAAGCCAGAGTGTATACGGATAAATCGACACCAAAAAAGATTCCTGATAGAAGAATGATAATGATATTAATTCCAAATCCAACCGAACCCATGCTAAGAGAGAAAAATTTATTCATTATTTTAGAGATGATATCCATGCCGCCGGTGGAGCCGCTTCCGCGAAAAACGATTCCGGAGCCCAGCCCGTTTAGTACGCCTCCTAAAAGGACTGCAACTAAAATATCGTCGGTTGGTATATGTATGTTTTTTGTTAGAGAAAGGGAAACTGTAAATGAAAGCATGCCAATTAAACTCAGGCAAATGAATTTTTTGTTGATGAATTTATAGCCTATAATGAAAATAGGAATATTTAGAACCAAAACAAGCAAACTCATATCCCACTTAAAAAGAAGATTCAAAAGCATGGCAATTCCGGTAACGCCTCCGCTAAGCAAATGATAACGAACGAGAATGCCATTAATAGGGATGCTAAGAATAAAAGTGCCTAAGAAAATCATCAGTATGTTTTTGTAATAAGTTCGTACATAGGACATAGAAATGCTCCTTTTCATAAGTATATTTTTCAAATCTATTATAGCTTTATTTAGACTTTTCCAAAAGAGTGAAATTAGAACGATAATACATTTATTATAATAGGATATATTTTTCTTATTCCTCTCATATAAATAAATCAAGCATACCAATATGGAGGAAGAATATGAGAGGTTTAATAAAGAAAATATGTCTTGCTCTCTGTGTATTAATAGTAATAACGGGAACTCTATATACGATAGCTAAAGCTCAAAATCATACCATTCAATCGAAGTTGATTAAAGATTTTAACGATCCGGAGAACAAAAAGAAGATCTTAGAAGTGGTTTTAGAAAATACTGGTTATACTCAATTAAAAGATAAGCTGGACCAAATTGATTTAAAGATCCATACAGGGGATCTGCTAGGGGATAAAAGAAAGGAATTAATTTTAACGGTAGCACTGGAACCTAAAAAGTCTATTATTGCAGTATATCAACAGGAAGATGGAGAATATAAATATGTGGGACTCATGGATACGTTTTTTGATATCATAGGCCTTCAGACCATTCCTATGGATAAGAAAGGGAAAGACATCGTCATTGTTCGTGAGTACGTAGACCAAATGCTGGGAGCCTTTGAAAAAGGAACGTTCATACGGGGCTATATATGGAACAATAACCAATTCCAAATGGTTCTTTCTATAATAGAAGAGTATCAAGGCTATTGGAATGAAATGTGGGACCAACCTCCAAAAACCAATCCTAAATGGCTTAGAGTAACGGACAAAACCGATATACAGTGGGAGAACGGACCATATCCTGTCCTTAGAACTTTAGAGCATCAAGCCTATGCCAAATCCAAGATTACCAACAGTGTTAACATGCCCAAGGGAAGCGATTTTGAAATCGTTGCTTCTAGGGATGTTCCACAGGTGTATTATTGGAGTGAAAAATATCAACATTTTGTTCTGAATGAAGGAAAAGATATTAAGACAGGAGAAACCGTGGCGATTATAGAAGACTTATCCTTGAATCCCTTCCAGCTGGCGGGGTTTGAATTAAATCAATACCGCATCAAAAGGCAGGACGGCAAAATAGAAATAGTACCCAAAAATCAAATTACCGATATTAAAACCCCTCTGAGGAAACCAGAGGGGTTTCATTATGTTCATTGACATAAATATTGATGTTTTTTATAATTTCTGCATAAACTCTTAAAAAATAGTACTATTGGAGGATAAAATAATGAAACTGTTTTTTGTATCAGATATCCACGGTTCAGCTTATTATGCCAAAAAAGCTTTAGAAATTTTTAAAAAGGAAAATGCAGATTATATCGTGATCCTGGGAGATGAATTGTATCATGGTCCAAGAAATCCACTGCCTTTAGAATATAATCCACAGGAAGTCATCACTTTATTGAATGGTATTGGGGATAAAATTATAGCTGTAAGAGGAAACTGTGATAGTGAAGTAGATGAGATGGTCCTTAATTTCCCTATTATGTCGACATATTCTACGATTTTCTATAATGGAAAAAGATTATTTTTGAGTCATGGGCATATTTATAATGAAGCCAATCTTCCTAAATTAAGCAGTGGAGATGTATTTATTTACGGTCATACCCATATTCCCAAAGCAGAAAAATCAGGAGATATATTTATAATCAATCCGGGTTCCATTTCACTGCCAAAAGAAAATCATCCTAATTCTTATGGAATTTTAGAGGATGATGTGTTTAAAATCAAAAATTTAGAGGGTGAAACATTTAAAGAAATTAAAATAAGGTAGGGATTTCCCTGCCTTATTTAAATTAACCCTTTTTCCTTAAATTCATTGACATATTGTCTGTCGGTTATTAAAATGTGATTGCTGATCCAATCGGAGAGAAAATTAAGGATGTTTAATAGTGCCTCTTGCTGATTATCATCGATTTTTTCTTCATGGGCCATATTCTTTATTTTACTTATGTAGAAATTGTGTTCCTTGCAGTGGGTGCCGAATTTGCTGTAAAGGTTTCTTTCCATCAGTCTTTCTTCGAATTCAAAATGATATTCTACATAATCCAGAAGCTCATCAATGATGGCCATAATTTCGTCATAATAATCGCTTCCGTCATTAATCATAGCGAGTTCATAAGCACGGTACCCAATTTCAAATAGTTTTTGATGTTGTTCGTCGATTTCGGGGATATTAAGGCTGTAACGGTCTTTCCATTCAAAGCTCATGTAGACTCCTCCTTAGTGAATCAAATTTTGAATATATTATATCATAGTTTTTCATTATTTCACAGTAAATCCCCATTGACTGAGTTTATTTTGTGTGCCGATCCATACGGGCGTTCCGCTTTTGACAATTGAAAACAGTCTCTCTACATCTTTATTCTGCATTCTGATACATCCTTTTGAAATATAATACCCGATGCTCCATTCGCTGTTTGTACCATGAATACCATAGACATATCCATCGGATATATTAAGCCCCATCCAGCGATATCCTAAGGGATTTTCCGGTACGCCGCCTTTAATATTCTTCCATGCAGGATTAACCACTTTATTTTGAATACGCCATTTTCCTTCCGGTGTAAATTTAGGATTCTTCCCTGTTGCCACTGGAAATTTTTCTATAACATTTTTTCCTTTTAATAAGGTTAATGTATTGGAAGATTTATTAATGGTAATCCAGTATCCGTTAGTAGGGCATTTTGTTACGACCGTTTGTATGGAAGGAGCAGTCATGCCAGATTCTATCAATATTTTATTGATTGCATTGACCGTACTTTTTCCTACAATGCCATCCACTTTCAATCCATGATCTTTTTGAAATTTAAAAACGATATTTTTCATGTTTTGATCAAAGGTATAGGAATTCGTGGAGATTTGGTAGCCGATTTTTTTAAGAGCCTTTCTAATGCGCATGACATCTTCTCCGACTTGCCAGGGATATAAGGTTCTGCTAAGCTTAAGTCCTCCCTCTGCATTAAGATAGGGATAGTTTTCGATACTGGCGTCTACGATTTCATTCTGATGAACAGTTACCAAGGGGATATCGTCAAAGGTTTCGTTTCTTGCAATATTAGGGTTATTAGGGAATATCATCAATAAAATCAAACCTATAAAAATGATACTAAAAAGTAATCTTTTCAAGGTTTCACCACCCTAAATAATTGTATGACTTTTATATTCTATTTTTAAAAAAAGAATTATAGAACTTATATATTATTTTTGGAAATAAAAAATCCTCGTGACTTGTCACGAGGATTAAGCTTATTCTTCAACGGTAATAACGGATACGGGACAAGCTTCTTGAGCTTCTATAGCAGAATCTTTTGCTTCTTCGGGAACTTCATCCACATATACTTCAGCGAGTCCGTCATCTGCCATACGAAATACTTCAGGACATATAGCAGGACAGGTTCCGCAAGCGATACAACCGTCTCTATCTATTTTTGCAATCATTGTATTAAATCCTCCTTTTTATGTAGTATCACTAGGCGTTTGCGAAACGCCCAAACCCGTATAAATACGGGATGTTTTTTCTACAAAAAAATATAACTCCTCAACGATTTATGGTAAAA
>JGI24712J26585_10001978_pt1 | contig 17090 bp, 13 predicted proteins | sample BioPla3DNA2_FD_26585 | JGI IMG/M metagenome (IMG submission 26585) | reverse complement strand
AATAGCTTTTTTCATAATACTATTATACCAAAAAACAGAGCCGTTTGCACTACTTTACTGCAATTTGGCTCTGTTTTTTCGCGGGCTTTTGATACAGGCCCACTTTTTCTATCTTTTTACCAATCTAAATTCTAAACTTTTTTTGCCATCCAATTGATGCTTTTCACCGTTAATAATTACGATAGTGGGAATTGCATTTTCGTTTATCCGGTTAACGGAACATTTCGTGACTTTGCCGTCTTTCCATTCTGCATCGACCGAATAGCCTCCGCGGGCGCGAAGCCCCTTGAAGCTGCCGTTGCTCCATTGTTCGGGAAGAGCCGGAAGGAGTCTGATATATCCGTCGTGGCTTTGGAGTAAAGCCTCGGCTATACCGGCGCAGCCGCCGAAATTTCCGTCGATTTGGAATGGCGGATGGTTGTCAAACATATTAGGGAGCGTGCTTTTTACAAGAAGAGCGTTTATGTTTTTATATACCTCATCGCCTTTGCCAAGTCTTGCGAAGAAATTGATCATCCAGGCGCGGCTCCAGCCGGTGTGACCGCCGCCGTGTTTAAGTCTGTGTTCAATTACCTTTGCAGCTGCTTCAAAAAGTTCGGGGGTTCCTTCTTTTGTAATCTGTGCTGAGGGATGCAAGCCGTAAAGATGAGACATATGCCGATGACCCGGTTCGGCTTCTTGAAACGGATACTGCCACTCAAGTATCCTTCCGTCTTCTCCTATCTTATACGGCGGGAGCTTTGCTTCCATTTCTCTGAATTCCTGCGCAAATTCGCAGTCTATACCTAAAATCTCTGCTGCCTCTGCAGTATTCAGTAAAAGGTCACGGATTATTGCGTTATCCATTGTCGGACCGGAGCAAACACCGACCGCTTTTCCGGTGTTCGGGTCAATGAAAGAATTTTCGGGTGAATTTGAAGGCGCTGTTACCAGATATCCGGTGTTCGGGTCTTTTACAAGAAAATCTTTAAAGAAGAGCGCTGCGTCTCGCATTACAGGATAGTAGCGGTTCAGGAATTCTTTATCTCTTGTAAAAAGAAAATGCTCATAGTAGTGCAGACAGCACCAGGCTCCTGCGCACATAAACGATCCCCATGAGGGATGATCGCCTAAAGCGGTAAAGCCCCAAGGATTTGTAATTGTATGAGCGGTCCAGCCGCGGCAGTTATATGCAATCTCGGCGGTTTTTTTACCCGGTCCCGAAATGTCTTCGATATATCTGAAAAACGGTTCCGCTAAATCCGACAATCCCGTTGTTTCCGCCGGCCAGTAGTTCATCTGGATATTGATGTTTATGTGGTAGTCGCAGTTCCAAGGAGCTGTATATTCCTTGTTCCAAATTCCCTGAAGGTTAGCCGGAAGCATTCCGCGAGAAGATGAAATTAGCAGATACCGGCCGAACATGAAATATTTTTCGATAAGTCCGTTGTCGTTTTCGGGGTTTCTCAGGCGGATATCGGTTGGTATGTCGTCTTTATTTTCCCCGCCGAGATCAATAGTCGCCCTGTCGATCATAGAATTCATGTATTGCTTATGAGTTTTGAGTATTTTATTCCATCCGTCTGCCTGAACTTTGTCGATAAGCTCCCTGCATTCGGCTTCTAAATCTGCGTTGTCGCGCTTATACGCTGTCCTGATTGCAATATATATAACGACTGCGCCTCTGCTTTTTGTTTTTCTGATAAGTCCGGAATATTTTAACGGCAGATATCCGCCGAAAGATATTTCATCTCCCGAGTAATCATAGTCAGCTCCGCTGCGTTCATATTTCAGCTTTATGCCGTCAAGAGCGCCTTCGATTCTTATTGCAACTACATTGTAACGATAAGATACAAGGTATGTCCTGTTGCCGTTTTCAAATTCAGTATACGCTATACCATCGCGTAGATCAAGTGAGCGTTTGTAATTTTTACCGATTATCGCATCGGGCTGGTCGATATAAAGGTCGCCGGCGGTTGTATATGAACCGTAGGCGGCGTCAGGACCGTGACTGCCTCTTCCGCGGCAGATGAGATATTTTTCGCAGAGCTGCTGTGCTTCCGTGTATTTGCCTTCGAAAATTAGCTTTCGCATTTCGCCGAGATGTTTTGCGGTTTCCGGGTTATCGTTATCATAAGGCCAGCCCGACCACATTGTTTCTTCATTTAGCTGTATTCTCTCTTTGTCAGCGCCGCCGAAAACCATCGCGCCTAAAGCGCCGTTACCAAGCGGCAGCGCCTCTTCCCACACATCAGCGGGTGAATTATAAAACAGTTTGTTGTCATTCATTATTCTATTCCTTCAAAATAACGCCGCGGCGACCGTTATATAAATCGATGCCGCGGCGTTATTTACATTAAGCGGATTTTCCGCCGGATATTTTTTACTTATAAAGAGGTCCGTATACTTCGCAGGCACGATAATCGGCGCTTTCTTTATCAAAGGTACCGAAAGAGTTCCATGCATGCGGACGGTAGATCTTTTCTTCGGGAACGTTATGCATGGAAACCGGGATGCGAAGCATCGATGCGAGGGTTATGATATCAGCTCCTACGTGACCGTAGCAGGAAGCTCCGTGGTTAGCTCCCCAGTTTGCCATGACGTTGTAAACGCCGGTAAATGCGCCTTTTCCGGTTAGATTCGGTGCAAACCAGAGTGAAGGCCAGGTCGGGTCGGTGCGGGCAAGGATTTTGAGAGATACTTCGTCCGGAAGCTCAACGGTGTAGCCCTCGGCTATCTGAATTACCGGTCCGAGACCATCGACTAAATTCACGCGAACCATGGTAACCGGCATTTCGCCGCGGGAGATATATTGCGAGCTGAAACCGCCGCCGCGGAAATAGCACTTGTTCGCCGGAGCCCATTTAGTGTTGGCGAGCATATTCTCTATATCCTGTTCGGTGACATTCCACCATTCTTTCATGACATGATTGCCGTTCTCGTCGAGAGAACCGCCGTTGCCGTCAAGAGCGGAGGCGCCGGAGTTGAGAAGGTGCATCAGACCGTCGGAAGCCTTTCCGGTAAGTTCATACCCGGTAACGCGCTTTACCGCGTCCGGACTCCAATATGTACGGACATCGGAGAAGATGGCGGGGCGGTTGGATACGAGATTCAAGAACAGCATAGCCACGGCGTTGAGACTGTCGTTCTCAGTTGCAAGTATAAAGGGCTGGCGCTTTCCGTTCCAGTCGAAGGTGGAATTCATTATAGCTTCGGTGAAGTCGGCGTTCGGCAGGTAGTCTGTCCACTGTCTCTGTCCCTGGAAGCCGCCGAATATTGCGTTGCGGCCGTTGGACTCCTCAATGAAACCGTGTTCAGCAAGCCGCGGGTTACCGAGCATAATATCGCGGATGATTATGCTCATCTTGGCGATGTATTCCCACTCGATCTTGTCCTGTTCTGGAGTTGTAAGCAACTCTTTTACGTTGGGATCAAATCCCTTGCGATTCGCGCAGTTTTCATTGATCCAGCTGAGCACTATTTTGTATTCGTCGGGATCATATATGCCTTTGTCGATGCGGCGCTGGATTTCTATCATGTCAACCCATTCGGGTCTTACGCCGAGATAGTTCTGCATGAAGTCGGCGTCAAGATACGATCCGCTTATACCCATCGAAACTGCGCCGAGACCGCAATAAGCTTTATTGCGCATCAAACCGACCGCAATACCGCAGCGGGCAAAGCGAAGGAGCTTTTCTGATACGTCGCAGGGGATAGTCTGGTCGTCCATATCCTGAACGTCATAGCCATAAATCGCAAATGCAGGCAAGCCTCTCTGAGCATGCGCAGCCATAACAGCTGCAAGATAAACCGCTCCGGGGCGCTCGGTGCCGTTGAATCCCCAAACAGCTTTAACGGTCATCGGATCAAGATCCATCGTTTCGGAACCATAGCACCAGCAGGGGGTTACCGAAAGAGTTGCGCAGACATTTTCGCGGGAGAAAAAGTCGGCGCATATTGCGGCTTCATTGCCGCAGCCGATAGTTGTTGGTGAAATCACACACTGAACCGGAGTGCCGTCCGGATAGAACAGGTTCTCCTCGATAAGCTTCTTCGCGGCTTTTGCCATACCCATGGTCTGGTCTTCAAGCGATTCTCGAACGCCCTTTACCTCGGGAATAGGATTGCGCCGTCCGTCTATAATCGGTCTTATACCTATTTTCGGTTTTGTCATGTCCATTATATATTCCTCCTGTATTTTAATAAAAACATTGCCTTAAAAAGGCTGCAACTATAATATAACATAAATCCGACAATATTTCAATAGTTTTTTTGTTTTTCTGAATAAAAAGCAGTATTGGATGTTATTTTCATCAAAGAACACATATATCGTTGACAAACAATAAACTTTATGGTATAATTAGAAAAATAAATGAAAAATGGTGGTAAGATGATCAACAGATAACCTTGTATGAGACAATTTATCCGTACGCATCCGAGAGGAATATCTGCGGCGTTTTGTCTTTATGCGGTTATCTGTCGGTGCGTTTTTATCATCTTTTTTGTATTGCCAATGCACCCTCAAATTATAACCGCCGACATCGCCCGGATGCCGGCGTTTTATATTTGAGGTGAATGTTTTGATTGAAATTAGAAATCTTACCATAAATGTTATCCGCGATTTGCGGACAATAATAGAAGGACTCAGTTTTACCATAAACAAGGGTGACCGCACTGTTATAATTGGAGAAGAAGGCAATGGCAAATCCACCCTACTTAAACTAATCTACGATGAAAAGCTGACCGAAGAGTATATTTCTTATGAAGGCTCAATAAACAGAGGTAATGCCTTGATAGGCTATCTTCCGCAGGAACTTTCAGAAGAAGATAAAGCGCTGACGATATCTGAATATGTAAGAAAATATCAGATTAAAAATAACGTCCGTTTTAATTCGCCGCCGGAAATCGCAGCGGCTGCACAGGAATTGGAACTTCCTTCCGACATTCTGAGTTTCGAAAGACCTTTAGGTTCGCTTTCTGGCGGAGAGAGGGTCAAGCTGCTGCTCATGCTGATGCAGCTTTCCCATTATGATATCATTTTGCTTGACGAACCGTCAAACGATATCGATATAGAAACTCTTGAAAAGCTTGAAGACTTTATAATTAACAGCACAGTTCCCGTAATGTTTGTTTCTCACGATGAGACTCTTATCCGCGGGGCTGCAAATATGATAATACATATCGAACAGCTTCGGGACAAAACACGCCCGCGTTCTGGAGTCTATCGCATGACTTACGATGAATATTATGAAAGTCGTCTTCTTGGGATGGAGAATCAGGCGAGAGTCGCCGGAAGCGAACGAAAAGCTCTGGCAAAGAAGCAGGAGAGATGGCAGAAAATTTATAATGCCGTTCACTTTGCGCAGAATAATGTGCTTCGCGCCGCTCCAAGTACCGGCAGATTGCTTAAAAAGAAAATGCACAGTGTTAAAGCGCAGGGGCGCCGAATTGAAAAGGAACGCGAGAATCTGACAGATTTCCCGGAGACAGAGGAAGCTATACTTCCGGATTTCAAAGAAAATGTCGCATTTCCGAACGGAAAGGTACTGCTTGAATTAAATCTGCCTCTGTTGCTTACACCGGACGGAAAGCGCGAATTGAGCCGCGATTTTAAACTTAATCTAACCGGACCAAAAAAGACTTTTATCATCGGCAAAAACGGCTGCGGCAAGTCGACGCTCATCAAAATCGTTGCTGATGAATTTCTCGGCAGAAAAGACATAAAAGCCGCTTACATGCCTCAAAATTACGCGGATATGCTTGATCTTTCGTTGACTCCAGTAGATATTTTAGCTGAATCGGGGACAAAAGAAGATATAACCATCGCGAGAACTTATTTAGGAGCGATGAAATTCACACGGAATGAGATGCTGCATAAAGCTTTTGAGCTTTCCGAGGGACAGAAAGCTAAGCTTTATCTTATAAAAATACTGCTTGGCGGATACAATGTTCTCATTCTTGACGAGCCGACAAGAAATCTCAGCCCGCTTTCCGGACCGAGTGTTCGGCGGCTTCTATCCGATTTTGAGGGCGCTATCATAGCAGTTTCTCATGACCGTATGCTTATTAATGAAGTAGCAGATACGGTTTTCAAGCTTGATGAAACCGGGCTTACCGAAATATATTGATTTTATTGTGATTTGCTCTTGAATTTATGCAGAAAATATGGTATAAATAATAAAATACTTTCCGTTTCGCAGAAAATATTTATATCCTTTTGGAGGAAAAAATGTATTCAACAGGCAAAGCTTTTACTAAAGCAAAACTGAAAAACATTACGCTAAACACAAGGTTTGTCCGCTCGGCTTTTGAGCTTTTCGACTCTACACCCGACGCGCATGTAAGCGATTATGAATTCACTGTTTATGAGGAACTGGCTAAACACCCAATCGGGCTTATTATAACCGCGCACACCTGCGTTAGCCCCGAAGGAAGATCCAACGACTTTCAGAACGCTATATGGAGTGACGAATATATACCCGACCAAAGCCGCATCGCTTCGCTTATAAAAGCAGGAGAAGGAAAATGCAAGTCCGCGCTGCAGATAGGACACGGCGGCATGAAGGCGGAAAACCACAACGGCGGACGCAGAGTATTAACGCCGGACAACATGACAAAAGAAGATATTCATTCTGTTAGAGAAGCGTTTGTATCTGCCGCCGTCAGAGCGAAAAAATGTGGGTTTGACTCGGTCGAACTCCACGGCGCGCATATGTATCTGCTATCACAATTCTTTTATCCTCAATTTAATCACCGAAGCGACGAATACGGCGGCAAAGCCGAAAATCGCATAAGAATTACCACGGAAATACTGACCTTAATTAAAGAGACTGTCGGAGATGATTTCCCGGTGTTTTTAAAGCTGAACGGCGACAACATAGAAGAACCGGAGCGATATTTTGAGGATGTTATTCGGGCTTGTGAAATCTTATATGATAACGGTCTTGAGGCGCTTGAGTTATCCGGTTATCATTCTTCTCCACGCGGTGATCCTAAAGAGCCGTTTTTCAGCGAAAATGCCGCGCGGCTTGTTTCGGTAACAAATTTACCGATAATTCAAGTCGGCGGGATAAGGACTCTCGAACAGATTGAAGAAATACTCAGCTGTGGCGTTTCTGCCGTTTCGATGGCGCGACCTTTTATTAGCCAACCGGATTTGATAGAACATTTGGCAAAGGGCGAGCGGGCAAAGTGTATAAGCTGCGGCAGATGCGGCGGAAATCGCGGTAGGTGTATCCTTTGACATCGGTTGTTCATCCCTTCCCTGCCGTATATTCGCAAGAAAGCGAAACGCTGATATTGGGCAGTTTTCCTTCTGTCAAATCTCGTGAGAATATGTTTTATTACGGTCATCCGCAAAATCGCTTCTGGCGGGTAACCGCTGCGGTTTTTGGGGCTGATGTGCCGGAGACGATTAACGAAAAGAAAAGATTTATAATTGAAAATCGCCTTGCGCTTTGGGATGTGATAGAGTCTTGCGAGATTACCGGTTCTTCCGATTCATCCATCAAAAATGCGGTGGTTAATGATATCTCAGGTGTGATAGCAAAATCAATGATAAACCGCATATTTTGCAACGGCGGGACAGCCGGTAAACTTTATGAGCGTTATATTTATCCAGAAATCGGTATTGCCGCCGTAATTCTCCCTTCTACTTCTCCGGCTAACGCTGCATACGGCCTTGAAAGACTGATTAATGCTTGGAAAATAATAAAATAAAAACCGGATTTTCTCCGGTTTTGTTATTAAGCGCCGAAATTCGGAATTACGATAAAACCATTAATTTCAAACAGATAATCCTTCGAAAAGAGCAGCGATGCTATATCGGCTGAATTTTCGGGGAGTTGCTTCGCTCTTATCAGCCCTGTCGCCTGATGTCCGGGGTGGTGGCAGTCGGAGCCTATTGTAGGAATTAAGCGCTTTTCAACCGCCCATTCAGCGGCAAGCGGGTTGCGGCTCCTGTGGTTTAAGTGCATATTGAAGACCTCGACACCGTCAAGCAGGGATGGGTCAACCCTTATCATACCATCTCTGAACGGGTGAGCCTGAAGGAAAAAGTGTTCCGACTTTTTATATTCGCGGCAGAAATCCTCGACCGAACCTGCCAGATAGTCGTAAAATGCGTCGCAGTCTTCTTCGTCTATACCGAAAATCAGATAGTCGTTATTGTCGGGGGAAAAGCGAAGCTCTGCCCCGAGACAGACACTCATACCGAGTTTTTCACCGAAAGATTTTGTTTTTTTGTATGCATCAACAAACTCGCGAACCGATTCCCTTCTCGATCTGCCGTTTTGCAGCATTCCGGGAGTATAGTGATTCGTAACGCATAAGCAGTCAACATTCTTTTCGTGATAAATACGAGCCAACTCATCGGGAGGAAATTCCGAACAGCCGGAGACCGGGCTTGTATGGGCATGAAGTTCAATCCGATATGGATATTTGCTTTCAAGAGTTTTAATATCAACCATTATTCAGCCGCCTTAACAGTTACTTCAACGCCTTTCGGCGCGGAAACTTCGGTCGTTACTTTGCCGTCGCTGTCTTTGGTGTTTCTGATGGTAACAACGCCGTATGGGGTAGGATAAGTTCCGTTTGCATATGAAAGATCGCCCAAATGCGGTTCAATCGTAAGCTTACGGCAGCCAGGCTCTTCGACTTTTACACCTAAAATATAATGCGTCATGAAAGGACAAGGGCCGGACGCCCAACCGTGGCAGAGGCTGTGACGGAATTTCACATAGCAATAAGCGCCCCAATCGCCGTGGATATCCACTTTTCCTTCCGGGACAAGTTCGTCAATCGGAGCGGCATTCTTCATCCAGTTGAGGTCGAAGTCTTCCCAGAAAGTCGTTGCGCCCATTGATAGCATACCGCCCCAATAATCGCGCATACCGTCAAGAGCTCCCTGCCAATCGTCTGCCATTGCTTTTGCCGTCAGAATATAATAGCCAAAGAAAGTCGAAAAACCGTGCGCTCCGTCTTTGCCGATAAGCTTATCATTCATTTCTTCGGCGTCAGCAATGCCGGAAAGCACCAACAATGCGCCGGCAGATTTTGAACCGTTCGGATCCGGATTATGTTTCTTCATCCGCTCCGCGGTTTCGCTGCATTTGGCGGCAAGCACCGGGTTTTTCAGTTCTGTTAGCAGGTATGCCCCTTCTTTGAGAGCCATACATAAAAGCCCCTGCATACCGGCATGCATCGCCTCGGGATTTGCATTATTCGGCCAGTCGAGGAATTTAACCGGCAACTGTTCGACACCGTTTTCATCCACAAGAGTTATAAGATGAGCTAACAGTTTTTCAAGGTATTCTTTTTGGCTCAATAGATAACCGTAGTCGCCGGTTGCAAGATACCAGTCTTTATGCAGCAATATCCACCAAAGCGAATATGCCGGCATTCCGTTCATCCAGCTCATTTGATTAATGCTTATTGGAGCGTCGTCACGCGCGAGATCAAGCGACTTTGGAACGACTTCGTTATATCCGAAAGCGGCGGCGATTGTCAGCACTTCGGTATGCATATCGCCTATCCAGACAAGACGGTCGCGCTTTATGCCGTCCCAAAGGTATTCCTGCATATTTAAGTGGGCGGTATAAGCGGCGGTATCCCAGATACGGTTAAGCAGCGGATCGGAGCAATCGAAGGAGCCTTTATAGTCAATATCGCGGAAGATAAAGACAGCGGATACGCTCTTTAAAGTGATTTCGGCTTCTTCATCCAAAAGATCGATACGGCAGAAGCGGAAACCCGATTCGTTTACTTCGGGAGCGCAGTAGAATCCGACATTAATTACCTGATCGCGGGGAGCGTGGTCGTTTGTCGTGTTCTTAATGCCTAAATCCGTCATCGCTTCCATCGCAGATTCGCCGCGGCGGACACGGATATTTGCGCGGTTGTTATCTTTTGAGGTTACTGTTTTAACCATTATTCGGACGGTACCGTTAAGCTCGATACCGTAGTCAAGGAGAATTGAAGCCTTCGGTTTTCCCGGGCGATTTCTCAGGACACAAACCGGAGAGTCGCCGAAAGAGATTTGCTGATTGCGTTCCAGCAGTAAGCTTTGCTCACCTGAAACATCGGCGCCGTCTTCCCCGGATGTCCAAAGCACTCGTTTCGGTGTTATATAACGTCTTGATCTTACATCGGGATCCGAGCCTTGAAGAATAGGTATCTTTTCATAAATTTTTGACATTTCTTCTGCCTTTCGGTTATTGTTTTACGCATAACTGTCGTTTTGCTGACGATTGTTTTAATTATATCCTATTAAAACAAAAATATCAAGTATGAATCAGATAATTACTTGAAACTGTTCTTTAACTCAAATTATTTTAAACAACAAATAATTTGTAATTCTTGACATGCCCGAAATTATATTGTATAATTATATCAAGGTTAAGGTTTGGCTTTTAAACCGGTAATTAACAAACACTTTTTAAAATCAGAATTTTTAATATGGGGTGCGAAATGAACTTAACAAGACGCCTTGCGGCGCTGCTGCTTGCATTGAGCCTTATTTTCGCAGTTTTTTCTTCCTGCGGGAAGGCGGGGGATTCGGGAAAATCCGAAGGGACTCTTTTAGCTGACGGCGCAACTGAAGAAACCACCGAAGCCGAGACGGGGATTCTCGATTTCCTTCCGAACAAGGATTTCGGCGGTGAAAGCTTTACAATACTGCAGAGAGATGGCTACGATTACGAATTTAAGTCCGAGGAACAAACCGGCGACCTTATAGAAGACGCCATTTATCAGCGAAACAGCCTTGTTGAAGATTTTTATAACATTAAAATCAAAACGATTGAAAAACCTTATACTTGGGGCGGAGGAGATACTTTCAACAAAGAGCTTGTTAGCTCGATAATGGCGGGGGATTCGGATTTTGACATTGTCGCCGGATACGCAGCAATGATTCTCGGCGCAATACAAAAGGGTCTTTTCATCAACTGGTACGATGTTCCGAATATTAATGTCGACAATCCATGGTGGTCTCCTCAGATAGCAGACTCTCTGACAATAAACAACAAGATGTTCGCAATGTCCGGTGATATCTCACTATCTTTGTGGGAATGTATGGAATGTATTTATTACAATCAGAAAATTGCCGAGAACTATAGTTCGGGTGATTTTTATCAGATTGTAAAAGACAACAGCTGGACATTTGATATAATGAATGAGTCCGCTTCACAGGTTTACGGAGACCTTAACGGCAACAGTGAATATGACCCGGGCGACATGCATGGTTTTATCGCGGTACACTCTACTCCGATTGACGCTTTTCTGCCCGCTTTTGATATTCAGGTAGTTAAGCGCGGAGACGACGGCTGGCTTCATTTTACAATAAACAGTGAGAGAACCGTCGGCGCACTCGAAAAACTTGCAAGCATGTTCTTCAGCGGCGGAAATTACGCCTTTATGACAGCAACGGAAAATCTTGAAGTAATATTCAAGGAGGACCGCGCTTTATTTTATGCCGGTGATCTCAGACTCTCTGCAAGACTCAGAGATATGGAAACAAATTACGGAATCTTACCATATCCGAAATATGATGAAAATCAAGAAAAATACTATTCGTCTTCAACCGACGGATTTTCTGTAATTCTTTTCCCTTCTACCGTAAGCGACATTGATTTTACCGGATTCATTACCGAAGCTTTGTGCGCCGCAAGCTCGGGTATAGTAGTACCTGCATATTACGACGTAGCGCTTAAGGACAAATACAACCGTGACGCTCAAAGCGCCGAAATGCTCGACATCATAAGAAGCGTTTTGGTATTTGACTACGGATATCTCAACAGTTTTGCGCTTGACGGAGCCGGACATATTTTCGTCGAACTTGCCAGAAGAGGTAAAACAGACTTTGCTTCCGATTACGCAAAAAAAGAAAAAGCGCTCGAGAAAAAGCTTGCGCTTATGCAGGAAGCATATGAGGACTGAAACATTTTTAAAAAATAAAAAACTGCAAAGGAAGTATTAGAGATGAAAATTCTTTTTATGGGCGATTCAATTACCGATGCCGGCAGAAACGGTGCGATGGGTCAAGGTTACCCTTTACTCGTTAACGCAAGGCTAAGCGTTCTCTATCCCGGCAAGCTTAAGTTCATTAACAACGGTATCAGCGGAAACCGCATTGTTGACTTATACGCTCGCATTAAATGCGATGTCTGGAATCATGAGCCGGATGTGATGAGCGTTCTTATCGGGATAAACGATGTCTGGCACGAAATCGGCGGCAAAAATGGCGTCGATGCCGTTCGGTTCGAACGAATGCTTACAATGTTCTGTGAGGATACTCTTGAGCGGCTTCCGGATATTAAGATAATGCTGATGGAACCGTTTGTACTCAGGGCGGGCGCAACTGATGCAAATTGGGATTATTTTGACAGCGAAACCAAGCTCCGCGCCGATAGGGTTAAACGAGTCGCCGAGAAATTCAATCTCGTTTTCCTTCCGCTTCAGGATATGTTCGACAAAGCTTGCGAAACTGCGTCGGCTGAATTCTGGCTACACGACGGTGTGCATCCGTCTCCTGCGGGACATCAGCTGATTGCCGACAAGTGGATTGGGATGTTTGAGAGCAAGATATTAAATAAATAATGAAACGGCAGGGAGGCGTTTTGGCGCTTCCCTGCCAGTGGTTTGTTGTGTGAGTTTACTTGGCGGATTTTTTTATTAGTAAAAAAGGTTTGTAAAATGAATATGAAATATTAAAAATTGCTTTCAGTTCCTGAGGTTCTATGGTATAATATATGAGAACAGATATATTATTTTATTCATGCAGTTTATTATTAATTATACAACAGAATAAAATTCAATCAATAACAAAAAGAAATATAACATTTTGAAAGGAAATCACCATGCTAATCAGCGAACAAACGGCGCGAATCATCACGGAATACACATCTCCATTTAATCAACTTGAAGTCAATGCGAGAGTCACCTTTGAAGGCGCAGAGCTTTTATTGCCGGCGTTCTGGCGCGGCGGAGGTTATTGGTCGGTGCGGATGAGCGTAAAGCCGGGAGTGACTTATAAAATACATTGGGAAGCAGAGACTGTCGAAGAGGGACTGCCGGAACCGGTTTTTGAAAATTCCGATACCGTATTCATTACGAATGAAACGGTTGAACCGCATCCGCTTACCGCTCACGGGACACTTGGCGTTTCGTCCGACGGACATCATTTTGCGTTTGAAGACGGCACACCGTTCTTTTGGCTCGGCGACACCTGGTGGAAAGGCATGGTCGGAAGATTCAGCTTTGAAGAATTCAAAGAACTTGCCGATGATCGAAAGGCTAAGAATTTCAGCGTCATCCAAATTGTTGCCGGGATGCTTTGTGATGAAGCTCCGTATGACAAAACATCGGAAAATGAAGGCGGATATTGCTGGAAACCTGATTTTTCGGAGATAAACCCCGTCTATTACGACTTTGCCGATCGCCGCATCAGCTATCTGTGCCAAATCGGTCTTATGCCATGTATTCTTTTCAGCTGGGGATATCATATCACATTTACCGGATATGAAAAAATGAGGTTATATGTCCGCAACATCGTCGCAAGATATGCGGCATATCCTGTGATCTGGGATGGATGCGGAGAAATCGCCATGCCTTATTACATGAGCAAAACACCGGATGAAGACAGAGAGAGGCAGAGACGGGAATGGACCGACATTCTTGATTATGTAAGGAAGATTGATCCTTATCGCCGCCCGGTAGGCACTCATCCGAGTTATTCCGGTCGCCGTGAAGTCGTTCGTGACGATGCGGTTGATTTCGATATGCTGCAATCCGGTCATCGTATTGAAGAGGTAGCTCTAAACGCGGTTCGCCAGACATCGGTCGGATACCACAAATTGCCGCACAAACCTGTCTTCGTTTCAGAGGCGGTTTATGAAGGACATATGATTGTAAATACCGATTATCATCAGCGATATGTCTTCTGGACGTCATTCCTATCAGGCGCCTGCGGATTTACTTACGGCGCCGGCGGCATTTGGCAGATGAATACCGATAAGACCCCGAACGGTCCTTCCGCGCACGGCGGCGAATATGAACGGACACCATGGCGCGAGGCCGCCGCATTCCCAGGCTCCGCGCAGCTCGGAATGAGCAAATCATTCCTTGAAAATTACCGTTGGTATGATATGAAACCGTGCCAGGACAAAATAACTCCCGCTGCTTTTACTTTTAATGAAGATTTTCACGAATGGTTCGATGACAGAGCAGCATTCAACGAGGGAAATAAAAACAATTGGTGCAGGTTTTATGCATCAGGTATTGAAGATGAGCTGATAATGATTTATCTTCCGGTCGGTTATTACGACTGGAAGACGCCTAAAGTATTGGGTCTTGATTCATCAGCATCATATGAAGCTAAATTATTCAACCCGATCGACGGAACTGTGTTTTCGAAACGCTTATTACCGGAAGGAGTTTCTGAATGGCAGCCACCCTGCCGGCCGCTTTCTCAGGACTTTGTGCTTGTTGTTGAAAAGATCGGCGAGCGTAACTGGAAATAATTATTTATGCTTAAGATTTCATTATACATATTGCATATTAACGAAATATATGGTATAATGAATCAAATAATACATATTATAGACAAGCGCGATTAATATTCCACCAACTTACGAAGCATTTTCAAAAATATATGAACAAAGGAGTTTTGTCATGGCAAACAGAATCTGCATTCCGGACTACGAATACAAGGAGAGAATTGCGCGCGCCGCAGAGCTTATCCGTCAAAGAGGGCTTGATTTAATGCTTGTTGCAAGCACCGAGTCCGATTACGCAAACGCAAGATATTTCAGCGGCTTCTGGCCCGTTTTTGAGCGCGCCGGTGTCGCGATATCAGCTGCCGGTGACGCCGCGTTGATTTGCGGACCCGAGTCGAATCTTTTTGCTAGAGATTTCGGAAAGATTGACAAAGTTTTCGTTTTAAAAGAGTTCAGAGAATCAGCTGACCCGGCTTATCCCGAGCTTCGCTGCGATACCTTTAACGATGTTTTCAAAGGAATCGGCGTAAACGGATCGCATATTAAAATAGGTCTCGGCAGCTATGTCGAATGCACTCTTCCGATATACGAGGGGCTTCGCGACAGCTATCCCGACGCCGAGATTATCAACTGCAGCGACATCATGGTCTCGCTTCGTCAAATCAAGAGCGAGAACGAACTGGCTTGCATTAAAGAAGGTTTCCGCATAATTGAAATCGCGACAGACGAAGTTATCCGCAACCTGAAACCCGGAGTTACCGAGCTTCAGATGGTCGGCGTAGCCCAGCGCGTTATATATGAGCATGGCGCCGAATACGAAGGCTTGCCGATGTATGTATTCAGCGAGGAATCAACCCGTCACGCAATCAGCCGTTCCCGTTACCGTGAAATAAAGAAGGGCGACATAGTACAGCTCAACCTTTCCGCTAAAATCGACGGATATTCCCCCTCGATCGGACTTCCCGTAATAATGGGCAAGGTTGAGGGCGAACGTCGCAGACTTATTGAGTTCTGCCATAAGGCTCATGAAAGAACCGAGTCGATGATCAAAGCCGGAGTTGAAGCGAGCGCTATCGCCAAAGATTTCTATAAGTTCTATGTCGATAACGGATTTAAAGACAACTATGTTTATGGTCCCTGCCACGGCACCGGTATGATTGAAGTCGAGGCTCCCTGGGTTGAGACATCAAGCACCTATAAGATGCAGAAAAACATGACCTTCCAGGTTGATACTTTCATTTCCGGCCCGACTTTCGGCTGCAGATGGGAAAAAGGAATTGCGGTTACCGAAGACGGCTGCATGGCTATGACTGATTATCTTAAGAAAGGTATTATTGAACTCGATGTTTGATAATTTAGGAAAAAAGCTCTGGCTGATACCTGACTGTGAACTTCCGAGAGCCGGCGAAGGCGAACTTAAGGGACACGAATCGGTTATAATTGTCAATGATACCGACAAGGACGCAGAAATCGACGTTACAATCTATTTCACCGATAAAGACCCTGTCTACGGGATAAAATGGACAGTCGGAGCCGGTCGGGTCAAGTGCTTCAGAATGAATAATACCGAGGATATGTGCGGGGTCGTTATCCCGCTTGAAACTCAGTATGCGATGAAGGTTAAAAGCAACCGCAATATCGTTCTTCAATACGGCAGACTCGATAACCGTCAGGTAAATCTGGCTTATTATACAACACTCGGCTATTGCGAATAAGGTAATTGTTATGCAACTTAATTTTAGCTTCCCGCGGGAACTTGAGTATGTAAAGAAGAATAATATCCCAGTAGTCATCGCCGGAGGAACAGTTGAATATCACGGCCCACACTGCGCATATGGCTGCGATACCCTCATTGTTGAAGGACTGCTTGAAAGACTTGCTAAGAAGCGCGAGTTGATGATTGCTCCGTCCGTCTATTACAGCCCATCAAGCTACGCAGTCGCCGACGAGAAAAGCGGGACTGTTCATGTTGAAGAGAATGCTTTCGAACAATATCTTTATTATGTATTTATGAGCCTTCTTAATTCCGGGCTTCATAACATATATGTAGTTATTCATCACCAGTTTGAGCAGGAATCGCTTATGCCCATGACCCTTTCATACATGAAAGCGGCAAAGCGGGCGACGATGCAATATCTTGAAAACACCCTCGGTCGCGGTTGGTGGGGCAGCGAAAGCTTTTCCGATTATTACGATAATCTGGGCAACAACGCCGACCCATTCTCCTGGATTAAAGTGATACCCGCCATGAGCAAAGAGGTTCAAACCGCAACCGGTTACGACCACGCAGGTGAATTTGAGTGCTCTATTCTGATGGCGCTGTATCCCGAAACGGTAAAACTCGATCGTCTCGGTGATGTGGAACATTGGTTCACAAAGAGCGCGGCAAAGGCAAATTTGGATTTAGGTAATAAGATGGTTGAGCTTTCTCTCGAATCCCTGGATAAGAGAATTAAATGAGCTGAATCTAAGCTTAGCATAATCTTTACAGTTATCTTGATTCAACAATAAACTCGGAGCTGTATCAAAACTCAAATTTTGTTACAGCCCCTTTTTTTATGAAACCCCGGTTAAAATTCACCCCAAACCTTTGGAAAAACGGCAAAAGAAAACAAAAAA
>JGI24712J26585_10001977_pt1 | contig 17092 bp, 13 predicted proteins | sample BioPla3DNA2_FD_26585 | JGI IMG/M metagenome (IMG submission 26585) | reverse complement strand
AACAACTACGGTGAGATAATTGCTGAAATGGTGACAAAGAGCACAATCGATGTCATAATGGGAGCCGGAAATCCCGATTATGACGATAACGGTGCTCCCCTTTCAACACCTTCATACAACTATATTTCTGAAATGATCTGGAAAGGGCTGAAAAACGGCACATTAAGTTTATCCGCTACCGACAGGGATGATGAGATTGAGAACTGGACCCTTATTGAAACCAAAGAAGAATTTGAAGCCCTGCAGACGGGCGATACCCCCGAGCGAGTCATAGGAGTGGCACAAGTCAACACAACCCTGCAGCAATACAGGGGGGATTACAGCACCTGGAGTGAGGACGCCTTTGTGGTTCCTTTCAATGATAACGTACCTGATCTGGCCACTATGACCAGGGGAGCCCTCAATGTTCTGGACAACAATGAAAAGGGTTTCTTCCTCATGATAGAGGGAGGCGCTATTGACTGGTGCGGCCACTTTGGCCTGAGCGGCCGTCTCATTGAAGAAATGGATGATTTCAACAGAGCGGTGGAGGCAGTCTGCCAGTGGGTGGAGAGCAGCAGCAGCTGGGATGAGACCCTTCTGATTGTTACAGCCGACCATGAAACAGGATATCTGACAGGTAAACAAAACTCATACGCGGACATAGTTAACAGCGGAAAGGGAATTATGCCCAAAATGTACTGGCACGATAACCGGTTTGAAGGATATGTATATGCCGGGATGCTCTGGCATACAAACCAGCTGGTTCCGTTTTATGCCAAGGGAGCGGGAGCGGAAGCGTTTTATGAGGTTGCCGATGAAAAAGACCCGGTCAGAGGACACTATCTGGACAACACCGAAATCTCCCAGGTTATAAGATCACTGGTTCCCGCCACCCCTTAGGACGATACTGGAAAAGCAAAAATCCCCCGGTCGGGGGATTTTTTATGCTTTATTTCAAAAAACCGTAATCACCATATTATTCTTATAACTTTCACCCGGGGGCAGAGATATCAAATCCTCCTGCTTTGACAGGTCCTCAATCACATCCTGCCTGGAAGGAAGGGATGTGATTGGCTCAATGCAGATATAAGGCGCCTTTGTCTTTGGCTTATGCCAGAGGGCAAGATACCTCATATCCGGATAGCTCACCGTTACTCCTCTGCTTCCCTTTTCGGATTTCAGGGTAACCGTTTTGTCCACATTGTCAAGTATAATCGCGTCATTGTCGAAAAGCTCATGCCTCAGGCGCAGCACTCTGCCGTCCTCCAGCGGAAAATCTTTGCTAGTGCCGTCCACAAAACAGGCCGGAGTCATGCCGATATGCCGGGGAGTATGCCTTTGGGAGAATTCCAGCAGATAATCTTCAAAGGCCAGCCCCTCCTCCAGGGGTATATTGTATCCTGGATGGCTTCCCAGCCCGAAATACATGGTGCCCTCGCTTTTATTTAATATGTTATATTCCATTGCAATTCTATTGTCCTCAAGCCTATAAGCTATGGAGAAAACAAATGAGAAGGGATACTGCTCAAGGGTATGGGAGTTTTCGGTGGTCGAAAAACATATGAAGTCCGGGCTTTTTTTAATGGTTTCCATCTCCATATACTGTATGAAGCCATGGAGGCCCATTTTATACTTCTTGCCATCCAGCAGATAAGTTTCCTGTGTCAGTCTCGCAAAATAAGGGAACATATGTATCGCTTTTGGGAGCCAGTAATCCGGATGTCCCTGCCAAAGGTATTCACACCCGTCCGGATCCTTAATCGATTGCAACTCCCCTCCGAGAGACGCTATTTCAACACGCAGCTTTTCATTTTCGAGGGTATAAAGAGCCATAGCTTTAGTTCACCTGCTTTTTATTTCATTTTACTTCTATTATATAGTAATTTTTTATCAAATCAATAACGTTTTTTTATAATTCAGGGAAGATTTCGCCATAAAGGGCTTATAAATGGAACTTATTCAAAATAAATACGTCATTTTATTTTGAAGGGATTAATATGAAATTGAGGAAATGTATAAAAGCTATTGCATGTATTTAAACAAAATGAAAAAAACTGATAACCTTCATGAATAATTATTCAATAATGCTGTATTTGGCTTCATCAAAGCCGTCTGCAAAAAAGGAGCTAGAACAAATGAGCGCTCAGCGAGAGATTCTGGTAGAAAAGGCAGAATGCTTCAATGCGCTGCTTGGTAGTATTCCATGCTATGTAAAGGATATCTGGACCTTTATTGTGGGGTATATCCGTACCCATTATGTAATGGACGAGAAATGGGACGGGCATTCGGAATTAAAATTCCGCCGGGGCGGAAAAACACTGCTTACAATATATCTGAAACCCGACAAAGTAAGCGCTCGAATTATATTCGGAAAAGCCGAGCGGGAGAGCTTTGAGCTGCAATTTTTTAACTTCTCTGAGTATGTTAACAAGTGCTACAATGAAGCCACTACATATCATGACGGTAAATGGATGGTTTTTGATATTAAAGATATGGAAACTGCCAGGGAAATAGTCATGCTCATAGAAATAAAGAAAAAGCCCACCAGAAAACCTGCAAAAAATCCAAAAATCCTTTCTCCTTGCGGGAAGAACTGTAATATCTGCCCCCTCTATAAAGACAATGCAAAAACACAGTTCCGCAGAAATGAGCTGGCAATAGCCTTGGCAAAATGCCTTGGAGGCTCTGCTAAAGGTATGGATAAAGCCTGTCCGGGCTGCAGCCTCACAAACAATGCCAGACCGATAAACGGCGGCTGTGAGCGGTACCACTGTGTAAAAAGCAAAGGCATATCAAACTGTATCGAATGTGCAAAGGGATACTGTGCAAAAGAGTGCTTCGGAATAAATCCCGGATTATATATACCAGGACTGTCGGCAGATGAGGTAACTGAGTATATAATCCCCTTTTGCAGAGCAGTTGAGGTCTTTAATGACAGCTTATGACTTGATGATAAAGACAAACAGATATCTGATATCAGGGGGAGCCCTCACCGAGCATCAGAAAAAAACAATCGCGGGACAGCTTATCGGAGCCGTCACCAACTACGAAACAGCAAAGCGGTTTTATAAGAATGTCAGTTTTCCCGGTAATATAGACGAAAACGGCAGACGGATGTACCCTCTGTTTTATATACCGCCCCACGGTAAAAAGCTCATGACCCTATTGGGCCAGACTCCTAAAACCCATCTGTTCTCAGCAAATATGTACGAACTTGAAATTCTGCGCCTCCTTGCCGTGCTTGCACCCACTGACGAAAGGGTTTTCCACATGTTGCCGGAGACAAAGGTCAGGCTGAAAACAACCTGCTTTGGATACGGGGATAAGCCGTGGACGAGTGCTTTGACACATCACTGATTGTCCTGCGTTTTTTAGCCTCGGCATTTCCCGGTGAGCTTGAATGGATGAACTCCAGAATAAAGGTATATCATTCTCATTTCAATAACAAGCGCAGGGTCTGGTGCGTAAAATGGTATTACTGGCTCTGCCTGTCCGAGATGCCTGAAGCGCTGTCCATACCCGAAATAAGGTTTTACAAGGACGAGATTCTCGGACAGCTCTCACGCATCACCTTTCTTAGCAAAGGACATGATAAAAACACCTACACGATGCTTTATTACATTGCAAGAAACTGCCTTTCCAGATTGCCCGAAAAGGAAAGCGAGGCAAGCCGTATTTCAGGGGGGCGTCATCCCCCATACTTCCGCTTGATATGGTAAAATAACAGACATTAAAAAACACAACAAAAGTCGGCTTCCGGTTACCCGCTGGTTGCCGGTTTTGTTGTGTTTTCAGGATGTTTTTTGAGATATCAACAAAGATATTCCTACCTCAGTTGGTTTCCAGCAAAGCGTTTGCCGTAGTTTTTATTGCATTGTACTTTGCGGATATCTCCTCGGTGGATTCATTGATTTTTCCTATATACTCGTTTATGGTATTTATTTCTTTTTTCATTTCTCTGGCAATCTCCATAATATCGTCCGAGTTTTCACTAAGCTGCTCTTCGTGCAGTTTGGTTGAGTTGGCCGCATCCTTAGACTGGGCAGCATGGGCCTTAACCTCATTGGCAACAACGGCGAAACTCTTGCCGTTGACACCTGCTCCGGCAGCTTAAATAGCGGTATTTAATGATAGGAGAATGGTTTTATCCGATATCTCGATTATTTCTCCGGTTACCTTTCCAAAACTTATTATATTACTCTGCATAATATCTGTTTTTTCAGCCATCTTTTGCGCAATTGTTATTAAGTTGTCTGTTTTTGAAGCTATCTCGGCTACCTTTATCCTGTTTTCTTCTGTGGAAATTGCCACTTCATCCATTGAGCGGGTTATACTGCCTGCGGACTCTTTCATTTTAATATATTGCTCTTCCTTTAATTTGGTCGATTTCTCCATTTCCAGATTGTTATTCTCCACCTCTGCCTTTTCTTTTTCAAGCGCTCTCTTATTATATTTAATACAGTTTTCCACATGATTATATCCATTGTAAACCGATATAGCCATGGGCCCTGCAGCTTCCGTATCCGCAGGCGTTGCAGTTTTTATTCCGGTCTTCCGGAGTCAGCTTATGCATTTTCACAAATATACTGTCAAGTTCAGCTTCCGATTGCTCCTTGTTGCGGCAAACTTCTTCCGGTGTATAGCTGCGAATAAAATCGTCCAGATACGAAAATTTGCCCCCTGCACCGGACAGCACGCTATACTTTTATTGCAACCGGTACAGTTCTCCACAATTTTGGATATAACTGATTTTATCCCATTACCTCCATATGCCATCAATATTTATTCATTTTCTATCTTTACTTATTGGCCATTGCTATATTTATTATTTTTAAATATATGGTTCAAATATGTTAATGTTTTTTATGGTTCCGTAAAAAATCGCCGCTAAAAGCGGCATCCGGCACAGACCGGATGCCGCTTCTATGTTTTCGGCTTTACTCAATATCACCCAGGTCAAAGTCGTCAAGCCATTGAGCCGCCCTTTTGCATACGGTCTCAAGAGCATCGTCATCAAAGGGCAAGGCCAGGCCTGCCGCTGAAATCAGCTCAGTAAAGGTCTTCGTTCCGCCGGGACGAGTATAGTCCATATACGCCTTCCATGCCGCCTCCCTGTCGTCCATCATAAGCGCCCAGAACTGAAGAGCCACCGTCTGGGCCAGACAGTAGTCGATATAATAAAAGGGGGTCTGGTAAATATGGCCCTGTCTCTGCCAGCCCTTTCCCTCACCGTAGAAGGGGATTTCCCCCATCCTTACCCAGGGCATATATATTCCCAGCAGCTGTCTCCATATCTCATGCCTCTCTTCCGGCGTAATATGGGGATTTTCATATACTAAATGCTGGAAATGGTCAACCATAGTGCCATATGGTATAAATGTCAGGGCACCGGAAAGGTGGGTATACTTAAATTTTGCCGTATCCTTTCCAAAGAATCCCTCCGCCCATGGCCAGGCGAAAAACTCCATTGACATGGAATGAACCTCACAGGCTTCATAGGTGGGATTTTGCAAATCCGATGGGATTATATCCTTTGCCATATAGGCGGCAAAGGCGTGGCCGGCTTCGTGTGTTATGACTTCAACATCATGAGCGGTACCGTTGAAATTTGCAAATATAAAGGGAGCTTTATAATCCGCTATCATGGTGCAAAAACCACCGCCCGCCTTTCCCACACGGCTGAGCACATCCAAAAGCTCATTTTCATACATAAAGTCAATGAATTCAGCTGTCTCCGGTGAAAGCTCGTGATAGAACAATCTGCCATGGTTGAGAATTTCCTCCGGGTCTCCATGGGGCCTGGGATTTCCGCTGCGAAACTCCAGAGCGTTGTCTGCAAAGTTCATCGGATAGTCCTTTCCCAGTCTTTCAGCCTGTCTGCGGTATATACTGTCCGCCACAGGCACCAGGTGTTTTCTCACGGCCGCCCGGAATTTATCCACGTCCTCGCGATTATAGCTGTTTCTGGTCATGCGGTAATAGCCCAGCTCTATAAAATTCTCGTATCCCAGCTTCTTTGCCATGCTGTCCCGCAGCTTTACCAGTCTGTCATAGATTCTGTCCAGCTCTTTCCCGTTTTCCGAAAAAAAGCCCGCATCGGCATTCCATGCCGCAAGTCTCCTGTCATCGGAAACATCCTGCTTATAGGGCGCAAGCTGAGAAAGGGTATATTCACCGCCCTCAAAGGATATACAGGCGGAAGCAAGGAGCTTGGTATACTCCGTTACAAGAGCGTTTTCCTCCTGAAGCTCCGAAACTATTTCCGCAGAAAAAGCTCTGGTGCCTATCTCCGTATTCAGAAACAGCAGCTTCCCGTATTTCTCCTCAAATTTAGGTCTGAACGGTGTTTCAAGTAAGGTCAGCGCCCATTTGTGCATGTACTCCTCAACAATAGGATCATTCTCATCTAAAAACTTCTTTTCACTGTCATAGAATTCGTCCCTGGTATCTATTTCATGTCTTATATACGCAAGGGTTGCCATTGTGCTGTAGTGCCGGTATAACTCATCAACCTCTGAAAATATCTTTTCCGCACTCTCAAAATCCGTCGCTTTTTTAAAGCGCTCTGTCAACTGGGACAAATCTTCGGTCAATTTCTCCACATCCGGACGCCGGTAAATCATATCCTTGAATTTCATTGACTTCCTCCCTGTTTTTATAAACGTATTCATATGAACCTCTATTGTCCAATCTTCCGGAACATATAGGCTGTATTGGCCGTATCAAGCCTGATCACTTATGATACTCCTGCTCTTTGACATATTTGTCATACATCTCCTGGGTGACAGCCCGACTGCGAATAATATCACTGTAAAAGCGCGCGGACTTTTTCAACGTGCGCTCCTGACTGTCATAATCCACATAAACAAGACCAAATCTGGCCCTCTCTCCCTCAAGCCATTCAAAATTATCGCAAAAACACCAGTGATAATATCTCTCAATGGGCAGCCCGGATTCACAGAGCGCCTTCAGATGGTCGTATATATACCTGCAGCGAAATGAGTCGTTGTTGTCACAGGTCCCGTTTTCGGTTATATAGATGGGCCTTTTTATCAGGCTGTAGAGCTTGTTTGCGCATTTGACTATGCCTTTGGGATATATTTCCCATCCCAGATCGTTTTTGAGGGCGTCTTTTCTGGTCCCGTCCTCAAATTTAGAAACCGTAGTTCTTGTATAGTAGTTAAGACCGATAAAGTCACAGTATTCACCGGGCTCCGTCGGCATGACCCTTTTCAGGGGCCATTTAAAATTTCCAAAATACATGGCGTGTATAAGGGCTTCCTGAAAATAGTATTTCATAAGCTTCGTATTTAATCTGTGCTTCGGGTTTTTAGGGTCCAGCGGGTTGAAAACCCGCATATGGTGGGCAAAGCTGACCATGGTGTCCCTGTAGCCCATCTCTCTTCGGATTTTATGAATCATTTCATATGCCATAATATGACAGGCCGCCATTACCGACATGACTTTTACCGCTTTGGTAAAGGATTTTTCACCAGGAGGCCACAGCCCAAAGTAATAGGACTGGGTGGCGTAAACATTGGGCTCGTTTATCGTGATGAACCGGGATACAAGATCTCCGAAAGAGCGGGTTACCAGACTGACAAAATCCAAAAAATACTTTATGTTTTCCGGTCTTGTAAAGCCGCCTTTTTTTTCAAACCATATGGGATTTGTAAAATGATGGATTGTCAAAAGCACGGATATACCTTTCCCCCGAAGGTAGCTCAGTTCTTCCCTATAGCGCTCAATCGCGGCCTGGTCCACCTTGTTTTCAGTGGGGCACAGGCGCGCCCATTCGACTCCCATCCTATAAATTTTTATTCCCATATCCGCCATAAGGTCGGCATCTTCCTTCCAGCGGTTATAGTGGTCATTTGCCCGTGCCGGATTAGAGCCGTCGCGTATCCGGCCGCTGTGATACCAGTCATTCCAGCTGTGTCCCAGCTCACCGCCCTCAATCTGAGTTGCCGAGGACGCAACTCCCAAAAGCATATCCTTTTTCAGATTAAAAGTCATATACACACCTCCGATTTCTCACCTTTCCCCACAAGGAAACTGTCTTTGGATACAGTTTATTACATCCAGTATATTTTAGCAATCAAATAATAACTAATGTTCGCTGAACAAATACGTTTTGCCCATTTCAGACACATTGATTGACTGCCTGCAAACAGGCATTAATTATTATTGCGATAAAAAATAAAAATTTCAAGCGAATAAAACCATTCGCTTGAAACTCCGTATATATTTAATTTGGGCATTAAAATGGCCTATGTATTATTTTTCCCCGGCCTTATTTTAGATATGCATGCTTTTTCCTGAGCCTTTGGATAATTCCCTTATAAATATATCCACAATTTCCTTATCAAACTGAGTTCCGGCACATTTTTCAAGCTCGCAAACAGCTTCCCAATGACTCATCGCCTTTCTGTAAACCCTTCCGCTGGTCATGGCATCATAGGCGTCGGCAACGGAAAGTATCCTGCAAAGCAATGGTATCTTATCTCCCTTTATGCCCCTGGGATATCCCTGACCATCCCATCTTTCGTGATGGGACAGGATATAATCCGCCACCACCGAAAGCTCAGGGGTATTAAGGGCAATACGGTATCCAATTTCAGGATGTCGCTTTATCTCAATCCATTCTTCCTTTGTAAGAGAACCGGGCTTCTGAAGTATATCCCGATTAATCGCCACCTTGCCAATATCGTGGAGAACCGCCAGGAGCTCAAGGTCACTCATATCCTCCTCGGGCAGTTTCATTGCCCTTCCGATTATATGGCAATAGCGCTTCAGCCTGTCAGAATGCTCCTTGGTTTCCGAGCTTTTTTCATACAGTGTCCCCAGCAGAGCGTTTACAATTGAGTTTCTGTAGCTTTTTCCCTCCAGCAGTTTCTGGTGGTACATGTTTTCCTCCGCTTTCTGCAAAACTCGCTCAATATCCTCCGACTTGTTTTCCTTGACCGCGCATCCAAAGGAGATACTGACCTGCAGCCCGTCCTTCTTTTTGGCAACATGACTGTTGATCCTGCTCACAATGGTTTGGGCCTCATCAAGATTGGTCTCAGGAAGGATAATCAAAAACTCATCTCCTCCCCACCTGGCTGCAATATCGTCCTTTCTGCAAACCTCTTTAATGGTTTTGGAAACGCTTTTCAGCAGTTTATCGCCCATTTGATGCCCAAATACATCGTTAGTTATTTTCAGCCCGTTCACATCACCCATTATTACGGAAATGGGCAGCCGCCTGGGCACATCAATACGGCGCATTTCCTCTTCCATAAACCTTCGGTTGTATAGCCCGGTCAGAGTGTCATGGAAGCTCAGATAGAGGATCTGGTCCATATGCTCCCTCTCGTGGCTCACATCCCGAAATACCATTACAACGCCGTAAAGCCTGCCGCTTTTATCCTTTATGGGGGCCGCGCTGTCCGCTATGGGAACAATGTGGCCTTTTTTGTGAGTCATAACGGTATGATTGGCAAGGCCGACAATTTTTCCGGTCTTTAACACCTTGGATATAGGATCCTCAATTGGTTCTCCGGTCTCCTCGTTTTTCAGCTTAAAAACATCTGTAAAGGGTCTGCCTATGGCCTCCTCTTCCGACCATCCGGTTATCTCCTGCCCTGCTAGATTCAGCCTTTTTATAATGCCGTTATTGTCAACGGTCACCACTCCGTCGCCTATTGAAGCAAAGGTTATGTCAAGCAATTCCTTTTGGCTACTGAGCTCCTGCTTATATTTTTCTCTGTCGGTGGAGTCAAAAATGATTGAGAACAGTTGCTTTTCGTTACCGATGGTTATGGGACAGGTATAAGCATCAATAATCCTTGTCTCCCCGTTTTTCAAATGGCTTTTATAGATTTTATACTTACCCTTTTCCCTGTCATGCTTTATTCCGGCTTGTTCTTTTCTTGTCAGCCTTTCATTTATATCACTGATTTTCATATTAAGCAGTTCATCTCTGGAGTAGCCATAGTAATCGCACGCCGAGGGATTTACATCCAAAATCTCCTTTGTCTTCGGATGAAATGTCAGCATTATCGCGTCATGCTCGTTAAACATAGTTTGAAGCCTTTGTGAGAGGCGCTCATTTTCGTCCCTGGCTTCCTTCAGCTCCGTTATATCCATTCTCGAGCCCACCAGGTATTTTACCTCATTGTCTATAATGATGGGCGTCAGACTTATCACCCATGTCTTTTTGCCGGTCTTATACTCTATGGTCTGCTCATATGTAATATTTTTCCGGGCTTTTACACAGCGCCTATAATCCCTTAAAATCGGTTCTCCCAGCGCCTCACCCATGGCTTCAATCGGCGTTTTCCCCTTTGTATGCTGCAAATCCACTTCTGCATACTGCTCATATACCTTGTTAAACCGCAGATAAGTGAAGCGATCACCCTCAACCTTTACAAGAAACATGGCGTCCTGGGTGTTGTTGAAAATCATCTCCAGTTCTCTGGTCAGATCTTCTATTTCGCCAGACTGTCTTTTAACTTCCTGTAAATACTTTTCCTGCTCTGTGATATCCTGATGGATAACGGCAAAATAATCTTTTTTTATGGAATAGGCAGTTACATCAAACCACCTCTCAGCGCTGACAAAGTATCTTTTGGTACACGCTGTTTTACCGGTCAGAACCACATTCCCAAGAAAATCAAGCCAATCAAAATCGTCTTTTTCAAAGTCAAAAATCTCTGTCGCTCTTTTCCCGATAACTTCATGGGCCTGCAGCTTCATTTCTTTTTCGTAGGCTTCATTCATATCAAGATATATAAAGTCGGCGGCCTTCCCCTCATCATCCCATATAATCTTATGATAAGCATAGGGCAAAGGCAGCTTTTTTAGCAAATCTACGGTGATTTTCTCCATTTTGGGTATCAATCCTTTCTGTCTGTCTTTCCGCATAAAGGAGCCAACCCGGCCTTTCCTTGAAAACCCGGACTGATTGCTAATATTTTGAAGCCATATATTATTTTTCGTTATTTTGACATACATATTTAGCAATAATTTTAAAAAAACATAATATTTGATGGTTTTGAGTAAATTTGTGATGTTACCCTTGATTATAACTTTGTTCAAGCTTAGAATATATTTTGACTACGCGGTTGAACCGGAGGTTTTTTGCAGATGGTTTTTTCAAAAAGAATGGAGCATTTCAGGCCCGGTATATTTTCTGTGCTTGCAAGTATGAAAAACTCCCGATTGAGCGCGGGAGAGCAGGTTATCGATCTGAGTGTCGGCACTCCGAATATACCGCCGGCTCGTCATATTATCAACGCCCTTATTAAAGAAGCAGATAATGAGCACAACTACATATATACTCTGGAGGATATCCCACAGCTTCAGAACGCCGTTACGGACTGGTATCAAAGAAGATACGGGGTACGGCTGGACCCAAAAACCGAGGTGACCTCACTATTAGGCTCCCAGGACGGTCTTGCCCACATTTCATTTACCATTGTTGATCCCGGAGACCTTGTTCTTGTTCAGGATCCGGGCTATCCCATATTCAGCGATGGGCCTGTTTTGGCAGGCGCTGAGCTTTATATGATGCCTCAAACCCGCGATAATGGCTATTTGATAAATTTAGAGGATATACCAGAGCATATCGCAAAAAAAGCAAAAATGATCATAGTATCCTACCCCAACAATCCGGTTACGACTGTCGCCCCAGAATCCTTTTATAAGGATTTGGTACAATTTGCAAAGAATTACGACCTTATAGTGCTTCATGACAATGCCTACAGCGAGCTGGCCTTTGACGGTCTGACCTTAGGCAGCTTTCTCCAATTCCAGGGCGCAAAGGATATTGGTATTGAATTCAATTCCCTTTCCAAAACCTATGGGCTCGCCGGCGCCAGAATTGGTTTTGCGGTGGGCAACAGTGATATTGTCAACATGCTCAAGACACTCAAGTCCAATCTGGATTATGGGATGTTCCTGCCCATCCAAAAAGCTGCCATAGCCGCCCTTACCGGGCCGCAGGACTGTGTTACCCGCACCAGAAAGGCCTATGAACGCAGGCGCGATATCCTGGTGGACGGCCTGTGCTCCATAGGATGGCAGATATCAAAGCCCAAGGCAACCATGTTTGTATGGGCGGAGCTTCCTAAGCCCTTTGAGAGCAGCGAAGCCTTTGTTACAGAGCTTTTCGAAAAAACCGGCGTTTTGATGACACCTGGGTCGGCGTTCGGGCCTTCCGGCGAAGGGCATGTTCGTATCGCCCTGGTTCAGAACGAAGATAGCATCCTTGAGGCCATAAGCTCCATCGATAAATCCGCAATATTGAAAAAGATATAAAACTACTCCCCTTGAAACTTTGCTTTCAAGGGGAGTAGTTTATTTGTCATTTTAGTCCCAGTTTTTTTCTTTTATCCCTGATATGCCGCTCTATGCCGTCGGCAATCTCCTTAGGCTCATCGCCCAGAGCCACCTTCCCACCTGTCAGCTTCTCCACATCCTCAGTAAGCAGCTTGACAAGCTCCGGCGCGCCTGTGACAAAGGGGACAGGTGAAAGGTGGGTATATGCCCCGAAGGCCACAGCAAAGACACCGTCTATTGTTGCCTTTTGTTCCATCCACTCCGGCGCGGTAACGGCTATTGGAAGCTCTGGTATATCCAAATCCATATGATTGGCAAGGGCCGTTACCAGCATCGATATTCTCCCCGTATCCGTGCAGGTTCCGAAGCTCAAAACCGGAGGAATTCCAAGGGTTTTGCAGACTTCCTGAAGTCCTTCTCCCGATAGACTGACCGCATTGGTATTGCACAAGCCTGCCACCTCAAGGGCGTGATTTCCGCATCCTGCGCTGACAACAAGTATATCTCTTGCGATAAGCTCCTTTACCAGATTAACGGTAACAAAGTCCTGAGGTCCATTTCTAAGACTCGAGCAGCTTGCCAGTGCCACAATCCCCAGTATTTTGCCAGAGGCTATTACATCAACCAGAGGATCCAGCTTATTACCCAGCGCTCCCATCACAGCCTCCGTTGAAAAACCGGCAACGGCTTTTTGGACCGCATTGGGAACCTTCGGAATAATCTTATCCTTTCGATTTTTGTAATTTTCAATAGCCAACTCTATCAATCTTTCTGCCATTCCCTCAGCCTCCTCCGGACTGTAGGGCATCTTGTGCTCAAGTCCCGGAATATCAATAATAGTGCTGACGGAAACAGGGGTAAATATATACTTTACGGCATATTCACCAATGGTGGGCGGGCAGCAGTTTTCCTCCATAGCCAGAACATCTACAGTCCCTGTGGCAAGAAGGGGCTCTATACTGAGCCAGTCGCCCATTAAACCGGCAAAGACGTCATCAACCTCAAAGCGCTGCAAAAGCTCCTGACCAGTTTCAATAGAGCCCACAACCCGCAGCCCCTTCGCTCCTGCCTCTTTAGCCCTCTCCTGTACCTCCCTGAGCCTTGCCTTCTGCAATACGGCAACTCCAAGCCAGGGCTGATGCCCATTGAAAACGATGTTAACATACTCCGGATCCATTATACCCAGGTCCACATTGACCTCATGGGGAGCGGGCGTCCCGTAGAGGATATCCTGAACCATTTCCAATCCTATCTGAGCATTATATATAGTAGCTAAGCCAAGCCGCAAGGCCTTAAGAGCCAGCGAAACATAGTTTCCATCCATATTGGTAAGACAGCTGGCAACACAGTTTTGCTCCTCGTGTACGGCGCCCGCCGGATAAATTCCCAGCTCACGCCATTTATTCAGCCGCTTTTTGGGGGCAAAGGCTTCCACCATAATATTGGGCTCTCCGGCTCCTGTCCTGAGCTGTTCTTCGAGAAGCTCCGCAAGGGCAACGGCCATCCGCTCATTTGTCTGATTTGTATCAATCCCCAGGGTTTGGCACATCCATTTCAATTTATTCGTGTCCGTGAGTTTAAACGGTGTCTTACCCTGCGCTGTTGCCCTGAGGGTTCTAAAGGCTTCATACGCGTGATGGCTGTAGGTTGCAGCCCCCATCACATTGTGCAGAAGGAAATCCCGCATGGCCATGGCGTCGGGCCCGATGCCGCACACTCCCTTATCCTGAGGTCCCCTGTCACTTATTCTGCAGGGCCCGTTTGAGCACAGCTTGCAACTCAAGCCCTGCAGGCAGTACTTACAGCGTATTTTTTCCTGTGACCGGTATCTGTCAAAGGCGTTGGTCATGCCATCTGCTCTGATGCGCTCCATCATTTCTTCCACCGAATCGTGAATACTGACTCTTCCCTCATATGGGGCCTTTTTTAACTCAGCCATAATAATTCCCCTTTCTCATCCATGTAAACAGTAATATCTTCTTTCCCTGAGATAATTTAACCCGTATAGTGGCTTTTATGAATATGATTAATTTTCCATGAGCAGAATGAATATATGACTTATATTCGATTGGAGAATCTTCATGAGAGCACTACTTGTATATCCTGAGTATCCGCTTACCTATTGGGGTTTCCAGCATGCACTGAAATTTATAAATAAAAAAGCGGCCTATCCTCCCCTCGGCCTTTTGACTGTTGCGGCTCTTTTGCCGGATTGTTGGGAAAAAAGGCTTGTGGATATGAATACGGACAGGTTGAGGGACAAGGACATACTTTGGGCTGACTATGTTTTTATAAGCGCCATGGCTATCCAGCGCCATTCGGCCAGCAACGTTATAGACCGCTGCAGGAAGCTAGGTATAAAGACTGTCGGGGGCGGCCCTCTTTTCACATCGGATCCGGAGGACTTCGGCCATGTGGACCATCTGCTTCTCAACGAAGGAGAAATCACTGTTCCGGCCTTTTTACGGGATTTGGAGGAGGGCCGGGAGCAGCACCTATATACGACTGACCAATACGCAGAGCTTGAACACTCACCGGTTCCCCGCTGGGATCTGATCAAAACAAAAAAATATGCTTCGATGAATATCCAGTATTCCAGAGGCTGTCCTTTCAGCTGTGATTTTTGTAATATAACGGCGCTTTTCGGAAGCAGGCCCAGGACAAAAAGCTCCGGTCAAATCCTGCGGGAACTGGAGGCCATACATGCCTCCGGCTGGCGGGGCAGCGTGTTTTTCGTGGACGATAATTTTATATGCAATAAAAAGCAGTTGTTGGAGGAAATCCTGCCCTCGATAAAAAACTGGATGCAGAAACGCGGATATCCCTTCAACTTTCTGACAGAGGCATCCATCAATCTGTCCGATGACGAGCGGCTTATGACCATGATGGTCGAAGCAGGCTTTCGCAGCGTCTTTATAGGGATTGAAACTCCGGATGAGAACAGTCTTGCTGAGTGTAAAAAGAGCCAGAACAGAAACAGGGACCTTATTTCCTGCATAAAAAAAATCCAGCGATACGGGCTGGAGGTGCAGGGCGGATTTATTGTGGGCTTTGATAGCGACTGTCCTTCCATCTTCAACCGGATGGTGGATTTCATCCAGGAAAGCGGAATAATATCGGCAATGGTGGGACTCTTGAATGCACCGAAAGGAACAAAGCTCTACCAGCGGCTCTCCGGCGAGGGCAGGATTACAGAAGAGTTTTCGGGTGATAATACGGGCCTTGCCATGAATTTTTCACCCAAAATGAACAAAGAGATTTTAATCAGAGGGTATAGAAAAATTGTAACAACAATATACTCGCCAAAGCACTACTACAATCGAGTTTTAAGCTATTTAAAAAACAGCGGCGGGTTAAGGCCCAAGTGCATTGTGATAAACCCTGTCTACATCCTGGCTTTTTTTAAATCAATAATCCGTCTCGGTCTTATTGGAAAGGAGCGGTTTCATTTCTGGAAGCTCTTTTTATGGTCCCTGTTCAGGCGGCCAATGCTCCTTCCGGCTGCTATCAAATATTCAATCTTCGGATATCACTTCAGGAAGATATACGAAAGCTTTTGCAACAATGCAGGCCCGGAATTTGACGGTGACATTTAACGCCTTTGTTTTCCCGTTTCCTGAACCCCGCTGGGTCCCAAAGGATATCTTCCTTCCGAAAATGTTTTAAAGCGGTGGGAAGCGATGTCTTAGCAGTGGTCAAAAACAGCTTCCCCTCCCTCATCGTTTTTTATAAACCCAAAACCTTTTGTTTCATTAAACCACTTAACCGCTCCACTGTTCATACTTTGCCTTCTGTAAATTACAGAAATTTCAATCACATTATGAATTTATAATGGTTCAAGCCTATCATTTACTGCTAATTTTGCAATGCTCTTTTTAGCACCCCGGATAGAACAAAAACTAAAGCAGAAACTGGATTTTCTGTTGTTTTTATCATTCAATTTGTGATATGATAAAAGAGAGATATGCAAAGCATCGCAAGGGATGCTTTGCATATCGAACAAAGCCTTTATCATGGGGACTTGATAAACATTTGGGTCCAGTAATAGGTTCCGTTTGAAGCCTTGGCCACACCCACACCGATCTGGTTATATGTGCGGCTGAGGATATTGTTGCGATGCCCGGGAGAATTCATCCAGCTGTTCATAACCTGCTGAGGGGTCTTTTGGCCATATGCGATATTCTCGCCCGCCGCCGAAAACCTTATACCGAAGGCCTCCATCATTTTAAAAGGTGAGCCGTAGGTTGGAGACTGGTGGGCAAAATACCTCTTGTCTATCATATCCTGAGATTTATATCGTGCAACCCTGCACAGCTCCCAGTTTCCTTTCAGCGCCGGGAGACCTCTGCTGGCTCTCTGCTGGTTTACCAGGTTGATTACCTGCTGCTCCAGAGCCTTCACATCGTCTATGCTGGGAATATTTATTTTTTGGCCGGGGTATATAAGAGAGGGATTTTTAATTTGCGGATTGGCCTTTATGAGCTCGCTGACACCTATCTGGTATCTTACCGCAATCTTCCACATTGTATCACCGGGAGAAACCGTATGAGTGCCGCTTTGCGCAAAAGCGCCCACGGGCAATATGACCAATACCGTTATGAAAAACAGCATAAGGGTCTTTTTTATTTTACTTATCAGTTTCAATCTAACCTCCATTTCTTACATCTGTATACAAAAAAAGCTTTTCACCTGACACCGGCATTAGTATTTGCATATTTGTTTTAAATACCGGATTTAAAGCATAAGAAAAATATACCTTGATATTATTCGTAATATTCAAAAGACA
>JGI24712J26585_10001971_pt1 | contig 17119 bp, 12 predicted proteins | sample BioPla3DNA2_FD_26585 | JGI IMG/M metagenome (IMG submission 26585) | reverse complement strand
AAAGCTATTCAATGCGGGGCAAGGAAGAAGCCCATGATTACAGGTATTTTCCTGAGCCTGATTTAACCCCTATAGTGGTGGATGAAGCCTGGCTTGATAAAATACGCAGATCAATCCCTGAACTTCCGGGCGACAGAAAAAAACGGTACATGACNGAATATGGGATACCTGNGTACGATGCTTCATTGATTACCGGCTCGAAACCTCTNNCNGATTTTTTTGAAGCTGCCGCAAATGAAAGTAAAAATGTAAAAGCGATAAGCAACTGGATTATGGGNGATGTAATGAAAAAATTGAATGATACCGGGCTGGAGCCTTCGGATATACCTTTTAAACCCGAAAACCTTTCAAAACTTGTATCATTGATTGATGAGAATGTAATAAGCGGTAAGATAGCAAAGCAAGTATTTGAACTGATGTGGGAAACGGGAGAAGACCCGGCCGATATAGTGGAAAAGAAAGGATTAAAGGTGGTAACGGATACCGACGCTATACGCAGCGTAATTATCCAGGTTATTTCGGCAAACCCGAAATCGGTTGAAGACTACAAATCGGGCAAAACAAAAGCGATGGGTTTTCTTGTCGGGCAAATCATGCGCGAAACTAAAGGTAAGGCGGAGCCGCAGACGGTGAACCGGCTGCTTCAAGAAGAACTGGACAAATTGTAATTATGTTGACCACAATCAAAAATCTTCCGATCAATATTAAGCCCTTATTTCTGAACTATTGTACAATAGTTTTTAATGAACGTTGTAACAGTGCTGGTCGTTCCGCTGCGCTTTACTGCCTGCCCACGCAACCTGGTGTGTTGGAATAGCTTGCGCAATTCCTTCCGTTGTTAAAAGAACATTGCGCTTCGCGCAAGAACCTTGTAACGGTGTGATGGTTTTGCTTGCGCAAAACCTTCCGTTGTTATATTATAAATTGTGAACGAAAAAGGCGTTTTGCCGCGGTGTGCGGCGAATTTTCCCATACAAGGAGGAAGTACAATGGCAATAACAAAAGAAGATATTGAGCGTCTGGCGGATCTTGCGCGTTTAAACCTGACCCCGGAGGAAATCGAAAGGCTCACGGGAGATATGGAAACGATTATAAATTATTCCATGAGTAAATTGAATGAGCTTAACACGGATGATGTACTGCCGATGGAACATGTACTGCCGATTCGCAATGTATTCAGGGAAGATATATGTGAAAAATCTTTTGACAGGGAAGAAATATTAAAAAATGCTCCCGAAAAAGCGGAGGGCTGTTTTTTAGTGCCCAAAGTAGTTGAATAAAGTCATTTATAGCATATACACCTGACAAACCGATTGGAGGGATTTTTTTGGAACTTACGAAATTTACCGTTTGCCAGGCCGCGGATAAAATAAGAAAAAAAGAAATAAGTGTGCCGGAATTAACGAATGCTTATCTTGACAGGATCAACGAGCTTAATAAAAAAATCGGGGCATACATTACCGTTTGCGGACAGGAAGCTGAAAAGCAGGCGGATCGTGTTCAAAAAAAGATTGATAATTATGAGGAATTGCCGATTATAGCCGGCATTCCCGCTGGAGTCAATGATAATATATGCACATCGGGGGTATTGACAAGCTGTGGTTCCAGAATGCTGAGTAATTTTATTCCCCCATACGACGCAACAGTGATTAAGAAATTTTCACAGAATGATGCGGTTCTGTTGGGAAAGCTGAATATGGATGAATTTGCTATGGGAAGTTCAAACGAAACTTCCTGGTATGGGCAGGTTAAAAATCCATGGGATCTTGAGCGTGTCCCTGGCGGATCAAGCGGGGGCGCTGCAGCCGCGGTTGCGGCGCATATGGCATGTTATGCGCTCGGTTCCGACACAGGCGGCTCTGCCCGGCAGGCATCGTCGTTTTGCGGCGTTGTTGGTTTAAAACCAACTTATGGTTTAGTTTCAAGGTATGGCCTTGTTGCATTTGCTTCCTCTATGGATCAGATAGCGCCTGTTACACGCGATGTTGCTGACTGCGCAGCGGTTATGAATGCTATTGCGGGGCACGATCCTCTTGATTCAACATCGCAGGATTGCAGAAATGAAGATTACACATCTTTTTTAAAAAATGATGTTAAGGGCTTGAAAATTGGTTTGCCGAAAGAGTATTTCAGCGGCAGCATTCAGAAAGAAGTAAAGGAAAAAGTTTTAGATGCTGCAAAATTATTTGAGTCATTGGGAGCTACTATAGAGGAAATTTCACTGCCGCTTATTGAATACGCTTTACCGGTATATTATATATTATCATCCGCGGAGGCAGGTTCGAATCTTGCTCAGTACGACGGGATAAAATACGGGTACCGTGCACAGCAGTTTGATGATTTGGTAGAGCTGTACAAAAAAACACGGAGTGAAGGGTTTGGGGAAGAAGTCAAGAGAAGAATTCTTCTTGGAACTTATGTGTTAAGCTCCGGAAATTATGATGCGTATTATAGTAAAGCATTGAAAGCTAAAAGAATGATTTTCGAAGAGTTTCAGAATGCCTATCAAAAGGTAGATATTATTTTAGGACCTACCGCCCCTTCTTCCGCTTTCAAAATTGGTGAAAAAACCGTCAATCCTATTGATATGTATTTTAATGACGCGTATACGGTTTCGGCTAATATAGCAGGTCTTTGCGCGATATCGCTGCCGTGCGGCTTTGACAGTAATGGCCTTCCGGTGGGAATGCAGCTGATCGGCAAGCCTTACGACGAAGGAACAATATTAAAAGCTGCTTTCACATATGAAAAGAATACCGGTGGAAATGGAGGGATTGACTGTGGAATATGAAGTTGTCATAGGTCTGGAAATACATGCCGAACTTGCTACAAAATCCAAAATATACTGCGGCTGTACAACTGAATTTGGAGGCGAACCAAATACGCACTGCTGTCCCGGATGCATGGGAATGCCCGGCGCACTGCCGGTACTTAACAAAGCTGTTGTTGAATATGCGATAAAAGCAGGTCTGGCCACAAATTGCGAAATATCACATTACAGCCGGCAAGACAGGAAGCATTATTTCTACCCTGATTTAGCAAAAGCATATCAGATATCCCAGTGTGATTTTCCTATATGCAGGAATGGATTCCTTGAGATTAACGTAAACGGAGATAAAAAGAAAATCGGAATCACAAGAATTCACATTGAAGAGGATGCCGGAAAATTGATCCATGACGAATCCGGAAGAGGGACTTTTGTTGATTACAACCGAAGTGGTGTCCCTCTTATTGAAATAGTTACCGAGCCCGATATGCGCTCGTCTGCCGAAGTGAAGGCTTTTTTTGAAAAATTGAAGGCTATACTGGAATATACTGCTGTTTCGGACTGCAAGATGCAGGAAGGATCTCTGAGAGCGGACATTAATCTTTCTGTACGCCCAAAGGGTCAGAGTGAGTTTGGAGTTCGTACCGAAATGAAAAACCTTAACTCTATCAGAGCTATCGTTCGCGCTGTTGAAGGGGAAGCAAGAAGGCAGATTCTTGAGCTTGAGTACGGAGGGATAATTGAACAGGAAACGAGGCGTTGGGACGACATAAAAGGCGAGAGCTACTCTATGAGAACTAAGGAAGAGGCTACCGATTACCGCTATATGCCGGATCCTGATCTGGCGCCGGTTTATGTCGAACAAGCATGGATTGATGAAATAAGGGCTACAATCCCTGAACTCCCGGATGACAGAAAAAATCGATTTATTAACGAATTTGGAATACCAGAATACGATGCTTCACTGATCACCGCTTCCAAACCTCTCGCGGATTTTTTCGAGGCAGCGGCGAAGGAAAGCGAAAACGTAAAAGCAGTCAGCAACTGGATCATGGGTGATTTAATGAAAAAACTGAATGATACGGGACTGGAGCCCTCGGATATACCGTTTGCACCCGGGAATCTTTCAAAACTGATATCGTTAATCGATGAAAATGTGATAAGTGGAAAGATAGCAAAACAGGTATTTGAACATATGTGGGATACGGGAGAAGACCCAGCTGACATTGTTGAAAAGAAAGGATTAAAGGTAGTAACGGATACGGAAGCAATACGCAGCGTGGTTATTAAGGTTATTTCAGCAAACCCCAAATCGGTAGAGGATTACAAATCGGGCAAAACAAAAGCGATGGGTTTTCTTATCGGGCAGATTATGCGCGAAACGAAAGGCAAGGCAGATCCTCAGGCAGTAAACCGTCTGCTTAAGGCGGAACTGGATGAATTATAAGTGGTTAACACCGATATTTCAATCGGTTGTCTGGCTGTAATGCGTAACGGTATTACGGCCTTTCTTTTTCGATGAATGCAAAGCTTTTTCGGAAGAGTTTATTAAATCTCGTGCATTTGAGGCATCATGCGGGAACGAAGCAATTCCTATTGATATTGTATAGTGAGGGCTGGTTGTTTTTTCAACATTTTTTCTTAAGCGCTCAGCGACGAGATAAGCGTTAACAGGGCTTGCACCGGGCAGGAGTACAATAAACCTGTCCGCAATATACCGGCCAAGTTTGTCATCGCTGCGCAGAGTACTTCCAGCTATATTTACAAGGTTTCTTATGCATTTGTCTCCAATTATGCGGCCGTGGACGTTATTTATTATCTTAAAATTATCTATATCGAACATTAAAACGGAAAACTCGCCATTTGGGTTTCTTTCAATCATGTTTCTAATCTTTCCTCTAATAGCCTTTTTCGTATATGCACCTGACAGTTCATCGGTTTTTTCCATTTCGGCAAGTTTTTGTTTCTCTTGTTCGATTTGTTCCACACGTCTTTCCACTTCACGCTGAACAGATTGGTTTATTTTTTCCAACTGGGCTGTTGTTAATGAATGTGACTCTTCAAGTTTAAAAACAGTTGAGCGATAGAAGAAGACTGAGAACAAAATGTAGCCGGCGGCTTTTGCGATCAGTGATATTGTTATTGCCGAATCCGACGATGCGAGGCGGGGAATTAAAAGTGATATACAAACAAGCACAACACCCCCGTACAGCGAAAAAGAGGAATATCGTTTTAACAGGAAAAAGCTTATAATAAAAATAACAACCGTACATATGTATAATGAAATAATAATATCAAAAATAAACGAACGATACAGTGAAACAAAGTTAAGATTTAATACTATCATTGCAACCGGCAGTGAATACAGCAGAAACATCAGCATATTGACCGGATCACTGTTCTTTTTAACAACAATAATTAGGATTAACGAAGTAATAAGTAAAAATTCGGAGAAGAAAAGATATGAATGGGAGTGTTCGGTACTTATAGACAAAAATGAAAGCAAACACAAAACAAGCGGAATAAAAAAAGCGGTTCCAAAGTGCTTTGCCAATGGCATATCATGTTTTATTGAAAGCGAAGACAGATATATGTATGATGAGAACACAATAACCATAAACAAATGAATCTGGTTTTCCAGACCAAGATAAAACATACTGATATCCTCCCGCATTGGTTTACTTATTATATTATCGGAAAATGAACCCAAAATAACAATAGGCGTACCCGATTTTTCGGCTTGCTTATCCTCGCTCTGACTGTACATCTCTATGCTGCATTTTCGCTATAGTTTCCGTTATTGTAAAATAGTTCTTCTAAATTACTGTGCTGGTTCAACCAGATAAACAGCGGGTGATTCGGGTGTTTTCGGTTACGCCGGGCGACATGCTCCAACGCCCTGCTGCGTACAGGCAAATGCGGAGCGGGTTAATGAGCGACCCGGGATATGGAGACCACTGTGTGAAAATATACAAAACCTAAAGCGTGTTATCGGTATGTGCTTTGTCGACCAAGGAAACGAAACACCCGAAGCAGGACCCGCGGGAATAGTGTTCGAAAATTACCCTACGAACTATTGTACAATAACGTCAACAAAGAGCTTCATTTGCAAGAGCTATACAGTTCAGCTCGGGCAAGTCGAAACTCACAAAAATGCTTTGAAAAATTTTTGAAGGAAGCATTTTTGCTCAGACAGTCGACTTGCTTATCCTCGCTCTGACTGTACATCTCTATGCTGCATTTTCGCTATAGTTTCCGTTATTGTAAAATAGTTCTTTATTGTACGTCTTAACGGTAATCAATTTTAAGGCAAAAAATAGTATATTTCAGTCGGTATTTGAGCCCGACTGCCCTTGGCTTCAGCAAGTGAAAATCTTATGATTTTCTAAAATTTATGGTATAATAAATATGTTTATTTGTTAGAACTAACATGAATTACTAACGGTCTGTTTGGGGATTAATAGTCAGGAAGGAAGATATTCTTAGGGACATAGGAGAAAGGATGATAAAAAATGGTGATAAAAAGAGAATCCGTTTCAGCGGTTAAGGTTTATGAAAAAAACGGTATCTCATTTTTCCATATCCAATCCGAAAAATTTAAAACAGTAAGAGTTGATATTTTTTTTATTGAGCCGCTTAACAAAGATAAAGCCGTTTGCAATGCCATTATTCCATTCCTGTTAAAAAGGGGAAGCGAACGTTACCCTGATCAACAGAAGCTTGCAATGCGTCTTGAGGAGCTGTATGGCGCCGGGTTGGGTGCTGCTGTTATGAAAAAAGGGGAAAATCAGATAATTCATTTTAGTGCCGATTTTGTTTCAGACCAGTATACCGTGGGAAAAACAAAGCTTTTTGATGAAATCGGAAGCCTTGTTATTGAAATAATAACTAAACCGGTGCTTGAGGACGGATTATTTAATAATAATTATTTTGAACAGGAAAAAGGAAACCTCATTCAAAGAATAAAAAGCCGGGTTAATGACAAAATGCATTATTCACTCCAGCGCTGCATGGAGGAAATGTGCAAGGGTGAGCCTTTTGCCGTTTATGAAGACGGTGATGAAGAAGGTGCTAAAGCATTAACACGTGAAAAAGTTATGGAAGATTACGTTACGCTTCTTCGCGAAAGTCCGGTTTATGTTTATATCTCCGGAAATGTAAACGATAATGAAATAAAAACATTTGTCAATAAATTTGATTCACTTCAAAGGAGTAATATCCGAAGTATTGTTGTTCCTCAGATAAAAAAAGATATAACTGAAGTAAAGAGAATCGAAGAGCCTATGGATATAAGCCAGGGAAAGCTTTGCCTGGGCTTTAGAACACAGACCGAAGCAAACAGCCCGGATTATTATCCTCTGGCAATATATAACGGAATCTTAGGCGGAGGGGTTCAGTCGAAGCTTTTTCAAAATGTGAGAGAAAAGGAAAGCATGGCGTATTTCGCGTTTTCCCGGCTTGAGAAATTCAAGGGATTAATGGTTGTTTGCAGCGGAATTGATATTTCAAACAGGGAAAAAGCTGAGAATGTTATTATGGAGCAATTAAAGGCCATCGAGAACGGAGACATTTCCGATTTTGAAATGGATGCTACGAAAAAGACATTTGAAACGGGAATAAAGTCTATGCAGGATAACCAGGGAGCTATGGTTGACTTTTTCCTGAGCCAGCATATTTCTAACGTAAATGAAGGTATTGATACCTTTTTAGACAGACTGCTTGAAGTTGAAAAACAGGATATTGTGAAAATATCCGAAAGGATTACACCGGATACGGTTTATTTCCTTACATCACTATCGGAAGAAAACTCATAGATGAGGTGAACATTATGAAAGTAAAAGATTTTGAACGCATACAGGAAAAAATATACAGATATGATCATCCAAGTGGTTTAAAAGCATTTGTAATTCCCAAAAAAGGATATAATAAAAAATATGCGACATTCGCGACATATTACGGATCGGTTAACAACACTTTTATTGTACCGGGCCAAGAAAATGAAACCCATGTTCCGGATGGGATAGCCCACTTCCTTGAACACAAGCTTTTTGAGCAGGAAGATGGAAGCGTGATGGATAAATTTTCAAGCCTTGGCTCGTCGCCCAATGCGTATACAAGTTTTACACAAACGGTATACCTGTTTTCCTGTACGGATTTTTTTGAAGACAACTTNCGACTGCTAATAAATTATGTTCAGCATCCATATCTTACTGATGAGAGTGTTGAAAAGGAAAAAGGAATTATTGGACAGGAAATCAAAATGTATGAGGACAATGCCGATTGGCGAGTGTTTTTCAATCTCCTGGATGCTCTTTACGTTAATCATCCCGTAAAAATAGATATTGCCGGCACGATAGACAGTATATCAAAAATTACGAAAGAAACACTGCTTTTGTGCTACAATACTTTTTACCATCCATCTAACATGATCATTCTTGTAGTGGGCGATGTTGAACCCAGGGCAGTTTTTGAGATGGTCGAAAAAGGGATNGACGTCAAAGAAAATCCCGGGAAGATAGAAAGNATATTTCCGGATGAGCCTAAGCACCATAACAAGCAGGTTGTGGAAAAAAAGCTTGCCGTTGCAATGCCTCAGTTTCAGATGGGAATTAAGGATAATTCAAATGTGTTCGGGTACGATCTATTGAAAAGAAAGGTTGCAATTGAAATTATTCTTTCAATGCTAATGGGAAAAAGCTCTAAGTTGTATAACGAATTATATGATGAGGGCTTGATTAACCAGACGTTNGGAAGTGAAGTAATGCTTGAGGGTTTATATGGTTTTTCCGCTTGGGGAGGGCAATCTAATGAGCCTGTTAAGGTATACGAGAGAATAAACGAAATGCTTGAAAAAATAAAAAAAGCAGGGCTCGACAGCGAGAACTTTAAAAGAATTAAGAATGCCCATGAAGGCAGGTTTATACGAAGCCTGAATTCCCCGGAAAATATTTCGCATAGTTTCATTCCGCTTTATTTTAAAGACGCAAATTTCTTTGATCACGCTAAAGTGTATGAAGAACTTTCTTTTGCTGATGCGCAGGATATTTTTTACAGTCACTTTGCATTAGAGCCGGCTTTGTCCGTCATTTGGCCTGTTAAGTAATAAAGCTGCCAAAGTCTTGCGTGAGTGGTTGAAAACATGCCAGTGCAGTGATAAAATACCTGAAAAGAAAGTATAAAATAAGGGTAAGTTTTAAGGGAATGTGGGGGAAGAGTATGCATTTTATCGAATTTCCGAAAATAGGGCTTTATTTTGAAGTAAAGCCGGAGTTATTTTCAATTGAAACGTCAATAGGTACGTTTACCGTTTATTGGTATGGTGTTATTACTGCATTGGCATTTCTGGTTATAGTTATCGGTATACTGAAAGACTGCACTAAATACGGAATNGACCGCGATCATATGATTGATATGATGCTTATTACAACACCGATAGGCATAATAGGGGCAAGATTGTTTTATGTTATTGTGAATTGGAAGCAATACAGCCAGGATCTCGCGGAAATATATAAGATATGGCACGGAGGACTTGCGATATACGGCGGGATTATATTCGGAATTATTACTATTTATCTTTTCTGCCGCAGTAAGAAGATCAGTACTTTGAAAATACTTGATCATATTGTTGTTTATCTTGTGCTTGGACAAGTGATCGGCAGATGGGGCAACTTCGTAAATCAGGAACTTTTTGGCCCGAATACTAATCTGCCGTGGGGAATGACGGGTGACATTATTCAGAACACGATAAAGCGCTACCAATANGTTAACGTTAACCCTGATTTGCCTGTTCATCCGCTCTTCCTGTATGAATCTTTGTGGAATCTGCTGGCGTTTTTCATCCTTCTATGGTTCAGGAAAAGAAAAAAACTGGACGGCGAAGTTTTCTCATTGTATATGATATTATATGGTGGGGCAAGGTTTTTAATTGACAGGCTCCGTTTCGATATGAAAATAGGCGGTGTTAATATAAACTTACTCATCGGGCTTGTCTTTATTATTGCTTTTACCGCGGTATTTATTTTACGGCGGATCCGTATCAAACCCTCGGAAACGGAGGATACTGAATATCAGCCGAGCAGGTACAGGGAGATACTTGACGCTATTGACGATCAAAACGATGAAGAAATTTCATCCGATGATGTGGAAAATGATATAAAGGACGAAGATGAAATGAAGAGCGAAGATGACGTAAAGAGTAAAGATGACGCAAAAAGCGAAGATGACGCAAAAAGCGAAGATGACATAAAAAATGATGATAATGCTAAAGGCGAAGAAGGAGTTAAGGACGAATAGGGCTTTATTGAAGGAAGAGAAATGATATTTTTATCGGGAAAGAGGGATTTTCGATAATTCATGTTGCATGTGGAAAAAAGCCAGGGTCTTAATAAGGTAAAACATTACGATTGGCTGCTTTTGTTAATTGTGCTGGCTTTAAACGCTTTTGGGATTATAATTATGTGGAGCGTTTCGAAGCACCTGAACAATCCCAGCCTATTAATAAAGCAGGGGGCCGGTGTGTGTATAGGCTTTGTCTGCATGTTAATATTAAGCCTGATTGATTATAAGGATTTGCGGATATTAGGATTTATTGCTTATGGTTTTTCAACGCTTCTTCTTATTCTTGTGCTTTTTATAGGGTACGGGGCTGAAGAAACGGGCTCCCAGGCATGGCTCGATCTCGGCCCTATTTCTTATCAGCCTTCAGAGCTTGGCAAAATTACTTTTGTAATGATTTCTGCGCTGTACCTTGAGCATATTGTAATGAAAACAGGAAAGTATAATTACCCGAAGTTAATGTTTTTTGCGGCTTTGCCGGTTATTCTTGTGTTTTTACAGCCGGATTACGGGACATGCCTCGTTTATGCGTTTATATTTCTGTTTATGGTATTTTTTGCAGGCTTGCCGTACAAGTATATTTTTATTGGTTCAGGAGCGGCAATTTTCAGCCTTCCGCTAATTTACTACACAGGTATTTATCAAATGTTTCCTGATCATATTCAAGAACGTTTTTACAGTTTTTTCAACAAAGAAGCCGATCCTCTCGGTATAAATTATCAGGTAAGGCTGTCAATACAGTATGCCGGCTCGGGGCAGTTGTGGGGAAGGGGCCTGGGCAACGGTTGGGCGGCAAAATCCGTTCCGTTTGCTCATACGGACTTTATTTTCTCTGTTGTTGCCGAGGAATTGGGCTTTTTTGGCGCTGCCGTGCTGGTAATTCTTTTCCTTGCTTTTTTTGCGCGATGCATATACATTGCATGGTTTTCGCGTGAGAGGTATGGCGCTCTCATGGTCATGGGTTATGTTGCGATGATCTTCGCCCATTTCTTTGAGAATATAGGAATGTCGATAGGCCTTATGCCTGTAACGGGTATTCCGCTTCCGTTTATAAGTTACGGGCCGAGCTCCGTAATAACCAATTTTATGGCGATAGGTATTATTCTCAGTATTTCATTAAGAAAGCAAAGGCCTATGTTTGACTACTGACACCGTTTTTCGGTCAGTTTAGTTTATCCTTGAACTGTTTTATAAGTTCGGGCAGTATTTCCCGAACATCTCCGATAATTCCGTAAGTTGCAATTTTGAAAATAGGTGCGTCGGGATTTTTGTTTATAGCTATTATGATGTCCGATGACGACATACCGGCAAGATGCTGGACTGCCCCGGAAATTCCACAGGCAAAATAAACCTTTGGACCAACGGTTTTTCCTGTTTGCCCTACCTGGTGGCTGTAATCCACCCAACCTGCGTCAACTATTGCTCGTGATGCTCCCGCGGCTCCTCCAAGTACTCGCGCAAGTTCTTCGACTAAAGCGTAGTTTTTAGCCTCTCCCAATCCTCTTCCGCCGGATACAATAATATCGGCTTCGGATAAACTGACGGTTTCGCAAACGGTTTGAACAACGTCAAGCACTTTGACTTTCAAATTCTCCGGTATAATTACTCCGGGCTGTATTATTTCACCGGTCCGGGAATAATCCGGTTCNAGAGGCTTCATTACTTTTGGCCTGACTGTCGACATCTGAGGTCTATGGTTCGGGCATATTATCGTTGCCATAAGATTGCCGCCGAATGCAGGGCGTGTTTGAAGCAGAAGCCTTTCCTCCGGATCAATTTCAAGACCCGTGCAGTCGGCCGTTAACCCGGTGTTAAGGCGGGANGCTACCCTNGGAGCAAGCGAGCGGCCGTATGTTGTTGCACCGATTAAAACTATTTCGGGCTTATATTCTTCTATAAGTTGTACGAATATGTCCGTATACGATTCATCGTTATAATTCTCAACGGATTGATGTTCCACATAGTAAACATTGTCGGCGCCGTAAGCTATAAGTTTTTTTGCCTGCTTTGGCACATTATTGCCGATTAAAACGGCGGACAGAGGTACCGATAGAGTGTCTGCCAGTTTACGTCCTTCTCCGAGCAGTTCGAACGCCACCTGTGAAACAACGCCGTGCTTTTGCTCCGCAAATACCCAAACACCTTTATACTCCGATATGTCAACAGATTTTCGTGCTTTTTCCTTCTCCATTTGTATTGCGTCAAATTTGCATGACGAAACACAGGCTCCGCATAAAGTACAATTGTCATTAATTACGGCCTTTTTGTCTTTCATATCAATTGCGCTGAACATGCATGCTTTTACACAAAGTTTGCAGCCAACACATTTATCAGTTATAATTTCAATTCCTGTCATATAAATAAGCCCCCATAAGCAAACTTTCCTATAGATTGAACAAAAAAATCGAAAGAAATTGTTTAACAATTACTTTACATCGTTTTATAAATTACTTACATTTTACAAATTGCATCGCCAATAATTTGTCCGCTAAATTTTTTGCCTGCTCGCCGGCTGTGCCCTCTATAATTTCGCCGTTTATGTCATGTACCGGCGTAAAGGTTTTTATCACCTGCGTGGGAGAGCCGTTTAAGCCGCAAAGGCTTTTGTCCGCTCCGATGTCATCGGCGTTAAAAATCTTAACCTCATATTTTTTAGATTTCAGCTTTCCTTTTATCGAAGGCAATCGCGGCTCGTTTATCTCTTTTACAACGGTAATCACGGCGGGCAGAGGCATCTCTACAACCTCAAAACCGTCATCGGTCATTCGCTGGCATCGTATATAGCCTTCTTTAATTTCTTCAATTTTTCGCACATTTGTGGTATGCGGCACGCCAAGCTTTTCGGCAAGGCTTGGGCCCACTTGGGCGGTATCGCCGTCGGTAGCTTGCTTCCCGCAGACAATCAGATCGTAGCCGCCTATTTTTTTTATTCCCATTGAAAGAGCATAAGACGTGGCCAGCGTATCGGAGCCGGCGAAAGCCTTGTCGGTTAACAGAACTGCATCGTCAACACCAACGGCGATGGTTTCACGTAAAAGCTCCGCTGTTTTTGGTATTCCCATGCTTATTACCGTAACACTGCCGCCGACCTTTTCTTTTATTCTGACGCCTTCTTCAATTGCATATTCGTCAAAAGGGTTAATAATAACATCAGCTTCATCTCGGATTATCGTATTTGTTTCTTTGTTTATCTTTACGTCGGTTGTTCCTGGAACCTGTTTAACGCAAACAATAATATTCATTAAAGCCTCACTCCCGGGTAGATTCCTTAATCAGCTCAAGTGCAATAACATTTCGCTGTATTTGATTTGTTCCTTCATATATCTGAGTTATTTTTGCATCCCGCATCATCTTTTCAACAGGATATTCCTTCATATATCCATAGCCGCCCATTATCTGGACCGCGTCAGTTGTTACCCGCATTGCCGTATCGGAAGCAAAAACCTTTGCCATTGCGGCTTCTTTCGATATGTTTTTCGCTCCGCTGTCAACATGCCTGCATGTCTGATATACAAGGCACCTAACAGCTTCTATCTGAATAGCCATATCGGCGAGCATATGCTGTACTGCCTGAAATGAAGATATTGGCTGGCCAAACTGTTCTCTTTCTTTGGAATATTTCAATGCAGCATTAAAAGCGCCGGTAGCTATGCCAAGAGCCTGAGCAGCGACGCCGGGCCGGGTTCTGTCAAGTGTTTTCATAGCAACAATAAATCCCATGCCCTCTCTTGCCAAAAGGTTTTCCTTTGGAATTCTGCATTCTTCGAATATAAGCTCACATGTTGATGAAGCCCTTATACCCATTTTATCCTCTTTTTTTCCGAATGAAAGGCCGGGGGTGCCTTTCTCAACGATGAAAGCTGAAAAACCTCTTGCACCCTTTGAACGGTTTGTACATGCAATAACGGTGTATATATCAGCTTCTGCCCCGTTTGTAATCCATTGTTTTGTTCCGTTAAGAATATAATGATCGCCATCAGCGACAGCGGTTGTTCTGATACCGGCGGCATCACTGCCTGCGTCCGCTTCTGTAAGCGCAAATGCCGCAAGCTTTTTGCCTGCCGCTATATCGGGCAGATATTTGTTCTTTTGCTCGTCAGTGCCAAATAGAATTATCGGAAAAGCGCCCAATCCCGTACCTGCAAATGCAAGAGCAATTCCGCCGCAGGCTCGGCTTAATTCTTCTACGACAAGTGCCATTTCGAGTACGCCCCCGCCCAAACCTCCGTACTTTTCTTCAATATAGACACCACACAGGTCGGAATCAGCCAGGTATTTTATTATGTCGCGGGGAAATTTCCCTTCCCGGTCATATTCTAATGCAACAGGGGCAATTTTTTCATCTGCAATCCTTGCAGCAAGTTCTTTAATCATTTCTTGCTCTTCCGTTAAAAAATAATTCATTTATAACACCTCTTTTACCAATAATCAAAAAATTTCATGAAGCATTCTTCCATTAAGACGGACTAAAATTTAGCACCAGGTAATAATTTCAGCTAATAATATAGAGTATATAATAAAAAAAGAGCATATGCAATAAAAAATGAAATAAAATATATGAACTTGCTGGCTACTTAGTTGGATTTGGAGTTACTGTGAAGTGCAGTAAATGTTAAGAACTATTGTACAATAGCTCTTAAAAAACCTTTATACACTGTAAAGTAAATCTGCATAATTGGGAAGCGACCAATATTCCCTTCCGGTAAGTGTCTCCAACTCGTCTACCACGACGCGCAGCGACTGCATATCCGTAAGGATTGAATCAGCGCAAAATTCTGCGGTCTCAAGAGAATTTACATTGTTTTTCAACTGTGAAGCGGAATTCTTAAGTGTCTGAAGCCGTTTATAAAGCAGACCGGAAAGCTCGGATATTCGGGAAATAAGGTTTTTTTCCAGCTCGCTGCATAAATTCAGCGATTCCTTTTTAATTATTGTATCAGCAATAATGTTTTGATATTTAATTACCGAAGGGATAACCTCTTTTTTCACAAGATCAAGCATTGTCAACGCTTCAATGTGAATTGTCTTACTGTAGTTTTCCAGAAGGATTTCATACCTCGAAACCATTTCGGTTTTTGAAAAAACATTATGCTTTGTAAACAGGCGCACATTTTTTTCGCTCAAAAAGTACGGCATTGCATCAGGTGTTGTATTCAACTTCAAAAGTCCTCTTTTTTCGGCTTCTTTTATCCATTCCTCCGAATAATTATTTCCGTTGAATACAATTCTCTTATGCTTTTTAATTGTGTTTTTTACAAGGATATTTAAATCTTCCTTTAAGTTACTGCTGTTTTCAAGCATATCAGCAAATTCCGAAAGTGATTCCGCTACTATTGTGTTAAGTATTACATTCGGATCTGCTAAAGAAAAGTTTGAACCTACCATTCGGAATTCAAACTTATTGCCGGTAAAGGCAAAAGGCGATGTACGGTTCCGGTCGGTGTTGTCTCTTGGAAAATGCGGCAGCACCGAAGCACCTATTTCCATTTGACGTTTTTGCTTGTCTTTGTAGAATGTGCCGTTCTCTATTGACTCAAGAATTTCGGTAAGCTCTTCTCCTAAAAATATTGATATGATTGCAGGAGGAGTCGTTTCCCGCACTTGCCACAGATATGCGAAGCAAATCCTGGTATTCATCAACCGCTTTTATTACAGCGGTAAGAAACAAAAGAAACTGTGCATTCCTCGACGGAGTATCGCCGGGCTCCAGCAGGTTATAACCGGTATCCGTGCATAACGACCAGTTATTGTGTTTTCCGCTTCCGCTTATACCTTCAAAAGGTTTTTCATGCAAAAGGCATGTAAGATTATGTTTGTTTGCGATGGTTTTCATAAGCTCCATTGTAAGCTGGTTATGATCAGTTGCAATATTTACCGTGGTGTAGATTGGGGCGAGCTCATGCTGGGAAGGTGCCACTTCATTATGTTTTGTTTTTGCAAGGACACCAAGTTTCCACAGCTCTTCTTCAAGTTCTTTCATAAAGGCCGATACTCTTGGCTTAATTGCTCCGAAATAATGGTCCTCCATCTCCTGGCCTTTAGGCGGCTTTGCTCCGAACAACGTTCTTCCGCAGTATATCAGATCGGGACGTTTTTTATACATTTCAGTGTCTATTAAAAAATATTCCTGTTCAGCACCAACGGTTGTAATAACTCTTTTAACATCTTCATTACCAAACAGCTTAAGAATACGCAGAGCCTGTTTATCAATTGCTTCCATAGACCTCAGCAGCGGAGTTTTTTTATCCAGCGCTTCTCCGCTGTAAGAGCAAAAAGCTGTAGGAATATATAATGTTCCATCTTTTACAAACGCATATGACGTGGGATCCCAGGCTGTATAACCCCTTGCTTCAAATGTNGCGCGAAGCCCTCCCGAGGGAAAACTGGACGCGTCGGGCTCACCTCGAACCAGTTCCTTGCCGGAAAACTCCATAATAATATTTCCGTTTTCCGACGGCGAAATAAAGCTATCGTGTTTCTCGGCGGTAACACCTGTCAGAGGCTGGAACCAATGAGAAAAATGAGTTGCGCCTTTTTCAATTGCCCAATCTTTCATGGCATTGGCTACTACATTCGCAACATCAAGATCAAGATGCTTTCCTGTTTCAATTGTCCTTTTTAAAGACAGGTAAGTATCTTGTGGAAGCCGTTCCGACATGACTGTGTCATTAAATACCATGCTTCCAAATATCCCTGGGATATCTTTCATAATAATGTACCTCCCAAATACCGATAAAACAGCCTCTTTCCAGCAAAAAAACGATATTCACTATTTTACCCTTTATTAAGGCAGGTGTAAAGTATTATAGTAAACCACTGTCCGTTCAATTTTCTGGCTAATATTAAATTTATATTACAAAAAGTCAATAAAGAAAAATATTGCTTTTGGAAATAAAATAAATCTGGTATATACTGCTAAGCCAACGCACTATATGTTGTGAAATTTTTTCGTTCGGCATTTCCAGCTTATTCTAACAAATTTTTTTTGTTTTTTTATTAGCAAGTAAATGCTTGACT
>JGI24712J26585_10001968_pt1 | contig 17139 bp, 15 predicted proteins | sample BioPla3DNA2_FD_26585 | JGI IMG/M metagenome (IMG submission 26585) | reverse complement strand
AGGCTATAGATAATTCCGTTGACGGCACTACTGTGGCTTTTGCTCTTAGAGCATTAGCTGGCATCATAAACTTCTAATATTTGTATTTGCTGGATGACTTTAGTACTTAGTCATCCTTTCTTTTCCGCCAAAGTGGTTGGAATGCACCTTCCGTCAGTAACTTTGGCAATAACCGCCATTCTATGCCGGCACTAACACTATATTATCTGGGTCTGCCAAAAGCTTGTTAAAATCATATTTACTTGTATTATTGAACTCTTGTTTTGATATTCTGTTTAGAATAGGGTCAACGTTTTGAAGATTAGCCTTTTTTAATGATTCGTACTTTTCTAGAACATCATTCTTCGTGGATTCCAGAACGCAATCAAATCTGCGTAAAACTGAAATTGGAAGTACCACATCACCGTATTGTTCTTTCTTATAAGGACCACGAAGCAGTTCTGCTATTGTCCATATAAAGTTTACTTTATCTTGAAAGTTATTCATTTGTTTGTCACTCCGCATCTTGTTATATTTAGTCAAAATATACAACTCATATACACTATATATTATAACAAATAACACTATTCGACAAGGTTCACAAAAAAACAGTTAACAAACTTTTCATAGACTTTCCTAGCATATTTGTTATATAGAGGCATTTCTTATCTATTCTAGGCATCTTAAAAAAGCTATGAAATACCAAGTTTTAAATTCATTAATCAAGCTTGCACAAATCCCACAGTATGATAAAATGTCAATAACTTTTAATTGGCAGAAATGGGGGTCTATAGATGTCGTACAAAGTCACAATCTCAGGTGGGACTGTATTAGAAAAATGTATACAACACGTAGCGTTCAATGTAGATACAGATAACGATAGACAAACACCAAGAAAATTCGCTAACAATTACAGGGCAGATTGATACCGAAGAGGGCACTGCAGTGCTTTATAAATGGGCATTAATATCTGGAGCAAATCCTGACTGTTATAAAGAAGTCACCGTCGAACAATATCAAAAGAATTTATTGGTGAGAAAAGTCAGTTTTAACAAAGCATTTGTGATAGATTATTCGGAAAACTATTCTAATTATGCAGGAGCTGGAACGTTTACACTTTATATAAGACAATTATTTACCAAAGAAATCGAAGTAACGAGCCAAGAGACTAATCCTGCAAGTAATGCGGTATCGGAAGTTACTAATACAATCGAGAAACCAGTTGAAACAGTTCAACAAAATGTAGCATTACTAAGTCCATCTTTAAACTTAACGAAAAAGGGTACAAATATTACTGATAAGCTTGCCAAAATGAAAGAAATGCAAGATAATGGTATTATAAGCTCTCCATTAACGGCAGTAAAGTATGGAGAACAGTTTACGAAAAAAGATGGTAAAAAAGTTCTTAAACCCAATGTTACATATACAACGCCAGAGGGATACACATACAAAACCGATAATTTAGGACGTATAGTAAGTGCTGAAGGCACACTGGAATTAGGCGATGGGAAAAGAAAACCCTATGCACAAAAGACAGTCGGTCGTGATGATAGAAAAAAAGATGACGATGGGGGACACTTAATTGCTAGTATATTCAAGGGCTCTGGCGATTTTGATAATTTAGTGCCCATGAATGGAAACTTAAACAAAGGCAAGTGGAAAACATTAGAAAACTCATGGTCAAAAGCTTTAAAAGCAAAACCGCCCAAAGAAGTTAAAGTCAAAGTTACACCTATTTATGAAGGAAATTCCCAACGCCCTGCACGTTTTGTAGTAAGTCATCAAATTGGTAAATCAAAACCCAAAATAGCATTTTTTGAAAATAAACCAGGAGGTAAATGACAATGGAAGAAAGATTGAATACAATATATGGAAAAATTGCGAACAAATTAAATGACATCATTCCAGAACAATGGGATAAAATTTATATGTATGGTGAAGTATCAGAAGATGTTAGAGAAACATTCTTTTATTATTTCACACCAAGCAAGGACGAACCTGTATATAGTCATTATATTCCTAATGTATTTAACATAAATGAAATGGAATATTATAAATCCTTGGAACAATTATTAGATTTACTAAAAGAATTATGGTTGGAATTTAAAAATAACGACCAAGAAGCATGGACGAATTTAACATTTGTATTAGAAAGTACAGGAAAATTCAAGGTTGATTATGATTATACAGACTTATCTGAAGCAGACCCAAATGAATGGCAAATATTATGGGAATATAAGTATTTGGGTGCTATGCCCGAAGATGACGACGACAAGCTGATTGTTGAGGAGTATTTAAAAACTTTGCAGTCTTAATGGAGATAGAATGGAAGAAAGCTTAAATCAAATTTACAATAAAATCGCAAATACTTTAAACGAAACCATACCTGAACAATGGGACAAGGTTCTTCTATATGGAGAAATTAACGAAGATATGCAGACGGCGTTCTTTAATTACTATCCCAAAGGCAGTAATGAATCGGTATATGGTCATGATATTACAGAATTGTTTGAGATAACAGAAGACAAATTCAATAATCAATGGGATAAAATAGTGGCTAATTTTGAAGAACTTTGGAATGAGTTTAAAAATAATGGTCAGGAAGTATGGACTAATCTGACGTTCATACTAGAAAACACAGGAAAATTTAAAATTGATTATGATTATACCGACCTTTTGGAAGCGAGCCCATCTGAAGGACATTTAATTTGGGATTATAAGTATTTAGGTATTATGCCGATAGATGAGGATGATAAGTTGATTGTTGAGGAATATATAAAGAAAAATCATGACAAGGTTATATGAGTGCTATTATAAAAATCATATACAAAAAAATATATACATCCGAGTTTGGAAACCAGAATTTAACTGTTACTATAAATAAAAATACATTTGATTGATTTTTTTCAAAGGTATGTGATATAATATGGACAAGATTAGAAAATAGATAGTTAGCTAAAATTTATCTATTCTCTTTTTTTATGCTAAATTACAATCACCCTGTATTTTTACAATGCAGGGTGATTGTAATTAAATAAGCTGTATGTGGCAACTGCACCTTGCGGTTGGATTGCTTAATAGACATTATATCAAAATAGTATCCATGTCATAATAATCTTTTCGTTTTGTGCAATCAAATGATTATGACCACACATCATCCATTAACTTCTGTACCCGATTTTTTTCTGCTTTGGGTTTCTTCATTGTCAATTTCTATTCTTAATGCATCCATTTCTTTTGCCCCTTCAGGGACTAACTCTTTAGGTAAATTAATCATTATTTTTATTTTCTTGCTCAACAACTGCATAATTGCCTTGAATTTTAAAAACTCGAATGTATTTTTCCATTTTGTCAGTCGACAACTTAATTGGTCAGCAACAACTAAATTACCCTCAAACCCCATTGAATTCAATAGGGTTTGAGGGCTTTAATAATAATTGTTGTAACTAAGGAATCCAATATTTAGGTTCTAGTAAGTCTTTCAAATTTATTGTAAGGGATAATTCTTTTAAACTTAAGTATTACTTTTTCAAACAATACTTAAAAGAGTAATACTCCGAATAATCAAAATCACATCCTAACACATCATCACAAATACCTTTTATTTCTCTGCTTGTGCTGGGACCGTTTCTCCTGTTGAGCACTTGGGGATTTTTATCAATTGCTCCTATTAGCTCTATTAGGTCATTGTCACTTAACTTATTCAAATAGGGTCTGAGTAACTCATATCTTCTATCAGCTTCATCATAGTCATAGCTACACCCATAATAAAATGCCAGAAGACTGATAACTTCCTCTTTCTTTCCAAATTCATCTGAAATTTCTAATAGATTATCTATCTCACTCTTGTAAATTTTTACTTCCGATTGGCAAATCTTTTCCCTAATTTTCTGGATATGTTCACTTATATCAGAGCTTAGAAACCATGCGTAACAGAATAATTTAATATCATTTTCCGATTCAGCAGTTATTAATACCTTGGCATTGTCTTCAAGTAGAACAAAAACATTGGGTTCATCCTTTAACAACCCTATCAAAAATTGAGTTGGGATGCCTGGAGTAATGGAACTGTAGTAGGCTTTTTCATTTCGTATCAATTCTTTATACTCACTTTTTCTTCGTGCAAACAATAATTTTAAGCTCCTAAAATTTATGACTCTATTATCATCGCAGTTTACATCTACTGATTTAAAAACAAACTTCCAAAGGCTTCTAAATAAGCTGTTTTCAACTTCAGGAATAAGGTTCCTCAGATACTTAGCATATAAATATCTTCTTAAAGCATCATCATCTACCAAGATGTCTTTTTTACTTGCCAAGTCTTCAACGAATTCATTGATAATTTTCTTTGAAAGTATAGGGGGTTTTGTTAAAATACCGTCCAAAATATTTATTATGTGAGCTTTTGCAGTTTCTTTATTTGGGTTATAAAGAACATAATTTTGGTCTAATATTGGATGGGCACATAAGTTGCGATGCTTTTGTAAGTTAATAATATTCTGGTAGTCAGATGCTTCTAAAAGTTTTGTTCTACTTTTAATGGAATCAACTAAAAACTTTTCCCAATCTGGAGAGGTTGGAGAGTTAGTCTGCAACTCTCCTATTTCTTTTAATATTGATTTAGATGTATTATCATCATAAAGTTCAATTAATTCTTTAAGCTTATATACCAAATCGCACACCACTACTGTATAAAGCATAACTAAAGCTGAGCGGTAGCTACCAGCAAAATAACAATGTAAGACTTCGTTAAAGTAATCTTTTGTTTTTGTATCATATATTTTTTCAACTGCATCCTCCATAGAAAAATCACCCATCAAAAATCCTCCTCACTGTATGTAAAATCTATCCCTAATAAATATGGGCTTTATCAAATCTCTTTAAGTTACCAAAAGAATACGTTTTTTACCCTTAATTTCATATTATACATTGTATAACATACGATTAAATTAAACAATTTCAATTTTCATATCAAAACCTTTTAAAATATTAAAAGGAAGTGTCTTTCCCGTCTGAATAATATTGGATTTAAAATAATCGGAATAAAATAATTGAGAAGAAAAAGTAATCACTCTGCACTGACATACAGAGTGATTGCAATTAAATAAGCTGTTTGTGGCAACCGCACTTTGAAGTTCAATTGCCTATCCTGCATAGCGACATGCAGAGTGATTATAATTAATTAATCTCTTAGTAGACATTATATCACAATAGTTTCCATGTCGCAATATTCTTTCCATTCCTTAATTCTTTCTGATATATATCTCCACTCTATGGATGTATGTATTTTATTGATAAAATTGTGGAACCAATATAATAATCCGAATTAAAACTCGAATGTATTTTTAAATTCATTTCTTAATTGTGAATTAAATTTTTATTTAACTTCACCCATAAATCCCACTATGTTTTTACATTTTCCCAGTCGATAACTTAATTCGTCAACAACATATACAACTTAATCACCATTACTCCCTACTCAACAGTAACACTTTTGGCCAAATTCCTTGGTTTATCAACATCGCAGCCTTTCTGTATAGCCATATAGTATGCAAAAAGTTGAAGTGGAGTAACTGCTGCAATAGGGGCAACTAGTGAATCCACATCAGGAATTGTAACTACTACATCCGCTGCCTTCGCTACCTGTTGATTGCTTTCCTTCGCAATGGCCAGAACAGTTGCACCCCTTGCCTTGACTTCTCTGATATTACTGATCATCTTATCCATCAAACTGTCTTGTGTCATTGGACATATGACTAAAGTTCCTTCTTCTATAAGCGCAATAGTTCCGTGTTTCAATTCCCCGCCAGCATATGCTTCAGAATGTATATATGAAATCTCCTTAAGTTTGAGTGAACCTTCCATAGAAAGTGCATAATCAAAGCCTCTTCCTATAAAGAATATGCTTTTTGCATTGTAATGTTCCGATGCAAACTTCTGAATTACTTCTTTATTTTCAAGTATTTTTTCTATAGCTTTAGGAATATTTATAAGTTCTTCTATAATCCTTTTATAAAACACTTCCTCCACCTGACCTTTTTTCATTGCAAAGTCAAGAGCAATAAGGTATAGAGCTAGAAGCTGTGTATTATAAGCCTTTGTCGATGCAACCGCTATTTCAGGACCTGCCCAAGTGTATAGTACATCATCGGAATCTCTAGCTATGGAGCTTCCCACAACATTTACAATGGACAATACCCGGGCACCTTTTTTCTTCGCTTCCCTTAGGGCAAACAAAGTATCTAGTGTCTCCCCCGATTGACTTATAATTATGACAAGGTTTTTGTCATTTATAAGTGGATCTCTATAACGAAATTCCGATGCAACATCTACTTCAACGGGAATCCTTGCCAACTTTTCAAGCAAGTATTTACCTACAACACCCGCATGATAAGCTGTACCACATGCAACAATAAATATCTTTTCAATCTTCTCTAAATCGTCGGAAGTTATGTTGATATTATCAAGAGATATTTTGCTGTCCTTAATCCTAGGATTTATAGTATCTCGAATAACCTTTGGCTCTTCAAATATTTCCTTCATCATAAAATGTTCGTAACCGGATTTTTCTGCGGAATTTACATCCCAGTTTACTTTAAATACCTCTTTCTTAACTTCTACCCCGTGGTTGTTAAACACTGTTACATTATCACTGCTAAGCACAACTATCTCTTTATCCTCAAGAATGTATACATCTCTAGTATATTCCAAAATCGCAGGTATATCCGATGCTATAAAGTTCTCCTTTTCCCCAAGACCTACAACTAATGGGCTATCCTTCCTTGCTGCCACAAACTTATCACAACAGTCACTGCATATTACTCCTAATGCATAGGACCCCTCAACCTCGTTAATTGAATTAATTACTGCTTCAACTATATTTCCTCTGTAATGGTGCTCAATCAAATGTGCAAAAACTTCTGTGTCGGTATCGGATACAAATTGGTATCCCTTTGCTTGAAGCGATTCTTTTAATTCAATGTAATTTTCGATAATACCATTATGCACAACAGCAATTTTACCAGAATTACTTACATGAGGGTGAGAGTTTAAATCATTTGGCTCCCCATGAGTAGCCCATCTAGTATGTCCTATACCTATAGATCCCTTCGGTATATCTTCATTAACTTTATCTTCTAAAATAGCTAGCCTTCCTTTGCTTTTAACCACCTTAATTTTATTATTCTCAAAAATTGCAACACCTGCAGAGTCATAACCCCTATATTCGAGTTTTTTTAAGCCGTTTATTAATATGGGGGCAGCCATACTACTACCTATATATCCAACTATTCCACACATTTTAATCACTCCATAATATTATTTAATACCTACCTTACAAACACAAACTTTCATAAGAATAATCCTTACAAGGATATAAAATTCCAAGACATCTTTTGATTATACGGTGCTTTAAAAAGATATAACTTCTCTGTTTTTGATAATAAAAACAAAAGTTCTATGCTTCGCAGCCTAGGTTGCATAGGCGAGTAGTGTAGGGTAGCAAAACGACCAGCCTTAAGCACCCTCCTTAAATCTAGAAAGAGGAATCCCCTTTCTAAACCCTAGTATAAAATTTTACAAAAATAGGATTTCGCAAATTCCTATACTTAAATAAACATACATTTGGAATCTAAAAACTATGCAACATTTTCTTAAACGCTACAATGCATAATATGATTTTAAAGCTTGTTGAATTGTTTTATTTGAACAGGATTGACCACATTGATCCAATTTTTTCACTTCAGTTACCTGAAGCTTTTGTAGGGATCATTTCGATCGTGGCAAACCGGAAGGTTTCCGCCGAACATTTCGATAACTCATCGGATGAGGATTTCCGATGACCTCCTTCTCCTCGTCAACGTATATAAAATACGTCCTGGCGCTCTTTTTACGTCATGTAAAACAAACAATATATACCCCCTTTATTTTGCTTTTACAATGACTATTATCATCCTGTAATTTTTCACTCACAAAACCAATTATTCTATAAAACTTAAACCATCACAAATTGCTAGAAAGGAATATATCCTTTAGCACTAAATACCTCACGGGAAGCTAAAGTCAAAGTAGTTGATTCCGCTGTGGCAAGCAGCGGAACAATACCTATTAATTTGTGACGTATTTTGACTCATAGTTCTATAGATTAATTGAGTCTTTCTTCTATAACCTTTGCAAGCTCGATTGCTCTAGAAGTAATATATTCCTGATTCTTTCCCTCAATCATAACTCTGACAAGTGGCTCAGTACCTGAAGGTCTGATCAATACTCTACCTTCACCTTTAAATTCGTCTTCAAGCTCTTTACACATCTTGCATACTAAAGCATCCTCTAGGTACTTATTCTTATTCTCGTTCTTAATCTTCGCATTTTTTAATACCTGTGGAAGAACCTGCATAACAGAAGCGAGTTCCGATAATTTTTTACCCGTGGACTTTAATACATGAAGAAGCTGCACGCCAGTCAAAAGACCGTCCCCAGTGGTATTGTGCTCTAAAAATATAATGTGTCCTGACTGTTCACCGCCAAGTACATAGCCGTTTTCTAGCATGTTTTCTAAAACATATCTGTCCCCTACTTTAGTCTTTTCTATATTAAGACCTTTTTCTTTTGCCATAATATCAAAGCCAAGATTACTCATAACAGTAACAACCACAGTGTTTTTTGCCAACTTGCCTTCCTTTTTGAGCTCAAGTCCTATAATAGACATAATCTGGTCACCATCAATTAATTTACCAGTTTCGTCTACGGCAAGTACTCTATCCGCATCACCATCAAAAGCAAGACCTATATCGGCTCCTCTTTCCACAACGAATTTTTGAAGTTGTTCAATATGGGTAGACCCGCAATTACAGTTTATATTTACTCCATTAGGATCATTATTTATTACATATACTTCCGCACCAAGATCAAGTAGAGCTATCGGAGCTGCTTGGTAAGCTGCACCATTTGCACAGTCAATAGCAACCTTTATTCCTTTGATATCTCCTTTTATAGATTTCTTTACAAACTCAACATAATCATCTAAATGCGTTTCTACTTCGCTTTTCTTCCCTACATTACCTCCTGTGGGTAATTCAATTTGTTCTGCATTATCTAAAATTATCGCTTCAATCCTGTCCTCTAAAGCATCGTACAGCTTATAACCTTTGCTGTTAAAGAACTTAATTCCGTTGAATTCAGCCGGGTTATGCGATGCAGAAATAACAACACCAGCATCTGCATTATACAACCTTGTAAGATGTGCTACTGCAGGTGTCGGTATTATCCCTAGAGATATAACTTCCGCACCTACGGAGCATAAACCTGCTGTAAGGGCAGCCTCCAACATATCTCCCGATATTCTTGTGTCCCTACCAACTAAAATCTTAGGAGTGTGTTTTGTCTCGGAAGTCAAAACATATGCACCTGCTTGCCCTAATTTATATGCCAATTCTCCAGTTAACTCTTGGTTTGCAATTCCCCTTACTCCATCTGTACCAAATAAACGACCCAAAATTCTCATCCCTTCTAAAATTAATTCAATTACTGTCACAAACACCATTAAGATGCTTTTAATACATCACAAGTCAATATTTTGCCAATCAAATCCAGTAAAATATGATGCTTATCTATTACCTGATTTTCAATTATCTCAACTAAGATATGTTCATGTATGTTATGTTTCATTATAAACTAAACATATTAAATTAAACAAGTACCTATAAATCAATTTTGAATTAAAGTTTATTTCTGCTATATAATACCATTATAATGGATGGTATTTTTTAATTATTTGTTCTGCCACTCTTATGCCATCAACGGCTGCACTTACTATTCCACCAGCGTAGCCTGCACCTTCACCGGTAGGGTAAAGCCCCCTTGCCTTTGAAGCTTCAAGATTCTCCATTCTTAGAATTCGAACAGGTGAAGAAGTTCTTGTTTCAACCCCCGTAAGCAGAGCATCTTTAATTCCAAAACCTTTTAACCTGTCATCAAAATATTTGATTGACTCTTTCATAGGTGCTGTAACAAAATCGGGAAGACATAGATTTATATCCGCAAGACTTGTCTGCCCTGTGTAACTTGGTTTTACCGTGCCAACCTTAACCGAAGCCCTTCCCAAAACAAAATCTTCAAGCCTTTGAACTGGTGCTGAACCATTACTTCCACCAATTTTGTAAGCCATTTTCTCCCATATCCTTTGAAATTCGATACCTGCTAATGGATGACTACTTCCGTAGTCACTAGGTCCAACAGAAACAACAAGGGCACTGTTGGCATTTTGTCTATCTCGGGCATACTCACTCATACCATTTGTTACTATCATATGCATTTCAGATGCAGATGCTACTACAACTCCTCCAGGACACATACAAAAAGAATACACCGTTCTGTCCTTGGCTTTGTAAAACAGCTGATAATCCGCCGCTCCAAGCCGAGGATGTGCCGAAGCTTCGCCGTATTGGGCTTGATTGATAAGTTGTTGAGGATGCTCTATTCTCACACCAATTGAAAAAGGTTTTGGTATAAATTCCAGTCCGCTTTCAAACAGACTGCTAAAAGTATCCCTTGCACTATGCCCTGTCGCAAGAATTACAACCTCAGCATCTATAGCATCACTATCATTGACAACCACACCGATAGTCTTACCATCTTTAATACGTACAGAAGTGACTTTTGAATTAAATCTAACTTCTCCACCTAATTGAATTATCCTTTTTCTTATGTTCACAACTACTTTCTTGAGCACGTCAGTACCAATATGGGGCTTTGCTTTATATAAGATCTCCTCTGGTGCACCATGAGTGTAAAATTCTTCAATTACCTTTGTGCATCTTCGGTCGTTAATCCTTGTAGTAAGTTTTCCATCGGAAAAAGTTCCAGCTCCCCCTTCTCCAAACTGTACATTTGTTTCAGTGTTAAGTGCTTCTCCCGACCAGTAGTTGTTCACTATTTCAGTTCTTTTTTCTACACATTCACCCCGTTCTAAGACTAAGGGCTTGTAGCCGTTTTGCGAAAGTACTAGAGCAGCGAAAAGCCCAGCCGGTCCAGTACCTATAACCACAGGTCTTTGTCTAAGTTTTCTATCCCCATAGGTCAACTTATCTTCTATAGTATCCTCAATAATCCGAACATCATTATTATTTATTATTTTTGCCTTATCTGGTATTTCAACCATGACAGAATAAATAATTGCTATGTCCGGCTTTTTTCTGGCATCAATTGATTCTTTTACAATCCTGAAATCCTTAAACTCCCTAGCATCCATCCGCAACTTTTTTGAAACAACACTTTTCAGGGAATTTATATTATCGTATAAGGACAACTTAATATTGTGTATAATAAGCTTCATCTAAAACCCTCTGTTATTCTTCATTCTTATTAATTTCAATTTCCACCTCTACATCTTCTGATAGTTTAAGAGTACTTGGCAAAACAACCTTCAACATTCTTTTATAAGTACCTTCTCTTAACCCTCTTAAGTCAATTGACGGCTTTAGATTTGTCTCATCAATCTTATCTAGTTCTTCCATTGTACCCTTAACTTCAATCTCAATTTCGTCAGGCTTAATCTTATATGTCAGTGTGCCGTCAGATACTTCATTTTCAAGCAAAATATTTTCAGCTCTTATTTTGTAGGTTTTTACCGAAAGAGGTACTATTTCTACTCTAACCGATACGGATTTCTGTGAGTTTATAAGATTTATACCCTCTGGCAAAATTACATCGGTAACTTTTGTAATACTCGCATTAAAGTTTTCAATATCTATGGTCTCAGTTTTCAAATTATCTATTGAATCAACTAAACTAGGATTCCCTGATATCAACACTTTGTCCGGTGATACCTTGTGTATACCATCAACATAGTCTTTTGCCGGCTTTCCTTTGACAACCGGTATTACTGGAACTTCCTTAGCAATCTCAATTTTAGCTTCCACACTATATTTATTATCAAACTCCAACATTTCATTTCCATCTTTGTCATAGACCTTACATATCAGCTTCATTGAAGTATCACTTTTTATATCTGTTATGTCTGCAAAAGCCTTTACTTGTGCAATAGTATTAATTACTGAATCGGTAGCTTCAATGGATATAGTCTTTGGAGATATACTAACTCCCACAACTTTATAATTCCCTTTTGTTTCACCTGTAGTCACAATTTCAACAGGATAAGGGTTTGCACCTATCTTTTCAAGTTTAATATTCACACCTCTTGGAGAAACACTTTCAAAGGAAACACCCGCAGGGATCTTATAAATCTCTACATACAAAAATCCTGTAGATACATCACTAACCTTCGACAAGTCTATAACGGCATCTATCTCAGAAGAATTAATGCGTTTTACCTTATCCTCCCTGCCTTTGAGACTGACGGTAACAGTCCTTGGAAAGTTGACATCTTTTATCACAATATCTTTACTCTTTAACATATCCTCATTCTCAACTCTCAAAGGAACGTTAAAATCACTCGAAATGATAGGGTTTGTGCTATCTAATACAAAAAACCATAGAAACACTGCAAACAATATGGATATGATTTTAACAGTCGAATCTCTCTTTAACAAATCATTCATTTCGTCTTCACCTTCCACAATCCCAACTTTTTATTGGGCACATGTTTTTCCAAAAGGTTCTTGCTTAGTGCTTTTCTAAGGGTATCCGAAGTGAGATTCCTAGTTAATCCACCATTTAAGGCAACAGAAATCTTACCAGATTCCTCCGAAGCAACTACAACTATAGCATCGGACACCTCACTAATTCCTAAAGCTGCTCTATGCCTTGTCCCAAGCTCTTTACTTAGGTTTGGATTTTCCGTCAAGGGTAGAAAACACGCAGCTGCCTTGATTTTATCCCCTCTAATTACTACTGCTCCATCATGAAGAGGCGTATTAGGAGTGAAAATATTTATCAAAAGCTCTGAGGTAACATTAGAATCTATCTGAATACCTGAATTTATTATATCCCCAATTCTTGTCTCTCTTTCAATGACAATTAATGCCCCAGTAAAGGTTTTTGACATTTCAACTATAGCGTTAATAATCTCTTCAATATTAGACTTCACCTTTATGGTATAGCTTTCGTCCTCAAAATTAAAGAAATTCTTAAATCTGCTTCTGCCAATTTGTTCAAGCCCTCTTCTGAGCTCGGGCTGAAATAGCATTACCAATGCTATAGGCAAGTATTGAATTATCATTCTAAGTATAAAGGCAATAGTCCTAAGACCTAAAATATCACTCAATTTAGAAGCAATCAATATAAATAAAATACCCTTTATTAATTGCCAAGCTCTTGTTTCCCTCACAAGCGTCGCTATTTTATATATGGCATAAGATACAATACTTATATCCACAATCGTTTTTACAAGGTCCCAAGGTCCTTTTATACTTAAATTGTCGGAGAGAAAATTAATGATTCCCCAAAAATTAATATTGTCAAAAAAATCCATCAAATAACCCCACGTTCTTAAAGTTAGGTATTTATTTATCATTATCCATTCAAAAAATTCATAACATTTTTTGAGTAACCAAATAACACTACTATATGTTGGAAGCTTAAAATCTTCCGTGATAAGCTTTATAATCTAATTGTTATTAAGCATCAATACAATTCATTATTTTAACACTAATACTTAATAACGTTAATAGAGTTTTGAATAATTTAATGAAATATTAATATTGCTATTATTTACAAAATATTACCAAGGTAAACATATTCAAGATGTTTAAGTGCTTCTTCTCTACATTTAACTAAGGTTTCCCTTGGAGTAGGCGGTATATGTGTCATTTTGTAATTTGGAAAATACCTCGATATATGTAAAGGTATTTTCGGCGAAAGAGAAGAAATCCACATGGACATATCAGAAATATCCCTTAATGCATCGTTAAGCGTTGGGATTACAAGGGTTGTAATTTCAACATGGCAGTGGTTATACACTAGCTCAACAGTCGCTTTCACATCATCAAGAGTACCTTTACATATATCAGAATAAAAAGCTGAGTTAAATGCTTTTACATCGATATTCATTGCATCAATATAAGGCAAAAGGTTAGTCATCGCTTTCTTTCCTATAAAACCGTTGGTGACAAGAACATTTGATAGTCCTTCCCTCTTTGCTAGTTTTGCTGTTTCATATACAAACTCGTACCATATAGAAGGTTCATTATAGGTATAGGCTATTCCAATATTACTCTCAAGCTCTTTTGCCTTTAAAACAAGGGCTTCCGGTGTTATATCCTGTGCCTCCGGTTGTTCATGAGCTATAGTCCAGTTTTGGCAAAACGAGCATTTGAGATTGCACCCAAAAGTACCCACCGATAATATATTCGAACCGGATCTGAAATTATACAAAGGTTTCTTCTCAATAGGGTCAAGGGCTATAGCTGTTATCTTTCCATAGTTAATAGAATAAAGATGTCCTTCTATATTTCTTCGAGCTCTGCAAGCTCCCAATTTTCCGTTATTAATCACACAATTATGAGGACAAAGATAACAATGCACCTTTAAATCCTCTCGTTTATCAAAATACATAGCTAGTTTTGAAGCTTCCATTTTATCTCCTGTAATCTTTCTTTGTGATATAATACTGCTAGAATAAAGGTTCCTCCGCCTCATATCATAATATTATACTCATTAGGATGATCCATGCCTTATGACCTCAAACCTCTCTAATGAATACTTCTCATTCTTGCCAATGCCAGCCTTTTGAAGAGCAATTCCTACCTGCTCATCAGGAGTATTTACCCCTTCGAGATTCGGTAATAGCAAGCCAGAACGGTTACCTTCTCTTACAATCACCCCATATTTTATCACATCCAAATCCTCTATGGATTTTATGGGTTCAGGCTTCATAAGCACATCTACAGAATATACAAGGCTTCCAAGTTCATTTTCCTTGACAGGGTAAAATCTCGGATCATCAGTACCACTACTGACTGCATTATAAATAATTTCTGTGGCTATATTTTCTTTTGTAGGTGCTATTGTTCCAATACATCCTCTAAGCTGTCCATCCTTCTTAATAGACACAAAAACTCCCGCTTTATCCTCCTTCATTTCTTTAGGAAGCTCATCGGGTACTTCAAGCAGCTTACCTTCTTTTACAAAATATTCAAGAGAGCGGCGAGCAAGTACAATATATTCATCCTCATTTTTACGGATATCTTCAAGTCTTTTCTCGAGTACTCTTCTATCCTTATCCTCACAGACAATATCAATTTTTGCTATACAGTAACCGACACCAAAAGGTGCCTCATAGGAATATACCTCAGGCTTTATTTCATATCCGTCCAAAGCTCCATACATAATAACGAAAGACCTGAGACCACATTGACCTGCATCTTCACAAAACTTGTCATCAATATCGAGGAGACTCTTTACATTGTTTTCTTTTATGCTTTTAACTACAAGTTCATCAAACTTCTTACCCTCCTCACAATATCCATAAGGACCATCATGGGCAAGCTTATGTGAAAGGTCACCGCTTGCAATAAATACAACCTCTTCATCTGAAGCTTCAATTGCCTTCTTTATGCACATTCCAAATCTATAGAGTTCTTCCATACTTATATATGATATTGATATGTGCACAAGCTTGAAATTGTTATATTCCTTCAAAACATAATATAACGGCACTAAAGCTCCCCAATCAAGCTCATTTTCCAAACCATATCTTGAAGCCGTTGCCTTGTCAATTCCTCCAGCTTGTATTCCTTCCTCGGCTGCATAGGAAATTATACTTTGAATAAGGCTTAAATTATTATCCATGCTCAAAGCAACATCTGATCTTCCAAATCTCTTAAAATTTCCTTTAAGTACTTTATCCTCTGAAATATAAATATAATCCTCAAAAGCAGGTGCATGAGGTGTTATTACTATAATAGTCGAAGGTTTTTTATTTTTAATTTCCATAGATGCCTTTTTTGCAGCATTAATAGTATTTATGGCACTAGCCTCTTCACCTTTGCCTACCTCTGGAACAATTATCGGCGGATGCGGAAAAATGTATGCCCCTGTGATTTTACCCATATACTCACATTCCTTTCCAAAATGCTGATAAAATTATCATGCCAACTGAAGTAATAAAGAATATAATTACTGTTATTAAGGCAATAACTCTTACGGTCTTACTTCTCATTGTATTTCTCACTTCCTTATTTATTTTCTTGGTATCGTGTTAATTTATACATTTCTACATTGTATATTCTATAACAAAAAAGGTCTTTTGAAAAACTAAATTTTATTTTGCACTAAAAGAAGGAATTCTAAAAAAAATGTAGAAATATATAATATATAGGAATTACGATATTGTCTTCTATTTAATAATCTACATCTCTACCAAAAACACTAGTATGGAACGTTTCTCCCCTGTTGCATAGTAGTGTTTTTCTCATGTCGTAATACTTTTTATGTTTTATCCTTTACGAAAAAAGGCGAAATTCTACGATATACATAATACTTTTATGATAACCCTACACAAAGGACTAAAAAGGTCAAATTCATATAAAAAACGAAATGTACAGTAATTTTTTACTATGTTATAATAATATTGTACATTATACTCCCCTTTATATTTGGGTATAAGGAGATATAAATAGTGACTTATGAAACAGGGCAAAATTGTCGAAAGGCAATGACGCAAAGCTTAGGGTCTAAAGTTAAAACTTCGGTTTAAAGCTAAGATAGCCTAGCTGCCATTAAAAGTTCTGTTTATACTCTGAATATCAAATTCGAGGGAATAGGTCCTAAATATTTCCTTATACCGATTTTGTTTTGGGGTGTAATAAGTCAATGAATATAATGCATGTTTAATTTTCTTAGTATTAAAACCGGACCATAGGGTTCTTTTTTTATACCCTTATCATCTTATTGAAAGATACATACAGCGGCAAAGCCGCAAGAATTCAGAACCATAGAACTCAGAATTCAAAACACTCTGACAATATGTCTCTAGTAATTCACCAACTTATCCCAATGGAAACACAAGAAATATGATAAAATCGATATAATTTCTTTGAAGTAACAAAAACTTCGTTCGAAAGAAGCGTAAAAAATAAAAAGTCCGCTTTGTTGGGACTTTTTATTCCATAATATCATCTTTATTTTTTGCATTTACTGTTACTTGGACAAGTAGAACAACAATTACAGGAAGCTTTGTTTTTTGATTTCTTATATGTGTGA
>JGI24712J26585_10001967_pt1 | contig 17147 bp, 10 predicted proteins | sample BioPla3DNA2_FD_26585 | JGI IMG/M metagenome (IMG submission 26585) | reverse complement strand
AAAAAAATGTATATTTTTGCAATGTTAAAGATAAAGTTCTTTTTAAAATAAAAATATTAACAAATAAAAAAAACTGTCCTAATATAGGGGGACACTTAAAATAACATTGAAGATTCTATTTTTATAATTAGTGAAATTAGAAAAATGGGCTTGAAGTTTTGGGACGGTTTTAAGATTTACATTAACAAAGAAAAACTTATCGGCTTTAATTGGTTAATTGCTTTTGACTTGGTAGGCAAACTTAACAAAAATAAAAATTTAACAAAAAGAGAAATTGTTTTTGGTAAAAAAGTACTTGATTATATTCAAACAAACCCACAACTTATAGATGAAGTAAAAGCATTATCAAAACTTGAAGACAAAGAAATCATTGAAGTAAAATTTATTTACGACAAACTTTTATTGGTTTCAAAAGACGAGTGGAAACGAATTTTTGACATTGCAATGCAGACGAAAATTTTCAATAACCTTGAGTTGGCAAATGTAAAAGCCGTTCAGACATCGTTAATGAAAAAAGAAAACGTGAAAGAACAAGCATTGATAAGAGCTTATGAGTCATTGAAGAAATTGAAGAGGTTTGGATTTAAAATGTAAAGCTAATACAAATAATCAACAAATAGTGAATGGGAATAGTTGCACCAAAGAGAGAAGTAGCCTATAGCAGATGTTTGGTACAATTGCTGGTAATATGCAAATATTGAAATTTATTTTGTATCTTTGCAAAAAAAATTACACACTTTTGGGATACTACCCTATAAGCGTGTCATGGTTTTTTTTCTAATAAATCATTAATGCATACCGCCGCACACCAACACCCAAACATTGCAGGCATATACGAAATGGTGCCGATAGGCTTTTTGTTTTCTTTATTAAGAGGGAGGGAGTTTTCATTTTTGTTGGCTTTTTCGGTAGAATATACGGCTTTGAATCCTGTGTAAATTTCTTTTTTACGCAAGCCTTTGCGAACGGCAGCAGCTAAAGGGCATTGATGTGTTTTGGCTATATCATCTACTTTTATTGCCGAAGGGTTTAATTTTTCACCTGCACCCATCGCACTGACTAAAGGAATTTTGCGTTTTACGGCTTCTGCTATAAGATTAATTTTAGGTGCCAAGGAATCGATAGCATCTATTACATAGTGATAGTCGGATAAATCAAAAATTTCTATTATACGCTCATCTTTAATAAATTCGCTGATAATTTCTATATTAGAATTGGGATTGATTTGTAGGAATCGTTCTTTTAGTACCGTTGTTTTTAGCTTTCCTTCATTATGTATCAATGCATGGATTTGACGATTGCGATTCGATGTTTCGATGGTATCTCCATCTACTAAAGTCAGATGAGCTACTCCTGCTCGGCATAACATTTCGGCAGCATAAGCACCTACGCCACCCAATCCGACAATCAATACATGAGATTGTTGTAGTATTTTTAGTTTTTCTTTTCCTATTAATAGTAGTGTGCGATTAAACCATTCGTTTGTCATAACTTAGAAATTAATGTTGCAACTAAAACTCCATAGTATAGGAAGTTGGTAGATTTTTTCATTGGTTTTTCTATTTACATAGAATATGTTGTAATAGTTATAGACATTGGTAACTCCGGCGTTTAATTCTATAGTAGAACGGGGATTGAGAATGAATTTACGTTTAAAATTAATATCTAAACGGTGATAATCAGGAAGCTGTCCTCTGTTGATGGTGTCGTAAATAATTCCAAGGCTTTCGTTGAAAGAGTTTATATCTTGACTGATATCTGAAAAAGCTTCATTTTTAGGATAAAAACCTTTTGTTTTTGTAAAGGGGAAACCTGTTCCAAAGTTCCAGCGAGCATCAATTTGCCAAACATCATTTTTGCCAAAGGCATAAGATGTTGTGATATTGATGTTATGTCGTCTGTCGAAGTGAGTTCGGTAAACAATAGTTCCGTCATCTCTATTAACCCAATTGAGAGCATACACAAAATTGACGTATAGTTTTTTATAATTGTACTTTATAGAAATGTCGGCNCCGTAGGCTTTTCCTGTCTCTAAAATAAATTCATTATCACTTGCAAACATTTGATAGCGATTAATATTGGTAAGGTGAGAGAAGTTTTTAAAATAAACTTCAGTATTGATAGCAAAATATTTTAACACATCAAATTCTCCTCCTACGACGATATGTTGTCCTTTTTGCAGACTATTTCTAACGGGAACTCCGTTGATTTTTTCGGGTAAATATTCGGGAACAGTTAAGAATCCGTAAAATAAATTAACCACGTCTTGGTCGGAAGTTGCACTCATAATGTTTTGTGTATAAAGCCCTGCTGCTAATTTCAAACGTACATTTTTGCTTACATTGTATTTCATTGCTATGCGAGGTTCAGGCGAGAGGGCACTTTGAGATGCGTAATAGTGTAAACGTAAACTGGGTTCAAAGATGATTTTCTTTATAATCCATTTGTATTTTACAAAGATAGCAAATTCACTATTAAAGCTTTCTTGTCCACAATCGGTACCGTAAGGGTTGGTAAATGCATAATCTAACCAAGAGCCTAAAAATTCGACTCCGTATTTAAGAGAGTTTTGTCCAAATAAATAGGTGAAATTCATAGAGAAAGAGTAACCGTTAATGTGGCTTGTACGTAAAGGATTAGTTGCTTCCGATAATCCGATTTTATAGTCGGAATATGCTAATGTGCCATCCATTAGCATATTGGCAACAGAAGGGATAATTAAAAAGCTAGAACCTATTCCCCACGAATTCCATTTATAAGAGGCAATATTCGGATAGTTTACTCCATCGTTAAAACTAAATCCAAAGAAATTAATTCGACTTCCGTTATTTGTTTGTAGCGATATTTTTCCATAGCCGTCTAAGTAGTTATATGGTAATCCGTTAGTGTCGGCATATCGGTATAATAGTTTTGAGGTTTGTTCTAAGTAAGAGCCTTTTACAGACATTAGGAATGTTAAACTATTTTTGTTTTTTTCTTTCATTAATGGTCCTTCCAATACCATTTTAGCTCCAAAAGTATTGATGTCGAATTTGCCTGATAATCTTTTTTTATTACCGTCTCTTGTTTTTATATCCATAATTGATGATATTCTATTTCCGTACTCGGCGCCAAATCCCGCACTATATACATCAACATTTTTTATAATATCAGTATCGAAAACGGAGAATAATCCAATAGAATGAAAGGGATTATAGACGACTAAGCCATCGAGTAGTACTTTGTTTTGTATAGGAGTGCCTCCTCTAATATATAGCTGTCCTCCTTGGTCTCCGGTAAAAACGACACCGGGTAGTATTTGTAAATATTGAGCTATGTCGGGAATGCCTCCTATAGAGGGTAGTTGAGAGATTTGTTTAGGACTTACACGCTCTACAGCTACGCGAGTCTCTGTTTTTTGTGCTTCTTTTTGAGCAATTATTTGTACTTCTCCGATTTGAATTGATATTGGCTCAAGGTATAATTTTTCGGTAATAGTTTGTCCGTTTTTTAAATTGTAGATTCGCACAAGAGAATCGTAGCCCATAAAAGTAATTCTTATTTTATATTCACCTGCTTTTAATTTTGTTAAAGAGAAATAGCCGTTGTCGTCAGATACAACTCCTGTTTTTTCATTGACAAGGAGAACAGAACAGTAGGGGATAGGTTCTCCATTGCTTTTATCGTAAATAAAACCTCTAATAGTGGCTGTTTGAGCAAAAGCAATAGTAATATTAATGAAAAATATTGCTAAAAAAGGCAAATATAGCGATGTAGGCTTCATGTATGCTTATGTGTTTTCTTTTATAGATGTGCTTATTATCTGACAAGCATGATGGATTTCGTCTTCAGTAATGATTAAAGGAGGTGCTATTCGCATAGCTGTATCGCAAAATAAAAACCAGTCAACAATAACTCCTTTTTTTAGACAAGCATCTATTATTTTGAAATTTAAATCTCTATCTTCAAACTCTAATGCTATCATGAACCCTTTTCTTCTGATAGATTTTATAGCGGATAATCCACTTAAATACTGTTCGAATAAAGCCGATTTTTTTTCTACATTTTGATATAGTTTTTCGTCAGCAATAGTTGTTAATGAAGCTAATCCAGTAGCACAAGAGAGAGGATTTCCTCCAAAAGTGGTAATGTGTCCTAAAGCGGGATGATGGGTTAGTACGTGCATGATTTCATGAGAGGTAATAAATGCTCCTAAGGGTAAACCTCCTCCTAAACTTTTTGCTAACATTAATATATCGGGAGCGACTTCCATTTGTTCAAAAGCAAATAAAGTTCCTGTTCGTCCCATTCCAGTTTGTATTTCGTCGAATACAAGCAAAGTGCCGGTATCGTTACAGCGTTTTCGCAGTGCTTTCCAATAACTATTATCCTTGGTGTAGCGTATACCTGCTTCTCCTTGAACGGGTTCGATAAAAACGGCAGCGGTTTTTTCGGTAATGCAAGCAATATCTTCTTTATTGCCGAAACGTATTTTTTTAGTTGATGGAAGGAGCGGACGAAACGCTTTGGTAAAATCATCGTTTCCCATGAGGCTTAACGAACCGTTGGTAGAGCCATGATAGGCATTTTTGCAAGCTATTAATTCATATCTCCCTGTGTAACGTTTGGCTAATTTAATGCTAGCTTCGGTTGTTTCTGTTCCGGAATTGACAAAATAAACACTGCTGAGTTGTGAAGGAAGTAGAGAGGTGAGTTTTTTAGCTAACTGTACTTGTGAACTTAAAATATATTCTCCATATACGTTGGTGTGAGTGTATTTGTCGGCTTGTTCTTGAATAGCTTGAATGATTTTAATATGAGAGTGTCCTAAATTACTAACGGAAACTCCTGCAATAAGGTCCATATAACTTTTACCTTCCGTATCGTATAAATAGATTCCTTTAGCATCTTTTATTTCTAAAGCCAAGGGTGCAGGAGAAGTTTGAGCTATATGTTTATAAAAAATTTCTCTTTGATTCATCTGCGTTAATTTCTTATTATAAACGTTAAATGTTCGTGCTTATTTTAAGAAAAAAGGTTATCATAATAGAATTACAATAACCTTTTAGCATCATAAAAAATAAGAATTACTATTCTGTTGCTTCAACATCATCAGCTGATTTCGTTTTTTTTGTTTTTGCTGCTGATTTTGTTTTTTCTTCTTTCTTTTCTTCTTTAGGTTTTTCTACTTCTTCAGCTTTTTCCGCCTCTTCGGTTTTTTTCGCTTTAGTCGTTTTTGCTTTAGTTGTAGATTTTACCTCTTTTTCTTCTTTCTTTTCTTCTTTAGGTTTTTCTACTTCTTCAGCTTTTTCCGCCTCTTCAGCTTTTTTTGCTTTCGTTGTTTTTGTTTTAGCTGTAGATTTTACCTCTTTTTTCTTTTCTTCTTCTTCTTTCTTTTCTTTTTCAGGTTTTTCTACTTCTTCAACTTTTTCCACCTCTTCGGTTTTTTTCGCTTTCGTTGTTTTTGCTTTAGCTGTAGGTTTCACCTCTTTTTCTTCTTTCTTTTCTTCTTTAGGTTTTTCTACTTCTTCAACTTTTTCTACTTCTTCGGTTTTTTCCGCTTTCGTTGTTTTTGCTTTAGCTGTAGATTTCACCTTTTTTTCTTCTGTAACTGTTTCCGGCGTTGCTTTATCAGTGTTATCTTCTTCTTTTTTATCTTCTTTTATTTTAGCTTCTGCTTTTTTTGCTTTCTTTTTTGCTTCCGCTAATTGCATATCAGCTTTTAAGTTAATTAAAGCATCAAGTGAACCTAAGGTAGCACGTTCGATATTGCTAGACATTTGCTTGGATATTTTAGCAGCTTCTTTGTTTTGTTTTTCTTCTTCAGAAGCTTCTTTTTCTTTTTTCGCGTCAAGAACATCTTGCCAAATACGAGAGTGTGACAGTACGATTTTTTTATTTTCTTTTGAAAATTCAACCACTTTAAAATCGGCTGTTTCTCCCATTTTTATAACCGTATTGTCTTCCCTAGTAAGATTTCTGTTAAAAACAAAACCTTCTACTCCTTGTAATGAAACGATAACTCCTTTATCGTTTTGTCCGATAACGGTTCCTTCGTGTATGCTGTTAACATTATAAATAGTTTCAAAGATTTCCCATGAATTTTCTTCTAATTGTTTATGTCCCAAACTTAATCTTCTGTTTTCGATATCCATTTCTAATATAACAACCTCAATTTGTTCTCCTATTTTGGTGAATTCGGCAGGGTGTTTAATTTTCTTTGACCACGAAAGGTCTGAAATATGAATTAAACCGTCAATGCCTTCTTCTAATTCAACAAAAATACCAAATGTTGTGAAATTGCGTACTATAGCGGTGTGTTTTGAGCCGATTAGGTATTTTTCAGAGATATTAGTCCATGGGTCGGGAATTAATTGTTTGATTCCTAACGACATTTTGCGTTCTTCTCTGTTTAAAGTTAAAATTACGGCTTCTACCGTATCACCTACACTTAGAAAATCGTGTGCTGTGCGTAAATGTTGCGACCACGACATTTCCGATACGTGTAATAGTCCTTCTACTCCCGGATGAATTTCGATAAATGCACCATAATCTGCTACTACTACTACTTTACCACTTACTTTATCACCTTCTTTAAGGTTGGCATCTAAAGAATCCCATGGATGAGGAGTAAGTTGTTTTAATCCTAAAGCGATGCGTTTCTTTTCTTCGTCAAAATCAAGAATAACCACATTTAATTTTTCATCTAATTGTATGATTTCTTCAGGATGATTAATACGTCCCCATGCTAAGTCGGTAATGTGAATTAATCCGTCAACGCCATTTAAATCAATAAAGGCACCGTAGTTGGTAATGTTTTTTACAACACCTTCTAAGATTTGTCCTTTTTCTAATCCGGCGATAATTTTAGCACGTTGGGCATCTAATTCTAATTCAATAAGAGCTTTGTGTGATACGACTACGTTCTTAAATTCTTGGTTGATTTTAACAATTTTAAATTCCATTGTTTTGTCAACAAAAACATCATAATCGCGAATGGGTTTTACATCTATTTGTGAACCGGGTAAGAAAGCTTCAATTCCAAATACGTCAACAATAAGTCCGCCTTTTGTTTTGGATTTGATATAGCCATTGACAATTTCGCCATCATCGTAAGCTTTATTAACTCGATTCCATGCTTTTAATAATCGTGCTTTTTTGTGTGAAAGCACCAATTGCCCTTCGCTATCTTCTTGTTTTTCAACGTAAACTTCTATTGTGTCGCCTATTTTTAAGTTAGGATTATGACGTAGTTCGTTGGAAGGGATAATACCATCTGATTTATAGCCTATATTAACAACTACTTCTCGTGGAGTAATTGCAACTACGGTTCCGTCTACCACTTCTTGTTCTATGATTGACTTGAATGATTGACTGTAAATATCCTCTAATTCTTTATATTCTTCTTCTGAATAAATTTTCTTTTCTTGTCCAATTTCGTCCCAATTAAAATCTTCGAGGTTTGCTTTGGGAAGATGATTGGTTTTTTCTTTTTTGTGTTCTTCAGGAAAAGTTTCTTCAGGAAGGGTTTCTTCAGGAGCTGTAGCTTCTGTAATGATTTCTTGAGGATTTTCTTCTACTTCTTGTTGGTGTTTTTCTTCGTTGTTTTCAGCAATATTTAATTCTTCTGCCATTTTTAAAAATTGTGTGTAAATTATGATTACACGTTAATAGTTGATAAACATAAGGTTAACTGTCCAAGCCGCAACAAAGAGCCTTTTTTGAAACGGACTGCAAATGTATAAAAATATTTGATATGTTTATTAAGAAAAAACGAGTATTTGAAAAAAAAATAAAATTAAATATAAAAAAAAGAGGCTGAATGTATTAGCCTCTTTTTCCTTTTTTATAGATATTAGTTTTCATCATTTTCATCCAAACTCATATTGTTGAGCTTTTCTTTTGTTTTTATTTTCCGACTGATGGGTTTTTCTTTCGTTCTATCCAATTGTTTTTGTATGGCTTCTATTGCTAGCGTAGTTGCTTCTTCAAATGTTTTGCATTGTTTACTTGCTATTAAATTAGCTCCTTTGATTTTTAGTCTAATTTCAGCAACTTTATTTTCAGGTGTTTCTACATTTTCTAACTTCAAAGTAACATCACTTCGGATAATTCCTTCGTGAAGTTTGCCGATTTTTTGCATTTTTTTATTAATAAACTCTTCTAAACCTTTATCGGTTTTAAAACGTATTGACTTAATGTAAACATTCATAGTAACCTCCTTTTTTTATGCCCTTGGATGAGCGTTTTTATAAATTTTCTTTAACTTTTCGATAGATGTGTGGGTGTAAACTTGTGTTGCGGCTAAATTAGCATGCCCCAATAATTCTTTAATAGCGTTTAAATCAGCTCCTTGATTTAATAGATGAGTTGCAAATGTATGACGGATTACGTGCGGACTTTTTTGTTCGATTGAAGACACCATTGCAATATATTTGTTTACAATTCTATTTATTAACATGGGGTACGCTTTGCTCCCTTTATTAGTAACAAAAATTGGAGAGTTTTGTTGTAGCATTCCAAAAGTTTTTTCATACATTTTTAAGTATTGTTCAAGACATTTTTTTAGATGGGGTCCAAAAGGAATAATGCGTTCTTTATTTCTTTTTCCGATTATTCTAATAGTTTGATTATGAAAATCGATACTTTGTAGTGTAATGTTAATGAGCTCACTTAAACGTATTCCTAAGGCATAAAAAGTTTCCAGTATAGTTTTATCTCTTATTCCTTCAAATGTATCGGGAAATTCAATTACGGAAAATAAATTATTCATTTGACCTTCGTCAACGAATGAAGGTAAACGCTGCGATTGTTTAGGAGAGATAATTTTACTCATAGGATTGGATTGTATATAACTGTTTTTCATTAAAAATTTATAAAAAGTTTTTAAAGTAGATATTTTTCTGTTGACACTTCTGGCAGTATTTTCATTTTCTAAAAGAAAAAATATCCAAGAACGAATTGCTTGAAAATTCACCTCTTTGATAGATGAAAATCCCATTTCATTTTTTACAAATAAATCAAATTGGTTTAAATCAGTTTGATATGCTGTAATTGTGTGTTGTGAAAATCGTTTTTCAGTAGAAATATAAGTCAAAAAATCGTCAATCCAATCCATAAAAAAAAGTATTACTTCCAAATTCAAAAGTAACACTTTTTTTTATGAAAACAATTATTTTTAAACAAAAATTATTCGTCTACTTGATCTTTCAATTTTTGAATATAAATAGCTTTTTTGACTTGTTCTCGTCTTTTCACAGACTTTTTGGTAAATTTTTGGCGTTCGCGTAGTTCTTTTAATACACCTGTCTTGTCAAATTTTCTTTTTAATTTCTTTAACGCTCTTTCCACGTTTTCACCATCTTTAACTGGAACAACAATCATAAAATTACACCTCTTTTTTTTATTATTAATGATATTTTTTTAGAAATGCAAAGGTATAAAAAAAATACATATAAAATGCAAGTATTTATAAAAAAAATAAAATAGGTTTTACGTTTTTTTGAAAAAATAATGGATGATTGATTTTTGATGCTATTTTGTACGTTTTAAAATGAAAAAAAAGATGTTTTTATTTAAAAATTTAAAGTAAAAATATTAATAAAATAAAAAAAACGCACAGAAATACATTGAGTTATATTTTTTTTGCAAAAAAACTTATATTGAATAGAAAAATAATATACATTTGCAATTACTAAATCTGTTTTAAAAATTAAATATTCAAAAAATGAAAAAAGTATTTAGCTGCATACTTGCAGTAATAATAGCTGGAGCTATTAATGTAAAAGTACACTCTCAACCGTATCAAATTCCAAATGCCAATTTTGAGGCTTGGGATGGAACAGCCAACAATGCCGAACCGGTTAACTGGAATTCTTTTGCCACAGCAAATTGTGCAATAGGAGGATTAATAGGAGGTATAGCTTGTTCTTCTGCAAAACAACCACATCATTACAAAGTCGCAGGTCATCGTACGAATGGCACCGGAAGTTATTATTTAACCATTTATTCTACTTCTGTCGTGGGTGTTGTTGCTAACGGCAATATGACTTTGGGACAAATTTACATTGGAAGTACATCAGCAAGTAGTACAAGTAATTATAATTATACAAAGCGTTCCGATACAGCTTTTAGTCAACCCTTTACTGCATCTCCCGATTCTTTGTATGTATGGGTAAAGTATTGGGCTTCAAGCTCTACAAGCAATGCAAGAATTAATGCTATTATTCATGGTAATACGGATTTTAAAGATCCTAATGATGCAAGTACGACTAGCGCGTATGCGGCAAAAGCTGAAACCAATTTTGAGCGAACAGGGACAACAGCAGGCGGCTGTGTATGGGTACAAAAAAAAGTGCCTTTTGTGTACAATGGAAGCTCTACACGCAATTATATTTTAATTACTTTTTCAACTAACTCAATTCCCGGAGGCGGTTCAGCCGGAGATTCTCTTTCTATTGATGATTTAGAATTGATTTATAGTGCTTGGCTAACAGATATTAAAATGAATGGAACTACTATTAGCGGTTTTTCTAAGGGGACATTCAATTATAATATAGTGTTTCCAAGAGGAACTAATCCTAATAATTTTCCTACTATAACTTATACTACCGAAGTGAGTGATGTAAGCGATACAATTATTCTCTATAGAGGAATAAATAATGGAATAGATAGTGCCCGTTCTGTAATAACTATTTTGGCAGAAGACAATATTACACAAAAAATATATACTATTAATTATTTTATTTTTAAGTCTCCCAATAATTTACTTTCAAACATTGGTTATACTTTGAATAGGTTAGACACTATATTGATTCCTAATTTTGTAGATACAACTAAAACCTATAACATTACTTTGCCGCCGGGAACGGATTCTATACCTTTTATTAATTATACTACAATTTCAGATACCGGTGCAAGAATTCTTAGTATAGTGCAACCAACTTCTCTTAATGGAAAAGCTTTTATAAGGTTGAAAGCTGAAAATGGGGATACGACTGTGTATACTATTAATTTTACGGTAGGATTATCTGATAATGCAAAATTAGATAGCTTGAAGTATGATGGAATAAATATTCCTAATTTTCATCAAGATACGTTAAATTATCATGTAGTTTTAAATACAGGGACACTTATAGCACCTTTTGTTACGGCTAAAGCACAATGGGAAGGTTTAATTCCTTCAGTTACGCAAGCCTCTTCGCTTCCCGGTACTGCTACTGTGCTTGTTACTGCCGAAGATGGTATTACTACAAGAACTTACACTGTTTATTTTACAGTAGCATTATCGACCAATGCGTCAGCAAGTAGCATAAAATATAATGGAATTTCTTTGGCTAATTTTCATGCCGACACTTTGCATTACAATGTTGAATTAGCCTATGGGACAATTAGTGCTACACTTTCGGCTACAGCAGCTTGGGCTACAGCTCAAGTACAGATAACCCAACCTGCGGTTTTGCCCGGTTACGGTCAAGTAAAAGTGATAGCAGAAGATACTAATTTTGTGAAAACTTATTCTATTTATTTTACAGTAGCAAAAAACACGAATGCTTTCCTATCTGCTTTATCTTATAAGATTAATAGCACTACTTACCCAATAACTACTTTTGTAGATACTGTTTATAGCTATACAATAGTATTTCCGCCTAAAACTCTCAGTGTTCCGACGGTAATGGCATTGTTGCAAGATACGAATGCTCACATTGTTTATATGCAAGCAATAGAACCTAATGATACGGCTTTTGTTAATGTTATAGCTGAAGATGGAATTACTACCAAAAACTATCGGATTATTTTTAAAGTAGCACTTGATACCAATGCTAATTTAAGTTGGTTAAAACTCAATGATACGCTGTTAGCCGGTTTTAATGCGTCAACTTTAAATTATTATGTAGGATTGGATACGGCGGTTGCACCAGTAGTTACCGCAAAATCCGTTGATACGGCTGCTTCTATAGCTATCAGCTATCCTCAAAGTATTCCCGGAGTGATTGTTATTACTGTTAAAGCCGAAGATACAACTTACACTAAAAGTTATCGAATTTATTTAACATTGAATTTGTCAAATAATGCAGATCTTTTGGAAATAGGGTATAAATTAAACAATACACCTTATTTAATAAGTGGATTTCATAAAGATACAATGTCTTATTATGTTTCCCTACCTTCATTGACAACGTATACGCCTGTATTGACTTGGCAAAAAGCAGATACTAATTCGAAAATAACCGTAACGCAACCGAAATCGCCTAACGATACGGGAAAAATAGTAGTTACTTCAGCAAGCGATTCTATTGTTAAAACTTATTATGTTTATTTTAGCGTAGAAATATCAACCAATGCAGCTTTAGCTTCAATAACAATTAATAATGTAAATTTATCTAATTTTCATGCAGATACAAATAATTATTACATTACCTTGCATTATGATAGTTTAATTCCTCCTATTGTTGGTGCAAACGCGCAGTCGGCAGCTGCCCATGTTACAATTAAACAAGCTATGACGGTCAATGATTCAGCTGTCATTACTGTGTTGGCTGAAGATAGTATTCATACGCTTCGATATGTCATCCGTTTTACACGTCAATTATCACCTGTTGCAAGTTTGCAATCAATTGGTTATAAATTGGGTAGTGTTGACTCTGTTGTGAGAGAGTTTGCATGCAATAAATATAATTATATGGTGTATTTAAAACCGGAAACAATGCAAATTCCTAGCACAATTACTTATACATTAACAGATGTAAGAGCTATAGCTCAAATTGTAAGAACACCTCTTCATGTGAATGATACGGCTATTATTAAAGTAAAAGCGGAAAATATGCTTGACAGTAATGTTTATACGGTTATTTTCAATCGTTTAGTTTCTGATAATACTTGTTTAGACACATTGTATGTTAACGGAAATCCTTTGTCTTCTTTCCATAAAGACAGTTTGCAATACACCGTTATTTTACCATGGAATACGAATCAATTACCTATTGTTAATGCTGTTGCATCATGGAGTTTATCTTCTGTTCAGCTAACACAATCGGGGACGTATTTTGGTCAAGCACAAATAAGAGTAATTGCAGAAGATGGCATACACGTACGGACATATACAGTGCAATTTGTACAAGGCGCTAATACGATGTTGCAATCTCTATCTTACAACATAGAAGGAAACACCTATAGTATTCCGACATTCGACTCAGCTGATACAGTTTATTATGTTACATTACCGATAACTACGACAGCTATTCCGACCTTAAATTATACATTAATAGATAATCGCTGTGAAGTGGATACCGTAGCAGCAGCAAGTCCGAATGGAGAAATTAGTTTAATAGTGAAAGCATGGGATAATACCGATGTTAAAACATATAAGGTAATATTTACGGTAGCACTATCTGTTGATGCTCATCTTTCCGACTTAATGGTTGATAGTGTAACTGTTATGAATTTTCATCCTGATACGCTTGAGTATTTTATAGAATATGAATATGGGACAACTCACATTCCATTGGTTGAAGCTATTGCTGTTGAACCCGATGCAAAGGTAGAAATAACACAAATAAATCAATATCCATCAACTGCTGTTATTCTTGTAAAGGCAGGCGATACAAGTATTACGATGGTTTATCGTATTCATTTTTCTATTGAAGCAGGGGATAATGCTTATTTAGCAAAATTAAATATTAATGATACATTAATAGAAGGCTTTGATAAAGAAACTTTAACGTATCATTACGTCTTACCTTATGGTAGTAATGAATTACCCATTATTACCGCTGAGCCCGAAGATAGTCGGGCAAATGTAAGCATATCGCAAGCAATTGCAATTACAGATACGGTTAAAATAAAAGTGTTGGCTGTAAATGAAATAGATTCCTTAATATACATTCTTACTTTTTCTTCTGCTGCCAATAATAATGCTCTTTTATCGTGGATAAAAGTTGATGGGAAAGCAATTACTACATTTGATTCGGAGATAAAAAACTATAAATATGAGTTGCCTTTTGATTATAAGGGAATTCCATTAGTTACAGTTCAGCCTCAAGATAGCAATGCAATGTATGAAATTACGGATGCAACTTCTATCCCGGGACAAACTCAAATTGATATAGTTGCAGAAGACGGGATAACAAGTGCTACTTATCGTGTTAATTTTGTATATGCTAATGCAATTGAAGATATTGATTACTCAGAGCATTTCATCGTTTATCCTAATCCTACTCAAAATATTATATACGTTAAAACAAATACTGATAATACCATGATAGAAAGTGTTCAATTCTATGATGCATGCGGAAAACTATTGAAGACGAATGTAGTTAATTCGTTTAATACATCGTTGGATATTAGTAGTTTGCCGAAAGGAGTGTATGTCTTAAAAGTGATTTTACAAAATCAACTACCTCAAATGGTGAAAATAATTAAATATTAAGAAATAAAAATCCATTTTTTTATGGTATTACTTAAAATATAAAATCACTTGTTTAATCAATAATTTTTAGAGGACGATTATATGATTTCATTTTTTTCTAATACATTGCGAAAGTTTCAATTTTTTCTTTTAGTTTTTCTCTCGTTTTCTACTTATGCACAAACGTATATATTAAAGGGAACAATATACGATGCTGAAGAAAAAAATCTAACATTGCCTTTGGCGCATGTGCTACCCGATTGCGACAATAATAAAGGAACGGCTTCTGATTATCAAGGAAAATATTATCTTGAGTTACATTCTGTAGAATGCAATGTGCAATTTCATTTTGTCGGTTATCAAACACAAACGAAAACAATTTCATTTAAAGATTCTAAAGTGATAACGCTTGATGTGTATTTAAAACCGGATAATACTCTGTTAGAAGAAGTTGCTGTTGTTGAAAAACGTTATGATATTAAAAAAGATGAATCGACGTCTTCTGTAGCCTATGTGCCACAGCGTAAAATAGAAGATAACAATATTACTACTTTAAATAATGCTTTCGACCAAGTGGGAGGATTAATAGTAGTGGATAATGAACCCCAAATGCGAGGCGGGAGTGGTTTCAGTTCAGGAATGGGAAGTCGTGTGATGATTATGATGGACGAAATGCCTGTATTGCGTGTTGATGCAGGTCGTCCGGCATGGAATCTTATTCCAATGGAAAACATAGAACAAATAGAAGTGCTTAAGGGAGCTGCTTCTGTCTTGTATGGTTCATCTGCTATCACGGGTGCTATCAATGTACGCACAGCTTATCCAAAAGGTAAGCCGCAAACGAAAGCTATAGTGTACAATGGTTTTTATAGTCGTCCTCAAGCAGATTATCGTTGTAGTTGGCCTAATGGAAAAATCCCTTTAACGTATGGAGCTAATATTTCTCATGCTCGAAAAATCAATAAATTTGATTTGGTATTAAGTGCCGAATATGCTCATGATGACGGTTTTGTAGGGCGAGAATTGCCGGTAAGTAAAACTCTTAAAAACTCTGACTTGTACAAAAAAATTGTAAAAGAAGAACGTTTGCGATTTAATTTTGGGACACGTTATCGTTTTAAAAAAGAAGGAGTTTTTGCGGGAATTAATGGCAATTTGCTCTATTCGCAGCATGCAATGACACATTTTTGGTTAGATGCAGATAGCGGCATGTATAGAACATATCCTAATTCATTAACTGAAGTTATTGATTTTATGTTTTTTGTAGATCCTTATTTTAAATATTTTGCAAAAAACGGTGCTTCCCATTCTCTTAAATCTCGTATGATGTACAGCGATAATTGGGCTACTAATAATCAGGATAGCAAATCAAAAATGTATTATTTGGATTATCAATTTGCTAAAAATTTTAAAAAATTAGGAAATTTGCAGTTATATACCGGTTTAGTTGGGCAATTTGCTCAATCGAAGGGGAATGTTTTTGCAGGTATAAAAAAGGATACAAACGAGGTCTTAAAACCAAATTATTCGGCTAATGCTGCTATTTATGTACAGNTGGAAAAACGTTTTTTGAAAAAACAAAATCTAATAGTATTAGGAGGAGGTCGTTATGAATACTATCAAATATTTGAACAATTTGGTTATTTTCTAAAAGATACGGCATCTCAAAACTATGTGGAAGGGAAGCCTGTTTTTAGAGCCGGGATTAATTATAATATTGAGAAAACTTTTACATTTATTCGTGCCTCTTTTGGAATGGGTTATCGTTTTCCTAGTATAGGTGAACGATACCTTACAACCAAAGTAGGAAATTACGGTTTTTATCCTAATCCCGACTTGAAATCCGAAACAAGTTGGAATGTGGAATTAGGTATTCAACAAATGTTTAAAATGTTAAATTTCAAAGGATATATTGATATAGCAGGCTATTATCAACGTTATAATAATTACGTGGAGTTTTTCTTAGGACCTTGGTTGACACGAGAACAAGAATTGAATCCGTTGAAACGCTATGGGTTTAAGTTTTTTAATACTGGTCCGGCTCGTATTGCGGGCGTAGATATGAATATCGGAGGAGAAGGGAAAATGGGGAAATGGATAAAATATATTTTGGTGTTTAATTATGCATACACCAATCCCAAAGTATTGGATACGGGTTTTGTATTTACCGAAACCGACACAAAAGCCTATACCTATATGAATACTTCAAGCGATACCACAGGTTTTATTATGAAATACAGAATAGAACATATTTTAAAAGCGGATTTAGACTTCAAAATTTATAATATGTTCACGATAGGATTCTCTTCTCAATTCTATAGTTTGATGAAAAACGTTGATAAATTCTTTTATGAATTAGACCGTTACTCGTCTATTGCACCACGCAATGTTCGAAATTCAAACTATCCTTTCCCATTTGACGGATTAGAGACTTACCGTCAAAATCATAATAAAGGGACATGGGTTTTTGCTATGCGTGTAGGAGTTGAGGTATTGAATTTAAAATTTTCTGTCATAGCGAATAATTTATTTAACAAAGAATATTCTTTACGTCCAATGTGTCCGGAACCGCCACGGATGACAACTTTTCAGATAATATATAAATTTACAGAGGGAGAACCTTTTTTCTCTAAACGAAAAATAAATACTTAACAAAATATAAATTTAAAAGTCATGAATAAAAATATTTTAATAGGCTTAGCCCTAACAGCAAGTTTCACTTTATGTGCACAAACTTTTCCGGATGGAAGTTTTGAAAAAA
>JGI24712J26585_10001966_pt1 | contig 17152 bp, 14 predicted proteins | sample BioPla3DNA2_FD_26585 | JGI IMG/M metagenome (IMG submission 26585) | reverse complement strand
ACAATTGCAAAATTTTTATCCTTTTGCTCCTGTTCCAGTTTTTTATCACGAGCAGGATGTGAAAAACAGTTTTCAGATAGCTGAGAACAGCACAAATCATCAAACTGTTTTAACAAATCATCTCTAAAGACAATTAATGAACCGATTATGACTTCAGGTTTTAGAGTATCTGAATAGCTCAATCCATCATAAAAGAATTTAAGTAAACTGTCAGACTGAGTATTTGTAAAAATATCTGAGTCTTTAAATTTGTTTTTGGCACTATCAAGCCACAAAGCAAAATCCGGATACTGACTTTTAATATAGATTTCAAGTGCTTTGTTGCCGTATATAAAAACATTGTCTTTTTTAGCGGATTTTTCAAAAGAGCTTGCAACAATAAAATACAAGCCCCAGAATAAAAAAGATTTAAACTGATCAATATCTGAGGTAATGCCTAATTTAGTCTTTTGATTCTGCAGGTATTCATCATCAAGATGGCTGTTATAAAAACTGTCAATTACACTAAAAGTCAGCTGATATTCTTTGTTATCTTCATATGATTTAATTTCTTTCATTAAAGACATTACAGAATTGAAATCTCTTTTCTCAAGCTGCTTTACATCTGATGCAGGTTCAATGGTATTAACTTCAGAATGCTCAATATAACCATCCTTAACTTGAACATTTTCATTTACATCTAAAGGCATTCCATTATCAATGTAGTATTTAAACTCCTCTTCTGCCTTTTGGCTGATGGCTTTTGCTACACCTTCCATTACCGCATTATTTAGTTTTATAGTGTTTTTTATTGTAAGATACTTATCAATTAAGCTCATTATTAACCTCAGCTTGACCTCATTCTATTGAGAGAATTTTATATGCTTGAAATTGCACTCAATCTCTTGCAAATAATTATCATATACATAATGTTATACGCTGTCCCCAAAAAATACACAAGGTTTTTACTATTATCTGACATTGCGCAGTAAATTTTAGGATTATTCTTCCCCGATCTTTACTGCCATAAATTTTAAACCTCAGTGCAGATAAAAGCTTTGTAAGTCGAACTTACATAATATCTGCACCATTCCTCGCCCATAGACAGCAAAATCTTCTGCATATCTTTGGGTACTCCCGTTAATTTTACAAACTCACTACCAGGTATGTATGTCAGATAAATGCTGGAGTTACTAAGGTACTGGTAAACTCTCTCATACTAGATCTTGTACGTTCAGTCCTGTGGTCAGGAGTGGGAATTGAAGATTTGTTCTCAGCCATCTTTTTACGCATCAGATATTCTGTTGCAGAAAAGATGAGCAGAGCAAGTGTCATTAGCCACATCATCGCATTGATACGGGAAGAACTTTCAAGAAACAGAGCTCCCACCAGGATTTTTCTGTCCTTTAAGTATTTCCAGTTTCTTTCAACCACAGACTGTTTCTTATAGGTGGAAAGTAAATCACTCATGGTTCATCTACGCTCTGTATCATTGGTACAGATAACATAATAGGTTGCCTTTTCCACTGTATCTTTTACAGCCTCTGTGTCAATCTGAGCATTTGCTCTTACTATGACACTTACTGTAACTTTCTCTTCATCCTTCTTAGGGCGACCTTTACTTTTATATCCTTTGACCTCTTCATAGGTAATGTCACTTACAGAAACAAGTTTTAATTTTGAAGTCAGTTCTGTTACCTGTTTTTCAGCATCAGCCATACACTTGCAGGGATGAGTCTCAAGCTTTTTGAAAGCCTTAAGAACAGCTTCAAGTTCTTTAGCAGCCTTCTTGTTAACAGTCTCAGTCTTTCTTCCTGTAAGCAGTTCATTCTGTACTAAGAGTTTTCTGATTTTCTGATTTCCTATAACCCTTTCACCACACCATATGGCCTTAGCACCATCAGGATTGTCTTTATCTACAGGTACAAGTGACTGAGGTGATGCCTTGAGTTTATCAAAACAGGAGACAGCCTCACCGTTCTTATCAGGTATCCTGCTGACAAAAATAAATTCCGTTCCTGGCAGCAGTCATGGCTATTTCACTTGTGCACAGTGCACTGTCTCCTACGAGGTAGCGCATCTCACTAAACTGCTGCTTTATAAGTTTCCAGTAATCGATAATGATGTTTCTGAAACTTGTCTTGTCACTTGTATGACCACTGACACAGGTTGCAAATAAAGGCAGTCTGCTCAGCTCATCACATATCATCAGCTCATTTATCTGATTGAGTTCAGGATGTGAATCTCTGCTGTATCCTGGGGCAAGTACCAGATTACATCCTTCCTCAGCTCTTGTTCTGCCCTCATAGTGAAAGCTAGTTGAATCTAAGTGAACTGTGTCAGGCTTTAGCCCTAGTTTTGATGACACTGCTTTGACACATTTTAAAAACAGTCTTTCTGGATCGTATTCTGCTATAGCATCTAACGCTCTTGAAAGTACATCACGGTTCAAATCGTGTGAGCTGATTGTGCTGTTTCCTGTAAGTCCCTGTATAGGCTTTTCCTGATAGAACTCCTCTGTTCCGTACAGTGACTGATATGGAACATTCAGTACCTGACAGCACATCAGTTTTACAACTTCACTCTGCTTTACTTTAACGTGTGATCCTGTCTTACCTGCACAAAGTTCTATTACCTCAGACAAACCAAAGTAATCAAATGCTGCGGCTGTAAGTCCTATATTGCCTATCTGTGTACTAAAAAGCTCTTCGCTGTTTTCAAATTCAACTGCCATCGTCTTTTACCTTTGTTCTGATGGCTTCTTTTTACAGTACTACAAAGACATTCTCAAGCAAATTATAGTTTGCGTGTTCCGAGGTTCACAATTAACAAATTCAAGTATGCTGAAGTGTTCCTTGTGTCTTAAAAATGATATTATCATATTGATTTATATAATGATCTTAATCAATAATTGCAATTGTAAAAAGTGATCGAAAATCAATAAGTTACACTAGCCCGAAAAATATTCCTAAAATTTACTGCTCAAAGTCAGAGGTATCAGGTAAAAAAACTCTATTTATAGCTCATGAGTAGCGGAAAATTTTGGTCTATTTGAGTTATCATTGATTTTTTTCAACGCCAGACCGATCAGCCGATCCGCATGATCCGCCATGAACAGCGGAATATTCAGCACATCATCATCCAGTTTCAGATTATCCAGTGAGAATCGGATACGAAGTTTGACTTTATCTGGGAACAATTCCTTGAACTTTTTGAGGCTCTTGCTGGATATATTGGCTTCGGATTTAACCTCGATAGGAAAAATATCGTTCTCTCGCTGAATCAGAAAATCCACTTCATATGGCGGATTGCTCTGACTCCAGTAGCGAGGAGTCACCTCAAATTGTGTAATCAAAGTTTGCAACACAAAGTTTTCGGTCAGTGCACCTTTGAACTCGGTGAACAGGCGATTGCCTTCACCAAAAGCAGTAGGTGACAACTGGGCAAGACGGCGAAGCAGACCTACATCCACCAAATAAATTTTGAAGGCGGAGAGGTCATCGTAAGCGGACACAGGCAAACTAGAAGCGGTGCTGCGGTAGATTTTGTGAACAAGTCTGGCATCCACCAGCCACTGCAGAGCTTCCTCATATTCACGTGCTCTTGCCCCTTCTTTGACAACCTTGTAAATGAACTTTTTGTTTTCTTTTGCAAGCTGAGAAGGAATGGACTTCCAGATCATAGATATCTTCGGAAACTCGCTTATATTAGGATGCTTTGCAAAGTCACGTTCATAGGCACCAATAATTCCGGACAGAGCTTCCTGCATAGCGTCAACGTCACGGGCTTCTGTCCACATCAGCACCGGTTCTGGCATCCCACCGGTGACATAGTACATCTTCAATTTCTCGTACAGAGGATTGAAGAACGCATCGGGAATCGGTTCAATGCTATCTACACTTTCAAGATATGCAAGAAGGTTTTCATCACCGTTTGCAATCAGAAATTCAGAGAAAGTCATTGGGTCTATTTGCATAAAGTTAACCTTACCAACCGGGAATGATGATGGCTTTGCAAGAGCAATACCCAGTAGAGAACCGGCACAAGTGATATGGTACTGAGGAGCATTCTCACAGAAATACTTCATAGAGTTGATGACCTTCGGGCTGTCCTGTACTTCGTCAAAGATGATGAGTGTCTTTTCAGGTAAGATCTTCTGTCCACTGGCAAGCATCAGATTTTGCAGGATGCGGTCAACATCCTTAGTTGTTTCGAAGAATTGTTTGTATTCCTCATTTTCATCAAAGTTAAAATAAGCAGTATTCTCATAGTAACGTTTGCCAAACTCTTTGAGAATCCAGGTTTTGCCTACTTGTCGTACTCCATTTAGGATTAATGGTTTGCGGTATGGAGAGTTCTTCCAGTCCAGCAGCTTTTTCAAAATAAATCGTTCCATAGATACAATCCTCACATTTTTATTGGAGTTTTAGTGTTCCTTAATCACATTTTTATTATATATTGGAATCACAAAAAAATCACCCCTTATCACAAAGTTCTAGAGTGTTTTAGAAGTTAAAATCACACTTTTATATCTCAACAGGGGAAAATAAACGTGTGCAAGTCTTTGTACAGCTGCTAACTGAAAAGTGCCAAGGAATTATCGTACTTGCCGCTGCGTTTTGCTATTGATTATAAGAAGTACAACGGTAGTTCGAAACATACATTGTTATTTCCGTTTTCTTTTCCGCTACTCAGGTTCTATATAAATCTATAAATAAGTCTCGTGCATAAAAAACACACTTATACGTCTATAAATTCATCTCAAGCAGAAATTAGCTTTTTCAAAACACTTAAAAGATAATATACATTTGATCTGTATTTGAGATTTTCAATTTATAATCTTGAAAATTGAAGATATTGTAATTATTATTGTCACTAATATATCGACTAGCTGTATTGATGGCGTTGTGATCTTATTTATTATGCCTGTTAACGGACGTTAAAATGATTAAAGTACTGTTTATTTGCCACGGAAACATCTGCAGATCTCCAATGGCTGAGTTCGTACTTAGAGACTTTATTACAAAGATTGGCATGGACGACAATTTTATTGTAGGTTCAGCTGCAACTTCACAGGAAGAAATCGGTAATGGTGTTTACCCTCCTGTTAAAAAGATTTTAACCTCACTTGGCATAGACTGTTCAAATAAGGTAGCACGTCAGATTAACCTTGGTGATACTAAATCATTTGATTACATTATTGCCATGGAATCAGTAAATTTAGATAACCTCTATCGTCTCTTCCCAAGATGTGACAAGTCAAAGGTATACCTTTTAAAAGACTTTACTGACACTCCAGGAGACATTGCCGATCCATGGTATACAAGAGATTTTGATAAGGCTTATAAAGAGATTGCAACAGGATGTTTAGGTCTTTTAAAGAGTCTTAATCAGGATGCTTTGATTTCTCTTGATGAGAAACAGCACAAAGCATTAGATTCTCTAGTTATCTAATCCTTTAAATAAACCTATGGCCAGGCCATAGGTATTATTTCTATTCCACACTAAAGCCTAAGAGCTTTAGTTTTTCCTTAAACTTTTCATCAACATTCTTTAAATGAAGTGATGATAACTCACGTCTTTCTCTGTAGGTCTGACGCATTTCATCAAAGCTTTTAGCACCTATAAAAGAGTATCTGAACTTTAAGCTGTCACGACGCACATCATATACACTGAACACAAGACGGTTAATAAGATCGTAATCTAAACTATCAATACGGCCAAACTCTAATGATGAGATTTCAGGTGTTGGCATTTTGTATGTTTTAGGAGAGTCAAGCTTTAATACCTTTGACATGGTATCAGCTAGCATTACATTAGCACGGCGCTTTGACTCATATGAATAGCCTGCAATATGAGCTGTAGCACCTTCTACCTTATCTAGAAGCTCTTTACACATGATCTCAGGCTCACCTTCAAAGACATCAAGCCAGCATTTAATATCCTTTCTCTCATCTAAAAATGCAGATAATGCTTTATTATCCACAACGTTGCCACGTGATGCGTTAATAAAGATGGCATCCTTTTTTAGAAGCTTTAGATTATCCTCATTTACAAGATGATGAGTCTTATACTCACCTTCTTTTACTAATGGCACATGAAGAGTTACCACATCACATGAAAGAGCATCTTCTAAGGTGGCATTGCATGATATATCACCTGCCTTAAAGCGTGGAGGATCGTTTTTTACAATTCTCATACCTAAAGCTTTAGCTTTTAGCTCTACCTGAGAACCTACATAACCGCAGCCTACAATACCGATGCTTCTGCCCTCAAATGACAGATCATACTTACTTGCCAAAACCAAAAGCACAGAAAGAATGTAATCACCTACACTCTCACAGTTTGAGCCCTGAGCATTTGAATAGGCGATATTAAGCTTATCAAGCAGTGCAGTATCAATATGATCCATACCTGCTGTTGCAGTACCTACAAACTTTAACTTTTTAGCGTTTTTTAAAAGGTTTTCATCCACTTTGGTAATGGAGCGGATAATGAGGACATCAACATCCTCAAGCATAGATGCATCAATGCTTCTGCCCTTCTCTAAGACCACTTCTCCATATTGAGAAAAAATTTCTGTGCTGTTAGGTAGTGCTATATCACATAAGAATTTCATAAATAGGCCTTTATTCTTTTTTGCAAGCTCAAATACTTCGTTAATTAGTTGCATTATAAGCTATAATAAACACACTAGTTTAGGAGATGTATATGTCTAATGCAATTACTGTTGATTATCAAACTAAATCCACTAAAGCATTGCTTTTAGGTTCCGGTGAATTAGGAAAAGAAGTAGCTATTGAACTTATAAGATACGGCATTGATGTCACAGCTTGTGATAGATATGACAATGCTCCTGCAATGCAGGTTGCTCAGCACAAAGCTGTTATCAACATGCGTGATGAAAAGGAATTAGAGAATTTAATCACTACTCTAAAGCCAGATTATATTATTCCTGAAATCGAGGCTATCGCAACCGAGACTCTACTGTCTTTAGAAGAGCGTGGTTTTAATGTAGTACCATCAGCTAACGCTGCTAATATCACCATGAACCGTGAGGAAATCAGAACCTTAGCAGCTGAGGAATTATCACTTCCAACCTCACCATATTTCTTTGCATCTGACATAGAAACCATTAAAGACAAAATTCATCAGATTGGTTTCCCTTGCTTTATGAAACCAATCATGAGCTCATCNGGTAAAGGTCAGAGCGTATTAAAGTCTGAAGCTGATATTGAGAAGGCTTTTGCTGAAGCCTGTGAACACGGCCGTGGCGGTATGAAGAGTGTTATCGTAGAAGGCTTCGTTCAGTTTGACAGAGAAATTACTCTATTAACAGTAAACGCAATTGACGGTATTCACTTCTGTGAGGCTGTAGGTCACCACCAGGTTAACGGTGATTATCATGAGTCATGGCAGCCAGAACTTCTATCTGAGGAAGTTTTACTAGAGGCAAAGAGAATCGCATCAGGTGTAGTAAGTGCATTAGGCGGCTACGGTATCTTTGGTGTTGAACTTTTCATCTGCGGCAACAAGGTTATCTTCAGTGAGTTATCACCTCGTCCACATGACACCGGTATGGTAACTATGATTTCTCAGGATCAGTCAGAATTTGCTCTGCATGTAAGAGCTCTTTTAGGTTTACCTATCGGTAAAATCAGTTTCTTTGGTCCATCAGCATCAGCTGCTCTTTTAGGTGAAGGTAAAGGTAATAACATCACCTACAAGAACCTTGATAAGGCACTTGCTGTTACCCCATCAAGCCAAGTTAGAATCTTTGGTAAACCAGATATCGACGGTGAGCGTCGCTTAGGCGTATGTCTTGCTCGTGGCATGTCTGTTGAAGAAGCTGTTGAGAATGTTAAGAAGATGCGTTCTCAAATCAGTATCGATATTCAGTAATTTTTATAAGGCCACCAAGGTGGCCTTTATTATGNTTACNTTACTGAAGTTTAAATTCAACGTGGAGTGCTTTATAGAATGAATTATCAGAATCTTAAAACCATGGATCCATACATCCTGTTCTCTGCTGTAAACATGCAATTACGCAATGAATATGAAAGCCTAGAGTCACTATGTGCTGCAAATGAAGTAAATATGCAGGAACTTGTTGATAAACTTAAAGCTGCCGGTTTTGAATACAATAAAGATAATAATCAGTTTAAATAATGCTACCTAAAATCGATGGGCACTACCTTTTCATCCTGCCCCTGCCTGCAAACGCTCCAACTGAGCATAACGCTTCACTATATGGTATCTGCTATGCCTATACAGATGCCAATTTTAATATTATCGGTAATAAAGAGATAATTACCTGTAAGGGNCTTTGCTATAAGCTTCCAAGTCCAAGCTATCTGTTTGCTCAGGGTATCGATCCTAACACCATAAGACAGGGACTTAGTGAACACGATTTCTATAAAAAGGTAACAGAGCTTCTTACAGCNCCTAATACAGATATCTTTACCTGGTCTGNACGTAATTTAAAGATTTTAGAGAAAATCTCTCTTCGTCTTATTGAACCTAATGTTTTATCTAGAATAAATTCATTAGTTGATATCAATAAACTGCTTAAGCTAAATGAGTATTTTGAGACAGGTCTGTTTACAAAATCTGATTCATTAGTTAACTACGCCAAAAAGTTAGGCTTTAATCAGAAGATTGATTTTTGCGATCCTAAATCGCGTCTTGATATGCTTTTATATGTGGTTAAATACCTTAATCAGAATGAGAGTGCCCTTTTAAACTACTCATTGCAGGGTAAAACCTATAACATCAATAAGACAAGAAATGCCATCGAGAAAAACACTACTCTTTTAGATTACAATCCAAAGCTTCGCTTNATTCAGATTGTAAAACCTGTTGCCATTATCGAGCCTAAAGATGGATTTGAGGCACTTGTAACAGATGGTGATAACCTGACTCATGAATTTATCAGTTTCTCAAACTTTGGAATACTATCTCCTAGTACTGTTTTAACCGAAAAAAGACAGCAGATCACCCACTTTGATTTAAATGCTGCAAATAAAGCGTTATACAGTGCAGATATTAAATCTATTCCATTAGATGAGTCTACACTACCACTTTATGACAAGCTTATAAAACTCTTTAACAAGGCTGATTTGAAGCTTTATGATGAGTATCTTCGTATGCCAAAGAATGCTCTTGATAGACCTCCATTGTCATGCTCAAAAACCTTCAGAGAGCTTGTATTCATTCTAAGAGGCAATAATTTCAGGGGAACAATGACTGATCAGGAGCTTTCATACTTTTATAAGATGTGCGCAAACTTAATTCAAAATCAGGCAAGAGCTTACGCAAAAGAGCTTAACAACCTTCAGAACAACATCAATGAAAATGATGAAGATCAGCTTGCCCTGTTTGCAAAAATCCAAGCTTACCCTACAACCTTGTAAAAGGCATTTCAAAAAAAATTAAAGAGCGGGAAATCCCGCTCTAATTAAATTTTTCTGGCTGTTAATTAAGCTTTACCTGTTGAGCATCGACTCAAACAATATCTAGTTAAGCTTCCAGATCCACATTAAAGAAGTACCAGGAGAATTACTATTACTCAGCAGCTTTCTTTGAAGCTGCCTTTTTTGTAGTGGTCTTTCTGGTGGTTGTCTTTTTTGTTGCAGTCTTTTTTGCAGTTGTCTTTTTAGCTGCAGTTTTAGTGGTACTTTCCTGTACTTCCCACTTCTTTGACTCTTCATTATAGAATGCAACAAATGATGTTGGCTTCTCATCCTTTACTGATAAGATGTACTGTTTCTTCATCTTACGAGAGAAACGAACCTCAGTCTCATTACCATCAGGATCGTATGCAGGAGCATCAGCAAGATAGTAGAACTTAGGTGAGATCTTATCTCTGTATTTTTGCAGTTCAATTACCTTAGGCGGACGTGTTTCACGTACCTTAGGGAAATTGTGAGCTGCAAGGAAGATACCTGCTGCACCATCACGCAATACGTAATGTGAGCCTGGTGTCTTACATGGCAGATCAGGTAAATCAACAGCATCCTCACGTGGAGGTGCAATTTCACCATTCTTTAAGATCTTTCTGGTATTACCGCAATCCTTGTTGGTACATGCCATGTACTTACCAAAACGACCTTCCTTTTCAATCATGGTGTGACCGCACTTCTCACACTCAATCTCACGACCTTTTTCGATCTCTGAATCAAACTTACCAGTTTCTAGCTTATAGCCATGGCAGTTTGGAGTTGAGCATAGATGAAGCTTATGAGTCTCATCAATGATGTAGGTATCCATTACTGAATGACAGATTGGGCAGCGTGGACGTGAACGCAGGATCTTAGCTTCCTCTTCATCTGACAGATTGTGTGTTGATAATGAAGCAAGATCGATTGGACGCAGATTCATAGTCTTCTTGCATCTGTCTGCAGCCTTTACATCCTTATCGTAGTAGCCTAAACATGACAGGAACATACCAGTCCTACCTGACTGTACTGCCATATGATATTTGCCACATTGAGGACACAACATCTCCTCAATCTCAAGTGGTTTGTTCTCAGGCATACCACCATCTGCAGCTGCAAGATTAGCCTTATCAAGTTCTACTTCAAAGTTCTTGTAGAAATCATCAAGACTGTCAATCCAGTCCTTCTTACCGCAGGCGATATCATCTAATGAATCTTCCATTGAAGCTGTGAATTTCTTATCCATCAGATCTTTAAAGCTAAAGCGTAACCTGTCGGTTACAACCTCCCCCATTCTCTCGGCAAAGAAACGGCCGTGATTGATGGTTACATAACCACGTTCCTGAATGGTAGAAATAATTGAAGCATAGGTTGAAGGACGACCGATACCATCCTTTTCAAGCTCTTTTACAAGACTTGCTTCGTTAAAGCGTGCAGGAGGCTGTGTAAAGTGCTGTGATGGAATTACATCCTCAACATTGAGCTTGTCACCTTCATTTAAATCAGGAAGCAGAGATTCTTCATTTTTAGAGAAATTATAGACTCTCTTGAAACCGTCAAAGGTTACATGCTTACCTGAGATCTTAAAGGTGTAATCACCTGAGTTTACAGTAACTGAGGTGGTCTCAAATAACTGTGGTGTCATCTGAGAAGCAAGATATCTTGCCTTGATTAAATCAAATAAACGCTGACCGTCTCTATCAACTGATGATGGGAGCGGATCAAGTGGGTGTGAAGGACGAATCGCCTCGTGAGCCTCTTGAGCAGATTCCTTTGATTTATAGTAATTTGGCTTTTCAGGCACGTACTTATCACCAAAGTTTCTAGTAACAATATCACGTGCTGTAGCAATAGCTTCATCAGAGAGGTTAACACTGTCAGTTCTCATGTAGGTAATAAGACCCTGCTCATATAGTCTTTGAGCTACAGTCATGGTCTTACGTACAGAGAAACCTAACTTCTGGTTTGCAACCTGCTGCAGTGTTGAAGTGGTAAATGGAGGTAGTGCATACTGTTTACCGTTCTTTTTCTCAATCTTTGAAACGATAAAATCAGATTTTTTAATTTCATCTACAGCTTTTGTAGCTGCAGTTACGTCCTTGATGTCTACCTTTTTGCCCTGAACCTGAGCTAGTGCAAGTTTTAACTCTTCACCTGAATTAGTCTTTGTAAGTGCATCGATATTCCAGTACTCATCAGGAATAAAGGCTTTAATCTCACGCTCTCTGTCAACAATAAGTTCTACAGCTACAGACTGTACACGACCAGCTGATAAGCCACGGGCAACCTTTTTCCATAGTAATGGGGATACCATGAAGCCTACAACTCTATCTAAAAAGCGTCTTGTCTGCTGAGCATTTACAAGATCCATATTAATGCGGCCAGGGTTTTCAAAGGCCTTATGAATTGCAGCTTTAGTGATTTCCGGGTATTTTACACGTAGGTATTTGTCGTCACTGCCACCTAAAACCTCTTTTAAGTGCCATGCGATAGCTTCTCCTTCTCTATCCAAATCGGTTGCCAGATATACTTTATCAGCTTCCTTAGATAGTTTCTTTAATTCTGCTACAACCTTGTGCTTATCAGGCATGATGGCATAGTTTGCTTTCCAGTTTTCTTTTGGATTGATACCCATGCTGTTTGCAAGTGCCTGTTCTTTTGAAACCTTCTCTTTCTTGCCTTTTGCAGTTGCAGAAGTTGCAGTTACCGTAGCTAAATCGCGAATGTGACCCACACTTGCTCTTACCACGTAATCATCACCTAGGTATCTATTAATAATAGTTGCCTTAGATGGAGACTCCACGATAACTAATGATTTACCCATTGTAATACCTTTTATTTTTATAAATGGTAAGTATTATCTTTTACGACAATATCTTGAACCTGTTTACTAATCGCCCTTGTCCAAGTTTTAGCCATTAACAATTTTTTAATTAAATCTACTAAAGACTTCTTTTTCTTGTTCTCGATGCCAATCTTTATAGCACAAACTTTTGTAAAATCTAAACGATTTTGTAAATATGCATCAAAAGTACATATCTCGTCAACTAAGTTGCGCTCTTTTGCATCTGTAGCTAACCAGAATTCACCAGTTGCAATCTTATCTATATCAATGTCTGGACGATACTTATTTACTATAGCCTTAAAACGGTCATGAATTAAAGTAAGTTCTTGCTTAAATTTCTCACGTCCTTCAGGTGTATTCTCACCAAACATGGTTAAAGTGCGCTTGTATTTACCTGCTGTAACCTGCTCATATTCAACATCGTGCTTCTTTAATACCTTGTTGAAATTTGGTATCTGAGCTACAACACCAATTGAGCCAATATATGCAAATGGAGCTGCCACAATCTTGCTTGCAACACATGCCATCATGTANCCGCCTGATGCTGCCACATTATCAACGCATACTACAAGATTTACACCTTTTGCTCTGATCCTCTCAAGAACACTAGCGCAAAGTCCGTAGCCGTTAACTACGCCACCTGGAGATGTCAGATTGATTACAATCTCATCCTTTGGTGTTGCCACATCCAGTAAAAGATTAACTTTCTGAATAAGATGGTTTACTGCGTTTGCCTGCGCATCTCCATCAAAGTTTAATACGAACAGTTTTTCTGGGCAGAACAGACCNTTCTTTTGAGCCTCTTCAATTCTTTTAGCTCTTTTATCAAACTTTGTTTCAGTCTCTTTTTTCAAAGCTTTTGCTTTGGCCTTTAAAGACTTCTTTTTCTCCTTTTCATCCATTGAGAAATCAAAGTCTTCAATTGCGCTTTCAATAGATTCTTTTCTTGATTCTCTTCTTGCAAGCAAATCAGTGAATTTGAACTTTAGATCGTCACTTTCCTCATCTTTGCAAGACTTAAGAGCAGCAACGAAACCAATAAAGATTAAAAAGAATACTAAAACTGTTGCAAACTTAACTGCAAAAAGGCCCCAAGAAGCTAAAAACTCCATCATTATTCCTTATTATTTGAGTAGAACTCTTCGCCTTCTTTTGTAAGCTTAATACCATCTTCTTCAATGGTGATTAGACGATTCTTGTATAAACCGCCTAAAGCTTTCTTAAACTTACCCTTTGACATATGCAGGTAATCTTCAATTTCCTGAGGATCGGATTTATCGTTGAAGGCTAAAAAGCCGTTTGAGCTCTTTAAAATGCGTAACAGATGTTTTGAGGCATGCTCAATACCTGATACACCAGGCTCCTGCAATGACACATCCAAACGACCATCTTCACGAACCTTAATAATATAGCCGTCCATTCTCTTGCCAATGCGCACAGGAGTGCCTTTAAGCTCTGTCTTATATAAAAGGCCGTAAACTTCATCGTTTACCACCATTCTAAAGCCTAATGGTGTATGTGATACAGCAACACAGGTAACTCTCTGACCTACCTTGTAGGCNCCTTTCTTTGCTGTATCCTTAATATAGTTATTGTATCTTTGTGTGCCGAACAATCTTCCCTGCTCATCCATTGATACAAGGATAAGCACAGACTGGCCCACTTCAAAACTTGCTCTCTGCTCTGATACAGGAACTACAAGCTCTTTAGGAATACCTAAATCCATGTAGACAGTACCACAGTCAATTGAGTTTACTACAAGTCGGCCTACCATACCGCATTCTAGGTATGGGTGTCTTGCTGTTGCAAGTACACGTCCGCCATCCTTGTACAGGAATACGCGTAAGATATCGCCGATTTTTAAATCTGCAGGTAATTGTTTATTAGGAACAAACAGATCACCAAAATCACCTCCATCGACAAAGGCGCCCTGATCAGTTATATCCACAACCTGACGGCCAATCATATGACCTAAAACAATATCATCTTGCATGCGTTTTTCCTTGAAAACTATTTCAATATATACAATATATGAAAAAAGCCACTCTTTTTGCAAGAATGGCTCTTATATATCTTACAGCTGTATCAAAAAATTAGATACGTTGGAAATCGATGTGTAAGATACGCTCTGAAACTGGGTGGCGCTGAATATCAACAGGCTTTACTTTGATAGCCTTGCCATCTAAATTGATTTCTACTTCTTTGTAGAACTCATCCTTTAGAGCAGAAGTAATAACTTTCTTCTCGTCTAAAGTGATTGAAATTGCTTCCTTGCCTTCACCGATGATGATTGCTGGAGTTAAAAATTGACGACGTAGGCGGCGGCTCGCACCTCTTCCTAAATCAGTACGTAAAGTAGCATCTAATGAAATTGCCATTTTATGTTAATCCTATAATTAAATAAAAAATAAACTGTGTAATGCGACCATAAACACAGCGTGCAAAATTATACACGATTTTTTAATTATATCAAGTATGAATTAAGCTATAAAAGGCTGTTATCAAGGCTTTACTATTCTAACACATGTAAAATAGTGTTAAAGCAAGCGATGAAGCGTTATCAGACCATCGCCTGTAGTCTCCCGCATGAAGGAACTTTACTCTTATAAGTAAGTTATATCTGTCCTCAATAAAATCAAAATTTACATTTAGAGTCTTTTGAATTGCTCTATCTTTATCTGCTACACAATTGAAAGTATCATTGCATTGTACAACCACCAGAAGNAAAANCTCATCTATAGTCATATAAGACTCCTTTTAGCCACTTACAATTCATTTCTTTTTATCTTTATTGTGTAAAAAAATACATNATGAATACATAAAGAATTGNACTGCATCGGTATNAGTCAATTTTTCCTGAGTTATGTTAATTNAATGAACATTTGCACCTTCTCGCATAAATAACTGATGCTCTAATGCTATACTACTTANAGTTTTGTTTTTGTTTTAGAGATATAAAATGACCGAGTATATTAGGCCTTCAAAAGATCAGTCCTTCATGGAGATTGCAGTTGCTGTATCAATGAGATCAACATGCCTTCGTCGCAGGTATGGTGCTGTTATTGTTTCAAAAGATGGTCGTATTGTGTCTACTGGATACAATGGCGCTCCAAGACATCGTGCAAACTGCGTTGATTTAAAAGAATGTTTAAGAGAAACCTGTAAGATTAAGCCAGGTACTCATTATGAGTTATGCAGAGCGGTTCACGCTGAGGCTAATGCTATTATCAATGGTGATCCATTAGATATCGTTGGTGGCACTTTATATCTTGCTGGAACTGATGTGGCTACAAACAGCAGAACCAAACAGATGCGTCCTTGCTCTATGTGCCAGAGACTTATTCTAAATGCTCAGATTGCCCTTGTGGTAATGAGAGATGTTGACGGTAATCTTGTTTACTCCGATCCACTAACCTGGGAAGATGATTTACCTGAAAGGATCGCAAAAGAACTAGGTAACGAGAAATAACCATCTATAATTAGCAATTGAAGACAGGTCTTTGAACCTGTCTTATATTTACAACTTAAATTATTCTTCAGTCAAATCAGGCTGTTCGCCGTACCTTAATTTGGCTTTGTTGCACTCAAGAACTGCTTTACGGCAGTTTTCTCCATCTACAACATTTACTTTTGCGCCACCGACGAATACACCGAATTTACTAGCATTTTGCACGAATGTATTTGTATTTGGCTCTGCTGTTAGAGTTAAATGATTTGGAGAGAATTCAGATTCTGTAGAGATTTTGTGAACACCTGGCTGTACGTTAACTAAAAAGTAAACACTTCTTACTGACTCACCAATAAAATTAGAATCAACGTATAGAGATTTCTTTAAAGCAGAGCCTGCAATTGAACCATCTCTATAGATAAACGATAGATTTTTTTATCTTGTTATAAAAATGAATAGTATTTTAAACACTCAAGCGCTTTCTTGAATACATAGAATAAGTAAAAAAGATAAGTAACAAGTCAGTGCAACTGCATGGCAATTGCACTTACCTATTATTTGTTATTCTTCAGGAACAATCCGTGGATAGGTGATCTTAGGTCTTAAATCAATCTTGTCAGGATCGTAATTACGTCTCTCATTACANTTCATGTCAGAGATTGTCTCAAGATCNGGAGTTGAGATATCAAAATCATAAAGCTTGCAGTTCTGCTCTAGCTTTTCAGGGGTATTTGCCTTTGGNATGGCAACAATACCACGCTGAATACACCATCTTAAAATAATCTGTGAAGCTGTAGCCTTATAATAATCACGCATACAGATAAGTCTTGGATCATCAAGTATCAGACGCCCCTCTGATCCGAATGGTGAATAAGCCACTACATCAATCTTGTTTTTGCGGCACCATCCTATTAACTCAACTTCAGTGTTCAACGGATGGATTTCTGTTTCATTAACCTGAGGCACAACNGTGGCACCATGCTCAAACAGACTCTTGATATGATGAATTTTAAAGTTGCTTACACCAATTGATCTGCACAAGCCTTCTTTTTGTAGTTTCTCAAGCTCAAGATAAACCTCTTCATAGCCTTTGATTGGCCAGTGCAAAAGGTATAAATCTACATAATCAAGGCCTAGTCTTTCTAATGAATCTAAAAGAGCCTGTCTTGGATTATTGTAATCCTCAACCCAAAGCTTTGTAGTCACAAATATTTCTTCACGTGGAATACCTGAGTCTGCAATAGCTCTGCCAACGCTCTTTTCATTACAGTAGATCCTTGCAGTATTGATTAGTCTGTATCCTAAATCAAGTGCGGTCTTAACTGTGTTATAGGTATCTAAGCCACCACTGATTCTATAAACGCGCAGGCCTAATAAAGGCATCTTCACGTCATTATTTAAGGTGATGGTGGATTTTAAATTCAGTGCCATTAAATTAAATCT
>JGI24712J26585_10001965_pt1 | contig 17170 bp, 21 predicted proteins | sample BioPla3DNA2_FD_26585 | JGI IMG/M metagenome (IMG submission 26585) | reverse complement strand
AGGTGTTGATGTAAATACCCTTGAAGTTAACGAATTACAAGACTATATTGATTATTATAATAACAATTTTTCTTCGTAAATTATAAATATAGAAAAAGAATCGGAATATAGATTCTATAATCATTCTAGCATAGGGATTTCTGATTACCCAAGTTTTACAAGTATTGATTTCGACAATGGAAATAAAATTATAGGAATTACTGAGGGTCTCTAAAATGATGAAATTTGAAGATTTTACTAAAAATGTTAAAGATTTATTTTTACTTTCAATTCAAGAAGAAAATTATCAAAGTCTAAGAACTTCTGTCAATAAAATTCTCGAACTTGTTGAAAATACTAATTATAGAGTTTTTTCTAACGGATATATTGATACATATGAATTTTATGATAACTATGAAGAACCTTTAGATTTTACAATTTCAATATACGACAATCTTAATAATCCTCGTTATTTAAGTTTATCTATTACAGATAAGAAACAAGAATTAGAAATTGGCTATTTCAAATAAATAAATTTGCCCATTGTTAGTAGATTATATATATTTTATCTAATATATATACTTAGAAGATTAAGGAAGAAAGAGGTAAAAGAATGAAAAGATATTTTAAAGAATTTACAGATGAAAATGTTAGCGCAGTTGAAGAACTTAACTCTTATATGAAAGAGAATCCAGATTATAAGGTTACAGTCGTGCAATATTATGTTGTCCGCTATGAGCAAATGAATCGAGATAGAACATATATTTTAGTAGAGGTGGAAGACAACTAATCCAGAAAAGACATTTTCATATAAAAAGAAATACGTAAATTACGTATTCCTTTTTAATCTATAAAATAAAAGAAACGTCTCGAGGAATCGAGACGTTTTTTATGAAAGAGCAAATAATGAAGAGTGAAATTTGGCGAGACACTCTTGGTTACGAAGGACAATTATATATTACAACATTATTTTCTGACTGTCAAGGTTTTTTTAAAAAATTTTTAAAATTTATTTAGAGTCCCTAGATTCATATATATAATAATAAAAGGAATCAATATGTTTTTTACTTATAAAAATCTTTGTTTTTACTTCAGTAAAAAATCAATTCTGAGAGCAAAAATAAATAGCCTAAGTACAGACCGTTAAAAATGGGCAAAAATCGGTCAAAAAATCTGCAAAATCCCTCGATATAACGCATACAAAATCAACGAGAGGAAAATTCTAAAATGCAAATTTTTACTATTTTATAACAAAAACTCTTGATAATATATTATATATGTTATATAATATAATCAAAAAGATGAAAGAGAGATAAATAAAAAAGAAGAATAAAATTGAGATTTTTTGTGGAAAACAACTGTTAAATTAGAAGACAAAATTCTAGAATTTTCTAAAACTCACAATGTAGTTAGTGTAGCTTTCTATAATAAGAGTGATGAGTTAGACAAATATAATGCTTGGGAAAATGAAGCTTATGAAGTTAATGAGGTTAAAGAATGATACTAAAAGATTTGGTTGATATTACTTATAATGCAGAATGGATTATTATCTGTAGTAATGGTTTTATTATAGGAAGTTACTCACGAGTTAGCAGCATACCAGATAGGTATCTATTATGTAAGGTTAAAAAAGTTGAAGTGCTCAAATATGAATTGGAAGTTGAAATTGAAGAAGATTCTCCTTTATGGTAAAATTATGCTACCGCTAATATTTATATATAATAAAAAAACTTCTAATTATAGAAGTTTTTTATTTATATTAATAAGTGAATACGTGGTAATATAACATATTTTCATCATTATTTTTCATTAAGTCAAAAATGTATTCTAAGAAATCTTTATCAGCTTCATTTTCTTCAATGAAAGGTGTAAGGAAAACATCTTCATCATTATTATAGAAGAAATATACATTTTTATAACCATTTACAAAATTTAAGAAATCTTGATATAAAGTATTTTCATCAATAGTTAGAGTATCAAGAAGGACTCCACGATTATCTTCACTGTAAGCTTCTAGTTTCATTTTTATTTATCTCTCTTTCTTACTTTCTGAATATATTATATAATATATATAGTATGTTGTCAAGAGATAAATTTATAAAATTATTCTTTTTCTTCTATTTTTGAATATGAATAATAATAAACTGAATCATTTAAGAAACTGTTTCGCCCTGTATCTTTAGTAGCGCCCTCTGCTTTTCTAATTAGAAGTCTATCACCAATAGGAAACTGATATTAAAATATCAGTTTTTTATTTTTTATTAGAAAAATCTGCATTTCGGAATTTTTCTCTCGTTGATTTTGTATACGTTATATCGAGGAAATTTGCAGGTTTTTTGACCCATTTTTAGCTATTTTTAACGCCTATGATGTACTGTACTTGAGCGACTAAAATTCGCTCTCAGAATTGATTTTTACGAACTCTAAAACATTAATTTTTATGGACATAAAAACGAAGATTTTAACAGAATTTAAACAAAGATTTCTACGAGTGTCGAAGATTTATCTAAAGCTCAAATAAAAAAGGGTTGAGCTTTTTTAATCTACTTTTCTTCCTTAATATATTTCCACACGTAACCGTAAGCTGTTTTAAGCTTGCCTCGGGCGGCTGCACTGATAGCACTGTTTGGGAACCCCAGTTGTCTTTGAATTTCCATTGTTGATTGCCAAACTTTGACCAGCTCTCCGTTAGTCGTGTATTGACCGACTGGTTTGCTTTTATTTTTAACATTTGCTTTAGCTATTTTCTCTGGACGTGTCCCATATTACAAGGGATACTAGTAAGAGATTCAGGAATATTTAATGGAATTTTATTAATAATATTATCAGAAAATTCAATGACTAAGCTAGATGTACAGATTGTATTATTAGTGATTAATGGAGAAGTGTGAGATTTAAGGAGAAAATCTTTATTATAACGGATAATTTTATTGATAGAAGTTCTAATTTTAGTAAGGTTAGTTTTGTTAAGTTCTTTCATCTTTATTTCTCTCTTTCTTACGTTCTGATTCTATTATATAATATATATATATTAAATTGTCAATAATTTTTCAAAAAATAAAAAAACAAAGGACTAGTTTATTTACTTAGTCCTTTGTATTATTTATTAATCAAAATTCTCTTTCAAATATGTTAATAGTTCTTTTCCTGTATGAGTTTTTGCATATGCTAATGTTTCATTTTCAATTTCATCATCTAAGATTTTACTCAAATAATATGAAATTTGTACATCTACTGTACTATCTACTAGGAATACTGCACGGAATGGAACACCATAAGCATATTTACATAAAAAATCTGTAAATTCTTTTTCGGTGGCTTTTGACAAATCTAAGGTTTCAATAAATTTGAATTCGTCTTCTGTGCTATATACTTTCAGTTTCATTTTATTTATCTCTCTTTCATCTTTCTGAGTATATTATATATAATATACAATAGATTGTCAAGATTTTTTTTGAAATAATTTTAAATTTCATCTAACAGTTCAGGATTTTCATAAATGTTACCAATCACTTCAAAAGTATTTCTAAGCTCGAATTTAAGTTCTTCAAAAGTGACAGACAAGCCTTTTATATCATCAAATGGTTGGTAGTCAAGACCAAAGCCACCATATTTTTCGTCATATACTACTAGAGCTACCCAATTTTCACTGTCTCTAATAATGTCTCCTTCAAAAACTTCNTTACCATATTTGTCTTTAAGTCCTATAAATTGCATAAGATATTTTTCATCAATGCTCCAACCTCGTAAATTATTTACATTTAAATCAGGATTGTCATTTGCATAAACGTTACCATTCCAGATAATAAGTTGATTATTTTAGGAGCGGTTTTCTTATTATTCCCTGTTTTGTTGTTTTTAGAAGGAAAAATGACTAAAATAAAAACAGATATAAATAATGCAGAAAAATTTACTGAATTATTATCTAAACTAAAAAAATTGAATTTCCCTTTAGAATTTTTTGAAAATATTGATATATTAGATGTACTTATATATTAGTAAAAGAGTAAGGATAAAAAATAACAATGAATAACAAAAAAGTATTAAAATATAGAAAGAGGGATATATTAAAATGAAGTTTAGAAAAATTACTCTAATGGCAGTATTTAGTGCCTGTTTAGTCTTCCTTTTGGGTTGTGGAAATCCACACACTAAATCGACTCTTTATAACGAAGAAAGAGATAAAAATAGACGAATTATACTACCAACAGATTATAAAGATAGAAATATCGTAAAATCTGCTTTTGACCTTAAGCCTGATGAATTTGGGGAAATTTATTATAAGTATTATGTTGGTAAAGTTGAAGCAAAAAAAGGAAACAAATATATAGTCTTCCCAGATACAACAACTACTTCTAATTTAGACTTAGATAAAAAAATAAAAATATCAGAATTTGATACTAGTTTCATTATTAGAAATGATGAGAATATTCATATCGGAGATATTCTCCTAATTAGAAAAGCAGAGGGGACGACTAAAGATATAGAGAGAAAAGGTTTAAGTACAGCTTATTATTATTCATATTCAAAAATAAAAGAAAACGAATAATTTTCTTATTTATCTCTTGACAATATACTATATATGTTATATAATATATTCAGAAAGTAAGAAAGAGAGATAAATAAAAATGAAACTTGAAGCTTATGATAACCGTGGAATCCTTCTTGATACTCTAACAATTGAGGAAAATACTTTATATAAAGATTTCTTAAATTTTGTTAATAGTTATAAAAATGTATATTTCTTCTATAATAATGATGAAGATGTTTTCCTTACACCTTTCATTGAAGAAAATGAAGCTGATAAAGATTTCTTAGAAAACATTTTTGACTTAATGAAAAATAATGATGAAAGTATGTTATACTATCACGTCTTTACTTATTAATAAAAATAAAAAACTTCTAATTATAGAAGTTTTTTTATTATCTGTTTTATCAATATATAATTTCAGTGCTTATGAAACCGTAAATGTGTAATAAAATATATTTTACGGGTTGTTTTTCGTCCTTTTTCATAATGACTATCTCTTCCTTGCTAATGGAGATAATAAGATTGTTGTAGATATTATTACTCAATCTGAACGTTGGAAAGAAATGGATAAATACAAATTAACTGAAGATGAAATCAAAAATTATGAGGTAAATAATTATTGGAAGTATGCTGAAGAAGTAAAAGACTAAAATGTTAAAATATAGACCCTATCATTTCTGTTATATTTTTCTGTAGCTGTAAAATATTTATATTTTTATAAGCCCTTCTATTGGGCTTTTTATTTTTCTTATCTTTTAACTTCTCTTTCTGTATTCTCTTAATACCTACTTCCTAGTTATTATAAACTTTTATTCCTCTATCTAAAAACTTACTCTCTTAAATGCAACTATATAATTATATTCTGTAAAATAACTCTCCTACAAAAAATTATCTTAATTATATATATTTAAAAATATTAAAGTATATGTAATCAATTTTACTATATATATAAAATGAATAGAAAGTAAAATAGATATACCTTCTTTGTCCTATTATGTCACATAAAAAACGAAAATAAGTAAAAACTTCACATAGTTACTTATTTATCTCTAATAATTATATCTGTTCTATATAATTTGAATTATAAAAAATAAAGACGGGAGACCGTCTTCTTTTATCTTTGTTATTATAGTTATAATTATTACAAAAAATGTTTTACTACGAGTAGTAGAATAACTACAATTAATTGGATACCTAAAATATACTTGTCTGTTTCTTCTTGACACTCTTTTTGTAAAAACTTAACCAAAGAACTATTTTTTACTTTATTAACCATTTTCTCAAACATTTTTATTTTTCTCTCTTCCTTACTTTCTATATATATTATATATAATATATAGCAAGAGATATAGAAATATTTTTGATAATTTTTGTTCCTACAAAAGTACTCTTTATATATAATAATAATTTTATAAAAAATATATCATTTAAAAAGAACCTAACTTCTTATACCAAGTTTTTACAAAGAAGTGTGTATATATTATTTATTTTTCTATTCTTATTTCGTATATATAAGAATTAGAAAGCTCTAAATAAATTTAAATATTTTTTAAATAAGACTTGACAGATAGTAAATCAAGAAGTGCTAAAGCTCGAAGCAAACAGGTAGGTCAATACACGCTTGAAGGCAAGCTAATCAAAGTTTGGCAATCAACAATGGAAGTTGAAAGACAGCTTGGCTTTTTACACGGAAACATCAGTAATGCCGTACAAGGCAAAAGAAAAACAGCATACGGCTACGTGTGGAAATATGTTTAAAAATCATCAGGAAGAGCTGGTGCTTTTTTATTGTCCTTAATATAAAAATATTTAATGCTTTGTTTTAATGATAATAGTTCTATTCGTATTTAATAATATATTATGAATGAAAAAATTAAAAAAAAAGAAAAAAGAGATATGTAACCGAGTTTCTCGGGCTTTCGCCCTTGAGACGATTTTGAAGACTCTCTTTTTCTCTCTTTCTTTCCTAAACTTTCGTCTGGATTTTTTGACTCCCTTACTTTTCTATTTCCTCTGTTTTCCTCGCTCCGTTTCACTCCGCTCGCCCTTAACCTTAGATTACTCCACTTATTTTTATTTGCCTTTGGGCTACCCGCTCACTACGTTTACACTCCGTTCGCTAGTCTTCTCCTTACTCTTGATTTTGTGTTTTAACCTTTAGTATGCTTTGGGCTACCCGCTCACTACGTTTGCACTCCGTTCGCTAGATTCCTCTTACTCTTGATTTTGTGTTTTAACCTTTAGTATGCTTTGGGATTGTAAGTACTTAAGTGCTACCCTTTGTGGCGGATACTAATATTCTGTTTTATTGTATTATCATATCGGGGTGCTCCTCGCAATCGTATCATACCTTTATAGCTTTTTTAATTTGCCATTTCAGTCGGACTTACTTCACTTCGTTCGGGGTGGCAGAATCGCTCCTTGCAGTCGCTCGTGAACTTGCGAAATAGGCTTTCGCCCATTTCTCGTTCACTGCTCAACGTACCGTTTCGCTTTCTGCTCCCGTTCAACGTTCCGTTTCACACGTCCCTCCTTCCATTACATTTATCAGCTTACTGGTATTCATTTATGAGATTGCTCCTTGCACCTTATACCTAATACATATAGAACCTCTATTATGAATACCTGCTCACACGGATAAGTCCTTTAGGACTTACAGTCTAAAGCTTCTGAAGGCACTCCTTCAGACGTAAGCGAAGCTTACCGCTTTAGACACAGCTTCGCTGACCGTGTTCCCCCTTTGCCTAGCTTAGAGATAACGTCTTCTTGAATATGACGTGGATATACACTTGAGTTTGCGTTGGGGGCTGGCGCTCTTCTAACTCTTAGTTTGCTTCTATCTTTTTGTTAGAAGTAGAATCTGCTATCTTAGATTCCGAGGAACTCGTAACTCCACTGTAGCGTTTACGCTAAGGTGGTATCTCTGATAGCACCGTTGGAGTTAACGTTGTGACGAGGAGTGAACGAGCTTTGCCTTGGGAGCTTGCGACCTTGGCATTGGGAGTGAACAGCGAACGCAGTGAGCGAGGGGAGTAGGGACTGACCTTTGCCTTGGGAGCTTGCGACCTTGGCATTGGGAAGGAGTCTCGAACCTCTGTCCGAACGGGTATAGCGAACGAGCTTAGAATTGTTCTCTGCAACGATTCAGCTCTTTACTGTAGCGTTTACCTTTCTAGTGAGGACTCTGAGCGGACTAGGGAGACAAGCTATTGCATTAGGAACTTTGTGACTTTTGCTGTAGCGTTGTACCCTAGGTAGCGAAGGCGTCTTGATGTGGCTGTAGGGACTGTAGCGGTTCACTGATTCTCCTTGGAGAATTTGTGATTGCGTGACTTAGCATTAAGTCCGCCGCACCCTACAAAACGGAAAGGCGCACAGCGACAAGCGAAACGAATCGAGGGCAACGAAGTGTACCGAGGGAGTGGAGTGCGGAGCGGTNGTTAANAATTTTTTCGCACAAAAATTNATAAAATAAACAAGTCATATAATTGCAATTGATATTAATAAATACGAAAGAAATTATTTTCAAGAATAATATATATAAAGCACGATATATATCGATGAATAATATAAATAAAACGACTCGTACCAAGGAAAATTGGATTTTTAGAAAAATGAGTTTTCGAAAAACCTCGAAAACATCGAAGAAATTTGCAAGATTCCAAAAATAGGTGTTCAAAACACTTTAAAATCGAATATTGAAAATACGAATAAAATCAATCTAATTAATAGTTAACCACATAGATAAAAACAGTTAACAGAAATGGTATTAAAGAATATGAATAAATATATTATATATAAGATATACTATATATAAAAGGAAAGCCCAGCAATAAAAAGGAGTAGAAAAAATGTTATAGATAGGATACAATATAGTATTATAGAAAATCAATAAATATAAAAAGTATACTAATATAAATAAGAGTAATATAATTAATAAAAATAAAGAAAGGATAAGCAATGGCAGAAAATACTAAATGGCCTTGGGAAGAAGACTATGAAGAAGAGTTAGATTTAAGAAGTCTAAAAGAGAGTACTACAGAAGAATCTAATACTTCTAATACAGAAGAAGATAGTACAGATATAAGTATATTACCAGAATATGAATATGATGACTATGAAGACGAAATGGATTTATCTCATATATCCAATGATAAAGAAGATGAAGTAGACTTAGGATATGACGATGAAATAAATTTAGGAGAAGGAGATAATATCCCTTGGGAAATAGAGCCAAGTACTTGGGGAGAAAAGAAAATAGCAAAGAAACTCGCTCCTAAAAAGAAAAGGACTTCAACTCTAACAGAAGAACAAAGATTTGGACATAAGGGAATTCCTTTAAGTGGAAAGGAAGTAGGAGTATTTCACGATAATATACAACATACTGGAAAACAGCAATCTATAGGAGAAGGCTTACATAATTTATTAGATATAGAAGCTGATGAAGATACTCAAGAAAGCTATAAAGCAGAGATAGATAAAAAGATAGAATCCTTAGGACAGCTACGAGTATTAAATGATAAGAGTAAACACGTAATGTTAGATGATAGTACTTCTGTAGCAGATTTAATTAAAAGAAAAAGGAAAAATAGAAAGAAAGATGTAATAGCAGAAGTAAAGAAAAATAAGCTATTAGAATATTATGATAATCCAGATTATGCAAAATCATTTAAGCGATATCAAGAGGAAAGTCAAAGAAAGATTAAGAAATATAGTCAAAGTACAGCTAAAGAGGGGACACAAAAGAAAGGGGAATATTTAAGAAGTTTACGAAGTGGTAATTCTTATTTAAGTTTATTAAAGACGTTAAATGTAACACAAGATGAGTTACTAGAACTATTATCAAACACGAATAAATTATTAAGTAAGAAAGAAAAAGAACGCTTATTAACATTAGGTATAAATCAACCTATATATACAGAACCAGTAAGGAAAAAGAATGGAAATAAAGTAAGAGGAATGAGACGACCTGTATTAACGTTAGGTGACTATATATTAATGGACTTCTTACTAAGGTTTAGTCATAGTGGATTAAAAACAATCTCAATAGCATTAAATAAAGATTATTTAACAGTATCCAGACAATTAAATAAATTAAAGAAAATGGCTTGTATAAAAGAGCAAGTTGTATTAGGGACAAAAACAATTTATTATTTATCACAAGTAGGATATATAATGCTAATGGGAGAAAAACCAAGGAATCCATTAAGAAGTATAGGAGAAGTATCTATATCCAATAAAGCGATAACTAACTATATAGGAGCAATGATATATTCTAATAAATATAATATATTAGATTTACCAGATTATCCTCAAAAGCATAGATATTTTAGAGATAATTATTATGAAGGGGAAACAATAATACCAGAGTATTTTTATAGAAGTTCTTTAGGAGTAATAGCTAGTGATAAGAAAAGAACTCCTAAGGGAGAAAATATGACGGCAAGATTGAAAACAGTAGGACGGAATGAAACAAATAGATTATGGTTAGAATGGGAAAATAAAGGAAAAGAAGGTCCTAGTCCAGAATGTTTTGTAGGGAATGAATTTATGTATATATTATATCCTATGCGAATAACAGACCCTACAGTAATACCAGATATGGTAATAAAACGAGATAGGAATCCAGACGGAAGTCCCGAAAATATAGCCGTAGAAGTTGAAAGACGAGTAAGAAAGAAAGAGTACTATATAAATAGACTAAGAGTATATCAACAAGATGATAGAATTTATAAAGAAGTCGTATATATAGTAAATGAGAAAAGGTTGGCAAAAACTTTAATAGAAGCTCGAGACTTTTTAGGTTTTGATAGACTACGAATAGTAGCTATGAAAGATATAGAAGGGAAAGTTTTACCACCAATTAAAGATGTATGGAAATTCATATAAAGGGGAAAAATGAAAAAATTACCAAGTTTATCAGATATAAATAAAGAATATAACAGACGTGATATATCAGAAAGTTTTGAACCTTGTCCGTCCACTGAAGACAGATATGTAGATGATTGGATACAAAGTGGTTGGACTGGGTTAATAAACTTAGATTTAATCTTATCATATGGTATAGAAGCTGGAGCAAGTGATATACATATAGCACCTAATCAACAGATAGCATTTACTATATTAGGAGATATAGTAAAACAACCGCAATTTGCTATACCAGATAGAGAAACAATGGAAGATATAATGAAAGGAGTTTTAAGTAACGAAGCTCAATCTATATATGTAGTAGAAAGAGAATACGATACTTCTTATGAAATAAGGTTTGGAGATTTTAAAACAAGAAGATTCCGAGTTTCTGTAGGGAAAACGTTTGACGCAGATTTCCTAGTATTTAGAACTATCTCAGATAAGATTCCAAAGAAATCTGATTTAGGAATAGAACCAGAAGTAGAAAGTTGGTTCGATAATAGTTCAGGAGCAATCTTGGTATGTGGACCAACTGGTAGTGGGAAAGCTATACATAAAGATATATTAATACCATTACAAAAAGAGATAAAACGAGTAGGTGATGTAAAAGTAGGAGATATATTATTAGATAAAGACGGAGAACCGACTGAAGTTTTATCAATCCACCAAGCAGAATCTAAAGATAAATTTTATAAAATTAAATTTAGTAATGGAGAAGAAATAAAAGCTAGTGGTCGTCACGAATGGTATATATATAATAATAAGAGTGTATTAGTAAAAGTAGATACCGATTGGTTATATAGTCACCAAGAATTAAAATTATTAATACCAAGGAAATTCACACCTACTGAAGAAACTAGTTCCAAAGGAAAAGATGATAGAAAATCAGAGTTTGAGAACTTAGGAAAAGAGAACTATAAAAATATATATAGCTATAAAGATGAGATAAGTTGTCAGAGAGCTTGTGTAATAGGTTCTTCCTTAGGTTATTTTATAAAGAAATTAAATAGTAAAGAATTATATGTAGAAAAAGAATCTAAGAATAGAGGATTTTTAATAGAAAGTATAGAAGAAATAGAAGATAATTATGAAGATTATTATTGTTTTGAAGTAACAAGTAAGAGTCATAGTTATATGATAAGTGAAAGCTTAATACCTACACATAATTCTACAACAATGGCAAGTATATTACGAGATATACAATTAACTAGAAATAAGAAGATTATAACAATAGAAAAGCCAATAGAAGCTATATATCCTCCAGACGGAAAATCAATGGTAATACAAAGAGCAGTTCCAGAGGATTGTTTAACATTTGAAAATGGTTTGACTGGTGCAATGCGACAAAATCCAGATTATATACTAATCGGAGAAGTAAGAAATCATACAGAAGTATCAGAGTTTTTAAGAGCAGCAGAAACTGGTCACTTAGCAATGAGTACAATACATACAGTAAATAATGTAACTACCTTAAACAGAATACGTTCATTATTCCAAGGAGAAGAGCAGAAAAGAATATTAGCAACCTTAGGAGATGTTTTAAGAGGTATAGTTAATCAAGCTTTAGTGAAAACAAAAGACGGAAAGAAACGATTTGCTGTTAGGGAAATTTTAACAATAGATTATAAAATAAGAAAACTAATAGCAGAAGATAGGTTAGATGAAATAAGAGCCTATCAAGAAGAGAATCATTTAACAATGGAACATAAGTTATGTGAAGCGTTCCTTTCTGGTAAATGTTATTTAAAAGAAGCTAGAAGTAAAGCTCCAGACCAAATTTATTTTGATTATGTATTGAAGAACGATTATCATTATAATGGATAATAATAAAATACCCCTATATATATAAATAGGGGTATTTTTTATATTGGATTTTTATGTAAAAAGAGAATCGATTCTAAGGGGTCTAGAAGGCTCTGTACGGACGTTTAGGTCTCTGGTATAGAATTATACTCGGAAGGCGTTAAAAGCTCGTAGAAGAGCAGCTAGAGGGGCTAGAATTGATTCTAGAGTGAATTGTCTAAGAAAGGTTATATTTCTATTGTATTTTTAGGATAAATATATTATTTATTGATAATAAAAAAGGGTAGAATCTAAGAAAAGACTCTCCCTTTTTTAACAAATATGAATGATTATATTATGATTACAAATATATAATACTGTATTATACCTTCTTTGTCAACTCCTTTTTCAGAATTTATTTAGAATTTCTATGTTATTTATTATATACATATATAATTTAGTAAAACAATTCTAAGGTGTCTAAAACGCTCTGTACGCTCGTTTAGCTCTCTGATATATAATTATACTCAGAAGACTCTAAAAGCTCGTAGAGAAGCTCCTAGAGGGTTTAAAATCGATTCTAGAGGGAAGTGTAATAAAAATATATTTTTCGCTTACTAAAACCAATATAAAAAAGACTTGGGATAATAACCAAGTCTTATTTATTATCATATTTAGAAATGAAATCTAAACATTTATTAATAGCTTTAATCCTTTGTTTAGAAGATTTTTCATCAAAATAGTATAAGTAGTCATCAGATTGATAATATCGTTTTGATTTATTTAATTCGTCATAAATAAAATCTTTGAATACCATTTCTGAATCTAGTTTAGATAAATCATAACTAACTCCTTCAATAAGAGAACAATCAAAAGGTTTTCTTTCAATTGAACTAGCAAAATGATTTTCGTAAAGTTCTTCTACAGAGAATAAAAACTTATAATCTTTTTTGGTAATATCTGTTTTATCTTTATCAAAGGATATAGAATTATTAGAATCTTTGTAAAGATAAGCATTGTTTTTATAAGAAAATACAGAATAAAGAGGTTTAGGAGCTGTATCGTAATGAGCCATATTAGCTAATACTGAATTAGGATTTTTCTCAATCCAGTTTTTAATTTTTAAATCATCTGTATTAGATAATATTTTTGTATAACATTCATAAATGATTTCTGGAACGATATATTGATATTTTCCAATTTTTTGTATGATACTTCTATATTCAAGGTCTTCATAATCATCAGTATAGAAATTTCTACAATATTTATTAATTTCATCAATAAGATAGTCAGCTAAGATTTTCATTTTTATTTATCTCTCTTTCATCTTTCTGAATATATTATATAATACATATATTATATTGTCAAGAGATTTGATTAAAGAAAATGCTTTTATTTTATATGAATATAAATTAGAATAAAAAATACTGTAAAAATTGCATTTTAGAATTTTCCTCTCGTTGATTTTGTATACGTTATATCGAAGGAATTTGCAGGTTTTTTGCCCTGTTTTTGCCCATTTTTGGGGGAGATGATGTACTGTACTTAGGCGACTAAAAATCACGCTCAGAATTAATTTTACGAAATAGAAAAACTATGGTATAATAGAAATAAAAAATATAATATATTAGAAATAAAAAGGAATAAAAAATACATATGAAAAAAGGACAGTTTACATTTTTTATTATTAAGCCAGAAGTATTAAAAGCTAAAAAAGAAGAAGAAATACTATCTATAATTAGAGAAAACGGATTTTTAATTCGGAATTTAAAACGAGTAGTTCCAACAGAAGAAATTATAAAGGAGCATTATCAGCATTTAATAGATAAACCCTTTTTCCCAGACTTGTTAAAATATATGACTTCAGGCGAAGTTCTCTTTGGAATATTGCAGAAACGAAATGCGATAGCCGAATGGCGAAAACTAATGGGGAATACCGACCCAAATTTGGCAGAAGAAGGAACAATTAGAAATAAATATGGATATAAAGAAGGAGATTCTATATACAACACTGTTCACGGCTCAGACTCACCGAAAAGTTTTTATAGAGAAATAGAAATATGGTATGGAAAGAAAGATTTATGTATGTGTTGTGGAGAATTTTGTAGATGAAGATGATTTTTATCAAGGTCTACCACTATGTTCCCATTGTGGAGACGAAGTTTGGTATGGAATTGGAATAGACTAAAGAAAATAAACAACAGGAACAGCCCGTAAGACCCCTTTAGGTGTGGAATATAAGGGCTTCAATACCACAGACTAGAAATAATATAATGAACCGTAGGGACTACGGGGATAGCTTGGTAAATTAGTGTAACCGCTGTTGGTTAGTCAGCTAACTAATAAGTCAGCGCTTTACCCAAGAAGCTCCTACCTCTAAGCGATAGCGTAGGTAGTAGGAGTAGTTCACGGTTGTTTTTCTTTACAAATAAAAAGATATATGATATACTAGAAAGACACTTGAAGAAAGGAAGTAAAGAATGACAAAAACCACAGAAGATTTTTTAGCAGAAATACAAGATTTAGTAGCTGAACTACGAGCAGAGAATAAAAAAGCAAAGGAAGCTTTAGGCTTTGCAGATGAAGAAGCCTTTACTACAGAAATTCCATATCCCAATAGAGACGAGGGAATAATGTTGAAAGTAGTAACTTATAAAGACGGCACTACCGATATTATTTATTCTCCAGCTTTTTTAGGTCATTTTAGTAAATATTCGGAATATGTCGAATATCTTAGAGATAGTATTGATAAAATATATAAAAAGAAATAAGACTACTAAAAAGTAGCCTTATTTTTTAATGAGTAAATAAGATTATTTACGAATATAGACTTGAGCAACGTTAACTTTATCTGCAGCTTTTTTCGCAACGCCGGTTAAACCACGATTACCGCCAAAGATGTCGTCTCCAAGAAAAACGAAAACACCTACGATAGCTGCAAAGATAGCGAAGATAAGGAGTTCACGCATTTTTTTATCTTTTAATAGGAGTATAGCTGTAGCACCTACAATAAGAATATAAACAGGTTGAACCCAAGAATTCAATAGCCATTCAGTAAGACTAGATAGGCCATCAAGAGTTTGTAACATATTAAGCATAATTAGTTCCTTTCAATTAATTTTCTTCATTGTCAGTTATATAGAGATAAGGAGCGAATTTAGTAACTACATATTTACCAGCATTATTCTTTTTAATAGTAATAATATATCTAGATTTATAAGTAACAGAATTAGCTTCTTTAGATTCTTTAAGATTAATAGTAATATCACCCTTCCATTCATTTTTAGAATCAGTATCATAAATGACAATGTTCTCGATAGATTCATCATCTGATTCGGAAGCAAGTTGAACATCACCGCCGAAACCGTTAGTAAGGGAAGTATCAGAAGTTTTATCTATATATTGTAAAATATCATTATGAGAAGACATACTAGAAGAAGTATATGCTTTAACAAAACCAGCGATAGTAGGGAAAAGTTTAGATTTCATATTATCATCTTGAGTACCGTTACCGATTTTAGCTTCTTTAGGATTTTTATGGTTATTACTGATAGCGTAAGTAGGAATACGGATAGGAGATGAAGGGTCAACGTTAAGAGAGTCATTTTTCTTATTATAGTATACGTTAACAGCGAAACTTACCCAATGACCAGCGGTAGAAGAATCTGGATTCTTTTCGTTACCGTTTTCATCAGAAACAAAAGCTGATAGTTTATAAAGAGTAGTATCTTCAGCTGTATTAATAGTATCGAAAACTTTAGAATGGATAATAATATGTTGTTTATTATCAAAACCATTTTTATCTAACACTTGTTCGTTAGCTACAGAATTATTACCTTCTCCATAGAAGTAACTCATAAGTTGTTGGTTAGAGGTATCAGATTCATCGAATTGTAGGAATGAATCGAGGAAATTTTCAGCGAATGCCTTTCCCTTTTCAAGAGGGAATCCTGTTTGACCTACAGCAGTTTGAGCAATGGAAGAAATTTCAGCTTTAGAATAGTTGTTATTCGGGTAAAAAGTATTTTTAATACCAAGTCCAAAAAGAACTAGAATAACGATAATTAATAGAAGTCTAAAGAGTTTAAGAGGAGTAAGAGAGTTTTTGCGCTTATCAAAATCTTTAGCTCTAGCTTTTTTCCCACCAATAGGGATAATTTTCATTTCTTTTTTATCTACGAATTTATCGTCATTTTCAATAGTATCTGACTGTTTAGGTTCTTCAAAGAATGGAGATTCTTCAGTTCCTTGAATTTCAGTATCTACTTCTGGAAGAACTATATGTTTAGAGGTTGGATAATCGCTAAATAAGTCTTTTTGGTTGGCTTGTTGAACTTCACTATCGGATAATTCTTTTATATCATCTTCTTTAGAAATATTATTTTTTCTAATATTAGGGATTTCATCAAAGCTAGGAAGCTCTGCTTTTTTGTTTGTTTTTTTTCGAGGTGGTAGTGACAAAACATCTTCCTTTCTATTCTATTTTCTAATAATAATATCAAAAATCTATACAAATTATAGGTGAGAACTTACACCAACCTAGCTAAGAGGTCGGGTTTTCTTATGAAAAGTACTGACTAATCAACAGAGGTTATACACTTAATTTTCCAAGCTAGCGAGAGAAGCTTAAATTGCTCCTTCCCTTCCTCTCATATTTCCAGACGTAGCCGTATGCTGTTTTTCTTTTTCCTCTAGCGACTGCACTGATATAACTTGAGCCGAAGCCCAGTTGTCTTTCTACTTCGTGGGTTGATTGCCAAACTTTGACCAACACACCTTCTGTCGTGTATTGACCGACTGGGATACTTAGAGCTTTAGCCATTCTTGCATTGCGAGAGCCGTGGTTATTATTTTCTTCGTAAGTGCACCACTCAAGATTACTTGCTGTATTATTTGTTTTATCTTCATCGATGTGGTTCACACAAGGCTTATTCTCGGTATTTTCGTGAAAGGCTTCGCAGACAAGAC
>JGI24712J26585_10001956_pt1 | contig 17212 bp, 16 predicted proteins | sample BioPla3DNA2_FD_26585 | JGI IMG/M metagenome (IMG submission 26585) | reverse complement strand
AACAATTCTACAAGCATCATTGGCGATAGCCCGTAGCGGGGCATCTACTGAATCCAGATCACCCGTTACCCACCCCCCGCCGTGATAAAAAACCAGCACCGGGAGAAGTCCTTTTCCTTCCGGTATATAAATGCGCAGCCTGATCTTTCCTTCCTCTACAGCAATCCAGCGGTCTTCAACACTGCTCACCGGCTGCGGAGAAATAGATGTTTTTTTAGTCAGATATCTTGCCCCTTTACGGTTCTTTTCAGGAGAAAGAGTATTAATAGGAGGACTGTTTAACGATTTCAAATAATCAAGAAACGCTTTTGCTTGAGGATCTATAGCCATTATTAGTCCCTCCTTAAGATGGAACTTTTTTCTTTATATCTTCCACTCAATACTTTTCATCTTTTTTAATATAGTGTAATCGGTTAAATCAAAGTGAACAGGTGTAATGGAGATGAAAGAATTGTTAATCGCCCATACATCGGTATCTTCCGCTTCACTGTCCAAAATATCGACTACTTCCCCGGCCAGCCAGTAGTACCTTTTCCCCCGGGGGTCGACTCTTTCCTGGAAAGCATTACGGTATTGGCGTATACCCAGACGCGTGATGCTTACTCCGGCAATATCTTCAAGTGCTTTACCGGGGACATTAATATTGAGCATTGTATTATGGAACAAATTATAGCCACGTACCGTCTTGATTAAACTTACGACAAAGTTTGCCGCGAAATGGTAATTAGGTTCCTTATATTCCGTAAGGGATACTGCCATTGCCGGAATACCAAGTATGGCAGCCTCCATAGCAGCTGATACGGTTCCTGAATATAGAATATCGGTGCCGAGATTGGAACCGCGATTTATCCCGGAGATAACCAGATCCGGTTTGTGCGGCAGCAGGTACTCTACCGCCAGTTTTACACAATCCGAAGGAGTACCGTTAATCGACCATCCTTTTAAAGCCGAGTTGTGGTAAAATTTTACTTCTTCCGCTCTTAAAGGGCGGTGCATTGTAATTGCATGCCCGGTGGCGCTGCGCTCACGATCCGGAGCTGCAAAATATAAATCAACGCCTTCATCCTGCAGCAATACCCCCCCCAGGGTTTGTATTCCTTCAGCATAGATGCCGTCGTCATTTGTCAATAAAACAATCAATCTAACCCCTCCGCCAGAGAAAGCAATTATAACAAGTAAGAACAAAAAAATTCATATTATTAAAGGGCTGCAAGGCAGCTGTGATTATAGCTTTAAAAAACGCCTGTTTTAAAAACGAAACGCCTTTTGGCCTGACTAGTATACAAGTCTGGTTGCTCTAAGCTGTGCCTCAAAAAATACTCTTTCTTCATCTATGGTCAATAATTCTCCATCTGACATTAATACTGTCCCATTAACCATTACCAGGTTAATATCTGCGGATCTTGCGCTGTATACCAGGTGGGCAAGGATATTATGCCGGGGGTAAAAATGGGGCTGGTTAAGGTTAAACATGATTAGATCCGCTTTTGCACCTTTCTTTAAAATGCCTACTTCATTACTCAGGAAAAGCGCGTCGGCTCCGTTTATAGTGGCCATCTTAAGAGCTGTCTCTGCCGGTACGACAGTTGGGTTTTCCAGCAAACCTTTGGGCAGGAGCGCCGCCAACCTCATTTCTTCAAGCATATCCAGGTTATTGTTGCTGGCAGCGCTGTCTGTACCCAGGCCAACCGGAACTCCTTTTTCCAGCAGCTTGGCAACAGGAGCCGTTCCCGATCCCAGTTTCAGGTTGCTGCCCGGGTTATGTGCAATAGCAGTTTCCTTTTCAGCCAGGATCTCTATTTCTTTTTCAGTAAGATGCACACAATGGGCAGCCAGGACCCGGTGATCCAGCAAACCGATTTCTTCCATGAGTTCAACCGGTGTTTTTCCGTATTTCGAGAGGCATTCTTTTACCTCAGCGCGGGTTTCTGCCAGATGAATATGTATCGGTACATCGAGGTCCGCAGCTTTTTCTAATACTTTTTGCAAATAATCCGGAGGGCAGGTATACGGTGCGTGTGGGCCAAGCATTACGGTAATTCTACCATCCCCCTTATTATGCCAGTTCCGGACCAGACTGCTGCCTTCTTTTAGCCCTGCCATCCCTTTAATTTTGTCCAGGCCGGTGAGCCCCTGTGCGAGCGATGCTCGAATTCCGCTTTCCAGGCATGCCCTGGCTGCTTCGTCCATGTGAAAGTACATATCCGCAAAGCATGTTGTTCCGCCTCTGAGCATTTCCGCGATAGCCAGCATGGTACCCCAGTAGATATCTTCTTTCCTAAGCTTTGCCTCTGCCGGCCATATTTTATTATTCAGCCAATCCATCAGTGCCATATCGTCGGCATAACCTCTGAAAAGAGACATGGCAGCATGCGTGTGCGTGTTGATAAAACCCGGCATTATCAGGTTATCTCTACCTTTTATAATCTCTTCAAAATCTTTTTCCCTGCGTTCTAGGCGCGGTCCAATATAAGTAATCAGGCTATCTTCAATTACGATCTCCCCTTGAGAAATTATTTCCGGCGCGTTATCCCAGGCCAGAATATAATCTGCTTGAAGTAATTTCTTCTTTGGCAATGCACTTCACTCTCCATTTAAGAATTGGCAGGTGGATTATCCTGTCCGTAGGTTCGTAAAAAATTGTACCTTAGTTCAGTAATATCCCCCGGGCTTAAAATATATGGTGAGCCCAAAAGTTTCGACCAGAGAATAATCCGGGCACTTCTTTCAATTATCCTGCATATTTGCAGTGCTGTTGAAAGATCTTCTCCAATACCCACCAGGCCGTGATTTGCCAGCAGAACAGCGCCCCCATCTTTCCCGAGAATTTTTAAGGCGTTCTCGGCCAGTTCAACACTTCCGGGAAGGGCATAATCAGCTACTTTTACAGGCCCGCCAACGATCTGCGCCTGCTCCTCAAGAACTACGGGGATATCCTGCCTGCTCACGGCGAAAGCAAGGGCACAGCTGCTATGTGTATGAACAATTGCTTTTATATCTTTCCTTTGCCTGTATATTGCCAGGTGCAGCGGCAGCTCTGTCGAAGGTTTCCACTTGCCTTCTTCAGCTTGACCCGCCAGATTTACCGTGACTATATCTACAAACGTTAGCTTTTCATAGGGTATGCCGCTGGGTGTTATCACGACCTCGTTTTCTGTCGGCCTGGCACTGACATTTCCCCATGTTTCAAAAACAAGCCCTTCCCGGTAAATTATACGGGCAGTATTTACAACTTCTTCTTTGGCTTTTTCCACTAAGTACAAAAGGGGTGCCTCCTTTTGGATAAAAACTCCTTCATTTTATTCTCTTCAGGATGATGGATAATGCCATATTCAGTGATTAAAGCGCTGATTAAGCGGGCAGGTGTTATATCGAAGGACGGGTTTCTTACGCTCAGTCCCTCCGGTGTAAGAGGCATTTCTTTCAAATGAGTAATCTCCTGCGGAGGTCTTTCCTCGACGATAATTTCTTTTCCGCTGCTAATTTGCCTGTCGATCGTTGAAAGGGGAGCCGCAACATAAAAGGGAATGCTGTTTTCTTTGGCCAGTACCGCCAGCGAATAAGTACCTATTTTATTGGCGACGTCCCCGTTAAGTGCAACCCTGTCAGCACCAACGATTATGCAATCAATATCCCCTTTGTTTATGAAATATCCCGCGGCGCTATCGACAATAACACAGACGGGGATTCCCTCTTTTTGCAGTTCCCAGGCTGTCAGCCGGGAGCCCTGAAGGAAAGGCCTTGTTTCGTCTGCGAATACTTTTATTTTTTTCCCCTGATAATAGGCGCTTCTAATAATTCCCAGTGCTGTTCCGTAACCTGCAGTAGCCAGAGCACCTGCGTTACAATGGGTTAAGATGGTGAATCCATTCCCGATAAGTTCTGAACCCCATTCTCCTATTTTTTTATTAATTTCAATATCCTCATTGTATATGGATAGAGCCTCTTGCTCCAACTCTTTAAAAATTAATTCCGGGGATTCCTTGTTACAAGAACGGCTTTTGATTAAAATCCGTTCAGCTCCCCAGGATAGATTAACAGCGGTAGGACGGGTCTTTTTCAAAAGATCCGCCGCCGCTGTTAGTTGTTGATGAAACTCAGTTAATGAAAAAGCAGCTTTGCCACCACGGTATTTTTCTAGAATATCCCTGGCAGCCATAACAAGGGCANAAGCAGCAGCCACACCTATTGCAGGAGCGCCCCTAACGGTCATATTTTTGATGGACAAACATACATCCTCAAAATTTTTGCATTCTCTATACTGTTCTTTTCCAGGTAAAAGCCGCTGATCAAGTAGCTTTAAGGTGTATCCGTCCCAGAGGATATGTTTAATCTCATCCACGGTATAACCCCCATCTATTGGCCTAAACTGTAATCCTCTTTTTTCCAGCAATTACATTCCCTCGCTTCAGGCAACGCTACGAGCACCTCCAGAATAATTTCTCTGAGCAAGTTTATTTTTTTCTCCATCATTTCAACTACTTCGCGGTGGGTTAGAATATGTGGAGATATCCCGGCAGCATAATTGGTTATAAGGGAGAGGTTGGCATAGCACAAACCGGCTTCCCTGGCGAGAGTAGCTTCCGGAACGCCGGTCATCCCTACTACATCTGCGCCCCAGAGAGCAAAAGCTTTTATTTCCGCCGGTGTTTCATAGCGCGGGCCCTCGGTGCAAATATAAGTGCCCTTGCTTGCATAGTCTATTCCTCTGGCGGCGATGGATTTTATTAAATATTTTCGCAGCTGGCCGCAATACGGCTCGCTAAAGTCTGTATGAACGACACCTTCTGAATCTTCACCCTCATAAAAAGTACCATCACGCCCTTTGGTAAAGTCTATAAATTGATCGGTTATCACCATTGTGCCCGGGGAAAGCTTTTTTCTAAGCGAGCCTACGGCGGTTGTGGCCAGCACTCTTTTTACCCCAAGATCTTTTAAAGCAGAGATATTGGCGCGATAATTTACCCGGTGCGGGGGCACCCCGTGCTTCATACCGTGGCGGGATAAAAAAGCAACGGGTGTATTCATATATGTTCCTACCAGCAGATGCGTGTCTCCATAGGGTGTTTTTAAGGATAATTCCTCTGTATTTTCAATAATTTCAGGATGATAAAAACCTGTTCCACCAATTATTGCTAACTCAACCTTCATCATTATATACCTTATTAAATTAAGGGGTCCTCCTTTCTTTTTGTTCCATATTAATTAAATATTGAGTTCCCAGCTTTCCAGGTATTCTTTTTGCCCAGGGGTAAGGCGGTCGATCTTTAAGCCCAGCCCTTTCAGTTTTAAAAAAGCGACACTTCGATCTAATTCGGGCGGTAAATTTAAAACGCTGTTGCCCAGTTTTCCTTTGTTTTCCAGAAGATACTTTAACGCCAGGACCTGAAGGCCAAAAGACATATCCATGATTTCAGCAGGATGCCCATCGGCTACAGCCAGGTTGACGAGCCTCCCTTCCCCGAGGAGATAAATGCGCCTTCCATCTTTAAAAGTATAAGCATCTACACCGTTTCTAACCCTTCTGGGGGGACCTGCCAGAGAGACTAGCGATCTTTTATCTATTTCTACGTCAAAATGACCGGCATTGGCCAGGATCGCCTGATCTTTCATGATCGCAAAATGCTCAGAGGTCAATACTTTATTGCAGCCTGTTACAGTAACAAATATATCACCGGCAGGGGCAGCTTCCACAAGGGGCATGATCTCAAAGCCGTCCATATAGGCCTCCAGTGCTTTAACTGGATCAATCTCGCAGACGATTACTTTTGCGCCGAGACCCTTGGCCCTCATAGCTACACCTTTGCCGCACCACCCGTATCCCGTAACCACGACTTTTTTGCCCGCGATAATCAAGTTTGTTGAACGCATTATGCCGTCCCATACGGATTGTCCGGTTCCGTAGCGGTTGTCAAAAAGATATTTGCACAGGGCATCGTTAACGGCGATCATGGGAAAGCCCAGTGCCTTATTTTTTTCCATGGCTCTCAACCTGATTAAACCTGTAGTTGTCTCTTCTGCCCCTCCAATGACACGGGGTAGATGGCTGACGAATTTTTTATGCAGCAGGGATACGAGGTCACCGCCGTCATCAATAATGAGCTGAGGCAGAGTGTTTGCAGTGAGGAAGAGGTGTTCGTTGTACTCTTCGGGCGTAGCATCATGCCAGGCATAGACTTCCAGGCCTTCCTCTGCCAGCGCTGCGGCTACATCGTCCTGTGTGGATAAGGGGTTGCTTCCGGTAATAACAACACGGCCTCCGGCTTCTTTCAAAACTAAAGCCATATAAGCTGTTTTTGCTTCCAGGTGCAGGCAGACGGCAATATCTAAACCTTTAAAGGGCTGACTGTTTCTAAATTCGGTTTCTAATTCTCTTAAAACAGGCATATGTTCCTTAACCCAACTAATTTTATCCCGACCTGCCGGGGCAAGTTTTTTATCCCTGATTAAAGTCAAATATATCAATCCTTCCCTAATAAGTACACAAATTAGTAAACGCACAATTTATTATTTCGTGAAACTTAATGACAATTCCTGCTAATTACCCTTGGCTTTTAAAATGCAAAAAGGCCTAAAAGGCCTTTTTAAAAAAGAATTACAGACATGCTTTACCTTGTTATTTAATATTACAGTTCCAATTCAAGCCCCAGTTATTATCCCAGTGGTCAGCGCTGTCTTTAAAGCAGAAATTTATTTCTTTCCTTCCATCGGCTTTAATTTTGCAGGCAAAGTGATCCCCTTCTCTTTGCATTTGAATACTGTTTATGTTTTTCCAGTCATCAAAACCATAATGCATCCAGAGAGAATCAGCCCCATCCTGGTATAAAATACCCTTATATTTAATATTTACCTCCTGTCCCCTTCTGGGCATATCCGGAAATATCTCTACTCTATCATGATGCATAATATCTCACCTCTTTCTTTGTAAAATTGGTCTATCTATATATTGGGCAAGACGGGGTGAGAATATTAATTGTAATAATTACCTTTACTAAATTAAATAATATAAACATAAAAAATAAAAAGCTCCGGAAATAACCCGAAGCTAAAAAATATTGGTGCGAGAGGGGGGATTTGAACCCCCACACCCTTGCGGGCACCAGGTCCTGAACCTGGCGCGTCTGCCGTTCCGCCACTCTCGCTTTTGGTGAGCCATCCAGGACTCGAACCTGGGACACCCTGATTAAAAGTCAGGTGCTCTGCCGCCTGAGCTAATGGCCCAAATTTATTTCTTAGGGGAGCAAAAAAACTCCCTCAAAAATATAATGGTGGAGAGGACTGGATTTGAACCAGTGAAGGCACTGCCAGCAGATTTACAGTCTGCCCCCTTTGGCCGGACTTGGGTACCTCTCCATGTATCGTTTGGAGCCGACGGTGGGACTTGAACCCGCAACCTGCTGATTACAAATCAGCTGCTCTGCCTTTGAGCTACGTCGGCATGCACTTTTCTCAAGCAGTGCATTTAATAGTATAACCTATTTTTCTAATATCGTCAACACCTACACCCAAAATCGCTGAAAATTTTACCTCAGAATGATAACGTATAAATTATTGAACTAAGAGTATAACAAAAAAAAGAATGTAATAAAATAATTATTGTTTTTTATTTGTCGTTGACAAGGAGGTCCAGCAATGTTTTACCAGAACTTCGATTTAATCTTCACATCAATGCAGGAAATAGAAGAAGGCCTAAAAAATTGTCCTAATGATCGCGAAAAAGAAAGGCTAATAAATAATCTGTTAAAATTAAGGAATATTATGGATCAGTGTGTAAAATACTGGTTGTACTTCGAGGAGAAGGTAAATGAACTTCAAAATAAATATAATTTCAGCCTTCCTGACGATCTTCCCGAAAGTTTTTTAGAGGATTTAGAATTTCTAAAAACACAAAAAACGGAAACGACGATTGCAAAAGATCAGGTTGACGAAAAATATTCTTTTATGAAACTTGAAAGCGAACAGGGGATAGAATCGTTTCGGAAGGGTTTAGGTTTTTGGGATCTTGCAATGCTGGAGGAAGCCATTAACGAGTTTGAAAAGGTTGTAAAAATAGAGCCAAATTTTATATTTGGTCATTTTTGCCTCGGGCTCTCCTACAGTCAAAAAGAGGGCTTGCAGAATAAAGCATTAAGCAAATTAAGATTGGTTAAAGCTCTAAGCCGCGATCCACATCTAAATGCTTTTGTGCATAATGCAATGGGAAATATCTATGTCGAACAAAAAAAATATGAAGAGGCCCTAACCGAATTTGCTTTATCTGTTGATGAAGATCCGTCATTTTATAATGGTTATTTTAATGTGGGCGCTGTTTATTTTAATTTAAAAAAATATGAAGAGGCTATTGAGGCTTTTGAAAAAGTCAAAGAAGCCGTTCCTTATGACTGGGAGGTTTGTTATTGCCTCGGGAGGGCGTACACTTTACTGGGAGATTATGAAAAGGGACTGCAAAATTTTAAAGAAGCGCTTTCAATAAATCCAAAAGAACCAAAGATTATTTTTGAACTGGGGGTACTATATGATCTTCTTGGTGATAAGAAAAATGCTTCCGACTGTTTTAACAGGATAATAAAACAGGTCAACTAAAAAAGGCAAAAAAAAGTTATTCTTTAAAGAACAACCTTTTAATACCACCCGCTTTTTTTCTTATGTGTTTATCATTCCCTTTTCAATAGCATATTTAACAAGATCGGAACGGTAATTCATATTTAATTTATCCCTGATACGCGCTTTATGGCTTTCAACAGTTTTAATACTTACAAGCAGCTGGTTAGCTATTTGCTTATTGGTAAAGCCTAATGCAACGAGCTTAAGAACCTCTTTTTCCCTGTTGCTTAAGATTTCTTCCTCCTCTTCTTCCTCCTCCGGCGTTTCTTTGCGATGGGTATTATAAATATTCTTTAAAATGGCTTTTGTCAAGGAAGGATCTAAAAAAATTTCATCGCGGTTTACAGCTCTTATAGCGGTAAGCAATTCTATATCTGCTGCTTTTTTCAAAATATAACCATCGCCGCCCCTTTCCAGCACTTTATGAAGATAACCTTCATCATCATGCATGGTTAAAACCAGTACTTTGATTTGCGGGTCAATATTTTTTAGTTCAAGAAGAATATCCAGTCCATTAAGATCGTCGAGAGACAAGTCAAGCAAAATAACACGCGGCTTGAGATCCTCCGCTAGCTGCAGAGCTTCTTTCCCACTTCCGGTTTCGCCAACGACTTTCATATCTTTTTGGGCTTCAAGCAATAATTTTAACCCTGTTCTTAAAACAGTATGATCATCCACGATTAAAATAGTAATCTTATCCATTTTTGCCCCTTCTCTTAGTCTGCTAAAAAATATTATACATTAAAAGCTTTAAACCGGCAACGTTTGTGATCTGCAGGATCCGGATCTATCTTTTAGAAAAAAAGAGGAGGTTTTCCCCTCCTCGCAATGGTAGAAATTTCAAGATATAAGTGAAAAAAGTAAGCTTATTCTTTAGCAAGATCTTCTTTAATGACTTCTTCTTTACGTAATTTAAGCCAGTTGGATAGCGCACCTGCTGCCAGGCCAATTGTTGCCAGTGTCTTCACTGGCCCTAATGCTATCTTCCAGAGGTAGACAGAAGAAGATATGGTTGGATTCTCGGGGAAGTTGTAAGCAGCAGGGGAATCAGCCAGGACGTACATTACTCCCAGCCCGCCGAGTTCCTCTACACCATAAAGCTGTGCATTGGAATAACCCTTTTCTTTAAGTGCAGCTACCTTTTCTTCACCCAGTGCAATCATTTCTTCCCTGTCGCCAAAGGATAGGGCGTCTACGGGGCAGGCGTTGACACAGGCGGGGGGCAAATCATTCGTCAGTCGATCCAAACACATTGTGCACTTCCTGGACTTATTGTTAGCCGGGTCTACACGCGGAACATTAAACGGGCATGCTCCCACACAGGCTCCGCAACCGATACATTTTGCATGATCAATATACACATTCCCATAAGTTGTATGCGAAATAGCCTCTGCAGGGCAAATACTTTCGCAAGCTGCATCTACGCAGTGCATACATTGCTTTTTGGCGAAATACCACTTCACACTGCCGTTGCTGCCATGCTCATTAAAAATAACCCGTGTCCAGGTAGTCGGTTGGAATTCCGGTGGGTTTTCATAACTCCCAATAAACTGAGTCTCTACTGCCGGAAGCTTGTTCCAGTTTTTACAAGCAGTCTGGCAGCTGCGGCAGGCAGTACAGCGCGTCACATCGATTAATTTTGCTTTTGCCATTATCCCGCCCTCCTTATATTGCATAGGAATGCTTTATATTCCGGTATGGTGGTATTGGCATCACCAATAGAAGGAGTGATATCGTTGGCTATAGGCCCTTTGGACATACAGGCATAACCCCAGTGCCAGAACATACCGACGATCTCCTGCTGTTTTCCATTTACCATTAACGGTTGTATCCTTTCGGTTACACAAGCGGGGGCTTCAAATGAACCCCTTTTGCTTTCAACGATAACCATATCACCGTTGTTTATCCCTAAAGCGGCTGCCAGTGATGGGCTTATCTCTACAAACAAACCGGGAACCAGTTCGTTTAGCCAGGGCATATTGCGGGTCATTACAGCAGTCTGATAGTGCTCGGAAATACGGTACGTAGTAGCAACATAAGGATACTGTTCTTTATCACCGCGTGCATCGGGATACCATACTGTCGAAGCCGGGTTAAACTGCACGCTTGACAAAGCATTTTCAAACGGGCTTTCCCAGGGCTCGTAATGCTCGGGGAAAGGACCTTCAGCCATTGCAGAGGAAAAAAGCCGGGCCTGTAGTTCGGGAAGCATGATAAATGGCTTTTGTGCCGTATCCTCGGGGGGACCATCAGCACCAAAGTCGGGAACGTCATTACGCTTCCATTCTCCGCCTTCATACCATAGTAATGGCTTATCGGGATTCCATGGGTTACCCGCAGGATCTGCAGAGCAGCGGTTGTAGATGATTCGCCGGTTTACCGGCCAGGCAAATGACCATTCAAGGTTATTCCCGATACCTTCAGTTTCTTTAATACGGCGCTTACAGGGCGGATCGCTTTCGTTATTGTAATAACCGCTGTAAATCCAGTTTCCGCAGGCGGTTGAACCATCATCGGCCAGCTTGGTAAAGTTTTCAACATATTCGCCGGTGTCGGTATAGTAGCCGTTTAATTCCTTGCATACTTTTACCACGTCTATTTCATCGCCATAATCCCAGTTCAAATCCAGGATCGGATCGGCAAAAGGCCCCGGATCGGCTTCATAAGCCTTGCGGACCGCTTTATAAAGCTTATCGACAATCCAGAGATCGGATTTGCAATCTCCGGGAGGATCATAAGCTTTGTTTCTCCACTGAATCCAGCGCCCGCTGTTTGCGATACTACCATCACGCTCAATATGGAGCGCTGCCGGTAAAAGGAACACTTCTGTGGCGATCTCTGCCGGGTTTACCCCCGGCTCTTTCCAGAAGGTGGCGGTTTCATTTTCAAAAAAGTCGACGACAACCTGCCATTCAAGCTGAGCGCTGTATTTTCGTTTACCTGAAGCACTGGGACCGCTAACTGCCGGATTATCCGCCCAGCAGATCATCCCTTTTACTTCCCCTTCGCCCATATATTTATACATCCCGATATGGGAACGATCCCTATTATCCAGTTTCGGATAATAGTCATAACAGAAATCATTTTCCGGAGTAGCCTTATCGCCCCAGAAAGCTTTAAGCATACTGATGACGAACTTTGGCTTATTGCTCCAGTATCCGCTGGCCGGGGTTTCTTTTTCAATATAATCCTTTAGCGTCGGATGCAGAGCAGCTTTGGGATGGCCTATATAACCGGGCATTATATGATATAGAATTGCCATATCTGTAGAGCCCTGCACGTTTGCCTGGCCGCGCTGAGCATTTACGCCTCCGCCCGGAATACCCATGTTGCCCAGTAACAGCTGCAGTATGGCTATTGCGCGAACATTTTCAGCGCCGTGTGTAAACTGGGTTACTCCCATAGCGTACATAATATTACCGGCTTTACCGGGCTGTCCGGTACTGCAGTAAAGCTCCGCAACTTCTAGAAATTTTTCTTTTGGGGTACCTGTGATATTGCAAACCGTGTCCACATCGTAACGGGAGTAATGTTTTTTCAAAAGCTGGAAAGCACAGTTTGGGTCTTGCAGGGTGTAATCCTTGAGAATATTTCCATCCGCATCTGTCTGATAAGTCCAGGTAGACTTATCATATACAACCTTACCATCTACTTCATTTGCTCCTGAAAAAAGCCCATCGTTAAAACTGAATTCAGGGTTGACCAGGTAGGAAGCATTTGTGTAATTTTTCACATACTCTTCATGATAAAGATTATTTTCCAGGGCATAGTTAATAAGACCGCCCAAAAAGGCAATATTTGTTCCCGGCCGTAGGGGTGCATATACATCTGCCACTGCCGCAGTTCTGGTAAAGCGCGGATCTACCACAATTAATTTGCCACCATTATCGCGGGCTTTTTGGATCCATTTCATGGAAATAGGGTGGTTTTCGGCGGTATTTCCACCAAAGTTCATTAAAACGTCGGCATTTTTGTAGTCTATCCAGTGGTTGGTCATTGCTCCCCTGCCAAATGTGTTGCCGAGACCGGCAACGGTTGAGGAGTGTCAAAGGCGGGCGCAGTGATCAATATTGATAATACCCAAAGATTTGGCGAACTTATGGAAGAGATAATTTTCCTCATTATTGCACATGGCACTGCCCAGCCAGGCGAGGCCAGTTGATCGGTTTACCGTTACTCCATTGCTATCGGTTGTTTCAAAAGTAGCATCCCTGGTTTGTTTAATTCTATCTGCAATAGTTTCCAGGGCCCAGTCCCAGTCTTTTACTTCCCAGTCGGAAGCGTAAGGCGCTCTGTATAGTACCTGCGTTATACGCTGCGGGTTGGGTTGAATTTCCCCGTTTTCATCATAAACAAAGGCCATGTTAAACAGCGCGGAACCCTTACTGCAAAGGGACCCTTCGTTAATGGGACTGTCGGGGTCGCCTTCGGTGCCTACCAGTTGTCCATCTTCTACGTAACATAGAATGCTGCACCCCACACCGCAGAAAGGACAGATCGTAGTTGATGTTTCAGCATACTTTACTTTTAGATCTATTGGTCCAACAGCAACTCCAGTCGCTTCTTCCGAAGAAAAACCCAGCTTGACCGCCAGACTTGCAGTAATCGCTGCACCGGAAATCCATAAAAAATTCCTCCGAGAAACTTTCATGAAAAAACCTCACCTCACTTCTGTTATTTAAGCCTTAAGTTCTGTAATATAAAATACATTGAACCCCTCGTAAACTTATACAAATACAAAAAATATAAAAATCCTAAAAAGACAGTAGAGTTAAAATACTCGTTTATTCTGTATAAGATCTCATATCAAGTGCTTATGTTTTATTAATGTTACCAGTTAAATTTAGTTTAGCAAGGCTGCTTCATCGGGTGCGCGATAACCTTCCCTTTCCGCTACAATGTCCAGATAGCCGGTAGCAATAGCTTCAACATCCAAGTGAACATCTTTTTGTGTAATTTTCATATCTATAGTTTTGAGATATTTTTTACATTTTTCACAGACGTGAACCTGCCGCGATTTGTCTCCTGGTACATAGAAAAACCGGAGTTGCTTTTGATCTTTGTTTTCACAATAAGGACATACAAGTCGAGGATATACCCACTCGGCATGGCAGAGCCAGCAATGTAAAACCCTTGCCCCGTCTTCACTTCTATGCTTGGCAATTACAGCAGTTTGACCGCATACAGGACAATAACCGCGCCGCCAGAGTGAAAAATCTACTATTTTTCTTACTTCTTTCATAAACAGGCTGTAAAAAGGACTCAGTGCAGAGAAAAATACAAAAACAATTATTTCACCGTCCACACCCGTTTTCTTGTCCATCTCTCTATTCTTGATGAAGTCCTCCAACTTCTGTTTGCTGAACAACTTAATTTTATCCAACAATTCCTTTAAATTATCGGTTTCGAATTCTTCAGCATCACATAATTGCTGCAGGGAATCCGGGGCTCCAGGACTAGCTTTTTTAATTGCTTTACACAGGGAGAGGAATATATTTTTGAATAGGTCAACGTCTACATCAAACTTCTGTTTTGACATCAAGTACTGCCCATTTCTGAAGCAATTTTTTATTTCTTCTTCAGAAAGATTGACAGATACATGTATTTCATTCAGATAATCCAGCTGAGCGTTTAATACCTTCTTATATAATTCAAATAACTGAGCCAGATCCTTATTTTTATGAATATGTGCTTCGATTTCCCTGTTTATCTTCTCCATAGACGGTGGGTAATGGCATTCCATCGCTTCACCTCCTTGAACGTAATATCCAAATGCAATTTCGTATCCGCTTTTTACCGGCTAACCAATTTGCATTTTTTGTTTGTCTTTTTCATCCCTCCTACAAAAAATCAAATATGTATATACCAGCAAATACCAGTGAAATTGCCAAAGATTAAAATCTATCCCGGTTGCAGAGCTTTCTGCACAAAAAGGGTAAAAAGAAAGAATTTCAGATTAATATTAAGTTTATAAAAAACTAAAGCTACTCAATTAATAGTAATAACAATTTAATTTAAGTTATTACTCCATTTACATATTGCCATAAATAATCCCCTTTTACTATCAGGAAAAATAACTAAAAATAAGTTATAAATAGGGATAATAACCCTAAGAATAAGGGTTAAACCCTGTGTATACTTCAATTGCAATAGTCGTAATAGTAATGCAATTTAATTTACACTCCTTTATACCCTGAATATACTATCCGTTTACCCAGGTATCTAGATCTTTTCTGTAAGTTATTAGCTCCTTTTCTGAAAAGAAAAGTGATATTTCTCTGCGGGCGCTCTCAGGGGAATCAGAGCCATGAACGACGTTATTACCGGTAAAGAGGGCATAATCTCCCCGAATAGTTCCGGGCGCAGCCTCCAGCGGGTCAGTGTTTCCCATCATTTTACGGATTACTTTTACAGCATCTATTCCTTCCCAAACCATGGCCATTACCGGACCTGAAGTTATAAAAGCTACCAGATCATCATAAAAAGGTTTTCCTATATGCTCGCCATAGTGTTTTTCCGCTACTTCTTTATTGATGATCATCATTTTGGCTGCTACCAGTTTTAGGCCTTTCCTTTCCAGCCTGCTGATAATTTCACCAATTAAATTTCTCTGTACAGCATCAGGTTTAAGCATTACAAATGTTCTTTCCATGCAGCAAGTCCTCCATCATTATTTTATAAGAATATTAGAATATTAATTAAATAAAAGAGCTTCTTTCTTATTATTAAGAGTAGAAGCTCTTTTATTCCAAATTAGTAAGTAAAAAGCGGTTTATCGTCTTCAATAATACGCTTTTCCCTGGAACGTCTATCCCTTATATCCTTGGTTAATGTAAACATATTAATATGGGTTAGATTATCGTAAAATAATAAATTATTGATATTTCTTTGTGCTAGTTCGAAATCAATTTTTTCAGGAGCGGTATTCAGGGCGCTGAGCTCATTGGAAGCAAAGATAAAGCCCCATATGGTATCGTAAGAGGGAATAAAAGCACCATATGATTCAACATTTTTAAAAACTAAATTGAGCGTATTATAAATTGCCCCATGACATTCAAACAACGCAGAATTCAAATTACCTGCCTGCAAAGCTACAGCACCATTTTTCTTCAATCTTTTCGTAACCAGCTGGTAAAATTCTTTGGTGAAAAGTTTGTAAGAAGGGCTATCATCCAGCGGCTCAGTAATATCGATAAAAATAATATCCCATTGAAAATCCGTAATCTCCAGGTATTTCCTGGCATCCATAAAGTGGACTTTAACTCTAGGGTCTTCAAAAGAACCGTCGCTCCACTCAGGCAGAAAACGCTGGCAGAGTTCTACTACCTCTTTATCGATATCAACCATGACAAGCTTTTGGACCTGGGGGTGTTTGAGTATTTCTCTTAGAACGGCTCCCTCCCCCCCGCCTACAACAAGTACTTCCTTTGGATTAGGATGCACTATCATAGCAGGATGAATTAACCCTTCATGATAGATATATTCGTCAAATTGGGCAGATTGAATCTTACCATCTAAAACCAGGCAGCGCCCAAAAAAAAAGGTATCTATAATTTCAACAACTTGAAATTGAGTTTTTCCACTATAGATATACCTTTTTACACCATGCATATGAGCTTGGGTAGGATGAGTATATTCAATAAACCATTTCCATGGAGGAAAGACTGGAGAAACCAAGAAAAGGGCCCCCTTTATTTTTAAACAGCAGATTTTTGTTGAGCCTGGCTTGCATTAATATCTGACTCATCGAGCTCGAAAATGCCTCGCTTGATTTCTTTAGCCGCCATGCGCTCGGATACTAAATGCTTTTTTAGATAGTAGCATGATACCCAGGGATCAACAGTTGATCCGCAAGTAAAAACATCAACAGCAGCATATCCGAATTCCGGCCATGTGTGTACAGCAAGATGCGATTCGGATATAACCACAACGCCACTTACACCTTGAGGACTAAACTGGTGAAAAATAACTTCCTTTACTTCAGCTCCTGCCTCCAGAGCTGCGTCTACCATCATTTTTTCAATTTTTTCTGTGTCGTTTAGTACCTCAGGAGAACACCCGTAAAATTCAGCTAGAACGTGACGGCCCAAAGCGCGCATTTTCTAAGCCCCCTTTTTAAAATTTTTGTATAAAGGTCAAGTTCAATTTTAACAAATTAAGTTAAAAAGTCAATGTTCACAAGTACTTTTTTTCAAAAACAATAATAACCAACTATAAAGGAAAGTAGCGGCTAATAATCATTACTATACGGAAAGCTGCTCTTTCAGGCTATACCCGGGCTATTTATAGACTATGAATCTTTATTTAATAGGTGACATTTTAAACTATGATAATTAAGAAGGATGGCATTGCTCCAGATTAATCATAACATACCCGGTTGATTTGTTTTTGTATTAACACCTTGCCTCTATATAGTGACATTTTGCTATATAATTAACAAGATGACATTATCGCAGATTAAACACACATCAAAGAACATCAAAGATGCAAACTTGACATGATGCAAACTTGACATCAAAGATGCAAATTGTTATAATTAGAAAAGATTACGGGGCGTGGCGCAGCTTGGTAGCGCGCTTGACTGGGGGTCAAGAGGTCGCAGGTTCAA
>JGI24712J26585_10001955_pt1 | contig 17218 bp, 4 predicted proteins | sample BioPla3DNA2_FD_26585 | JGI IMG/M metagenome (IMG submission 26585) | reverse complement strand
CGGCGGCACCCGCCAGTGACGAAAACAAACCCCATCATCTGTTTGAAGACGACTACGCCGACAGCCCGGAGGGCCACTGGGTAGCCGTAGAGTATCTGCTGACCACGGGTTCGGTTACCCTGGTGCTTACCTATGCGGGGCGTTATCGCTATCGGGTATCGCTAGCTGCCGAACACGCCAACCGCGTTGTGGTGTTCCAAAAGCAGCGGATGCGCAACACTCCTGTGGTGCACTACGTACAGGCCTACGGCAACGGTGAGCTGGAGCTTCGGGCGTCTCCGGTGGCAACCGCTCCCGAGCTGACGGAAGCCTCGGGATTCCTGCCGGGGGCCACCGCAGAGCTGGCGGTAATGTCACCACAGGCCGATGTAGTCCTGGGTACCCAGACCAGGTTTGGAACCCTGGACGTAAAAGATGACTACACTTCTCCGATTGAAATGCGTAGTATGGTTACATATCAATGAGTAGCACACCTACAGATTCCGGGATTCCCGCGGCTGTACTCGGAGCCCGGCACCATGCCCCCAGTGCGGCCACACCTGTGGAGATCACCGAGGAGCTTGGGGTCAGCCGGCAGCTGCTGGCGCTGACACAGGAGGCCGCCGTCTGGGCTTCCAGGGCGCCGCGGCAGTCGTCGCCCGCGGTGCACCCGGATGTCGAGTTTTCGGTGCACAGCGATTCCGATATCACGCTGTACACCCCGGATGGCACCTCGCCTACGTTGTTCTGGAAATCGCCGTTGTTGTCGCCTCCGGGTTACGCCTCGGATTACCCCGGTGATGCCGGCGGGTTTACACGCGGGGTGCGCGGGATTCACAGCGCGTTGCCCGTGGGTACCGAAGAAGCCCGGCTGGCGGCTATTGCCGGCATGTCGGCGGCAAACCCCCTGGCGCCGGATTTCAGCGCCAAGCTGACGCCGGATTCCGCTGCGGTCAACATCTGGAGATTTGGACCCGGGGCGTTTGCCGTGGATATCTGCGTCGGCGCGGAAACCCAGGATTTCAACCGTGAGCTGGGGTTCAACATTCGGGTTACGCACCCCGCGAATCTGCACGACGCCTATGTGCCCGCCGGAGGGTTCTACCGTCCTATTGGCGGCAAGGTCACGCTGCGCAGAGTCAGCAACTCGGAAATCGCAGTCGGGCTTGACCTCCGCAGGGCGGAACTCCGTAACACGTTCTTGCGCGTAATCGTGGCCTGGGAGCTTGCGGTGACCGGGGATAACCCCCAGCAGTGCCTGGTGGCTATGAAGGCTCCCAGGGCCCTTGCTGCGCCTCCAGAAGGCGCTGTGCTGGCCGGGGGTTCGGTTGTGGGCANCCGAGCCTACCCGATATCCTCGGCACTGAATTACGGATTCTGTAACTTTGCTGCAACCGGAGTGGCAGCCGCAACCAGCCCCGAAGGCCACGGCGTGCTGGTTGGCGAGCACCGAGGCAACAGCGCGCTGTTCGGCGACGGCAGCGGCTGCGTGCTATCGGTATCCGATCTGCAGGTCGAAGCCGAAGCCTATACGGTAATGCTGAACTTTATTGCGGTAGGCGACTGGCGGGGGAATTCCGATCCCCGGTCTGTGCTGAAACTGGAGGCCAACATTGACGGCAGCACCTGGGTACCCATTGCGGACTACAGTTTTTCCAACGACAAAGAGCTGACGCAATCGTATCCCGCAACGGCGGGCAAAGGCGAGTACGCCGCAATGACGGCACGTGGACGGATTAACCGTTACCAGTTTGGTGACGCCACGCCTATGTTGACGACCTTGCCCAGTTTCAAAACCAGACCCGTAGCCGTTATTCCGGTATCGGAGTACGCACCGGTAACCAAAGCCAGGGATGTCCAGGAAGACGTTGTTATCCCCGACAGGGGCACCGAAGACGCTCAGGCGTTGCTGTACCGACAGTTTGGTATCGATGTTCGCGGCGTAGAGCTGCCGGACGCCTACGCGCCGCCGGTGTTCACCGCGTTGCCCGACACCGAGTACCGTTTGAGTATTCCCGTGCGTACCAACGCCAAGGCGTTTAGCATCCGGTTGTCGGCGTCCAAAGCCTGGGCGCTGTCGTCGGTGCAGTTGTGGTCAGAGGTGTCCCGGATCAACGTGCCCGTGGCGGGCTCCAATGACACCGCGGGCGGTATCGATGACAACGGCGGGGACGAACTCCGTACCGAGACCACGGTTATCCCGCCGGCGCCGGAGCTGCTGCAGAAGTTTCACCTGATACCGGAGTTCGTACGCCGGCTGTATCTGGACGGCGAGGGCGGCCCCTGGGATGCCGAGGACATCATAACGAGCGGGGGTGGGTTGAATAACCCCCGCAGCTGGAGAGCTAAGGACTCCGCGGACAGGTTTGTACACTGGGACCAAACGCTGGCGTTCTCGGTAACCAGTGGCAGCCAAAGGGTGTTGAGACTTAATTTTGTGCCCACGGTTCAGTGGCCGGAGGTCGAAGGCGACCGCAACATCAGTCGGCTGTACTTCACCACGATGGAGAAGCTGGGCGCCATAGGGTTGCGGGCGCTGTACACCTATTTGACCGAGAGGCTTGCTGCGGCGCTCCAGCGGGTAGCCCCTACACGCGCAGATACCCGGCTGAACACCAACACGGCGCGAAGCTCGTTTGACCGCATGCTGGTATACGATGTGTTTGCCGCGATTGCCTACTACGAGGCGGTTGCAGCCGGCAGGCCTACGATTCAGGACGCCCCGGGTTACTTAAGCGACGACATCCCGCACAGGGACGAACTTCTCCCCGTAGACCTTATGCGGGCGTGGGGAGACCGAACATCCCATGCCGATAGCGATATTCGCAGCTTGGAGCACGGTGTTGGTATTAGGCTTCCCACCGTGGCCACTGTTAAGGGCTACCGGGGCTCCAGCGTTGATTGGCAGGGCACTCCGTTTACCTATTACAGGCCCACGAACATCGGCGTGGTTTCGTCGGAAGACAGTGTAGACCCCGGGGTTGAGCTGCCCGATCACGATATGGACGGTGGTGTGTTGGCATACAACGCCAGACTGGTCAGCTGCGGCAAGGGCTACACATTATCCGACAGTCCCGACGGCATGACTCTCCGGTTTGTCGCCGGAATTCAGGGCACCGCCGGCGGGCGCCCGTTTACCGTACGTCTGGAGTTTACGCACACCCCCGTACTAAATGCACAATCAGGGAAACCCGATATGGTTAGTTGCTATGTAGCCGTAGACGAGGGGTCTGGGTGGCACACTGTGGGCCCCCGGTACACCGTGGGGCAGCACGTATATTGGCCTTGTAGCTTTGAGATTCCCATGGGGGACAGCGACGACGTTGAACTCACGTTTACCCAGGAAGACAGCGACGGCTTGAGTTTCGGCACCCGCAGCGCCTATGGTGAGCTTCTAAAATACGAGATACCCGAAATCCGGCCCGTGGATGACTCGCCGCCACCCCCTGCGGTACCGCCGGACGCTCCTGTAGCGATAATCACCGGCAGCCGCAGGCCGTGGCCAGAGGCCCGGTATACCTCGGGTCTCGAAGGCGTGCCGGGTTCCGAGTGGAGTCTCCCCGATGGCGCCGAAGGTCAGGACGTTCCCGTTATGACTACGGACAGCACCGACAGGTGTATGGGACCGTTTGGCAACCAGGTGTTGACGCTAACACTAAAGGACATACCGAAGCACACCCAGCTGGTTGTTGGACTGGAGTTCTTTGTCATGGGACCCTGGGAAGGCAGTTCGGCTGCCGAGCCCCATATACTACAAGTACACTGTGTTCGCGGTGTGGTGCGGGATAAGCTGTGGGACGCCAGTGTGGCCACGGTGCCCAGCAGCAAGCAGACCTACCCGAACCGAGCCTACACCGCTGCCGTCAACGCCGGAGGCACCGATGCCGACGCCCGGGGCACCCTGTATCACGATGTCCCCAGCGCGGTTTACGTAGCGGAGTTCAGCGTTGCCCATACCGAGGACAGCGTTGTGCTGGAAATCGGAGCCAAAAACTTACCAGATGACTGCACCTGGGGACTCGCCCGTACCTATGTCAAGCCCTCGTTTAACTACAGGGTTAACGAAGCCTTTGACGCCGCCAGGTTCCCGGCGCCGCTTATCAGCCCAAGAGACATTCCTGCCATCGTGGTGGGGCGTTCGTGGCTGGGCGACGGTTTTGAATCCGACCTTGTGTTCGTAAACGCCAGGCTGCCGGTTACGCTGTACACCGATGGCAGCAACGAGGTTCGCCGACTGAGGTTTCCCGTGTTTGGCACCCCGGCGGATGTCGATAGGTTCTGGCAGCAGGCCGAAGCCCGGTTTTCGTCGTCGCCGGCGCGTGTGTTTGACCTCAGAGCCGACCGTGTAGGCTTTGCAACCCCGGATGACTACCCGAAAACGCTGAACCCCATGGCGGTTATGCTGGGGCACGTGATGGGAGGCAATCTGCTGATTTTGAAGCTCTCGGCTTACGGCGACAGTATCCCGGTTTCCGTGTTTAACGACTTGCGCCGGCGGTTGCCGGTGTCCTGCGGGCTGCTGCTGCACACCGAAATCGGGGTACAGACGGAGAGCACCGTGGTACCTGGTGACATCACGGTATTTGACGCCGTGTTTGCCGAGGACAACGTTCCTGTTGTTGGCAACCCGTATCTGCGGTTGTGGGGGCCCGAAACCGGTGAGGTGGCGCTGCGTACTGCCGATGGCACCGCATTGGATGCCGGCACCTGGATTTCATTGCAAACCGGGGAAACCAAAGGCTCGGGTGACTTCGGAGGCGCCCCGGAAGACTTTGTCCCCGCTACCGGAGGATTCCAGTGGTGGCAGCACTCGGATACCCCTATGATTATTGCCTACCGTGGGCTGACGCCCGGGCAGCTGACGATTTCGGTTTGGCCGGCGATGCGCCGTGAGGTCACCGCATACGTGCTGCTGGGCAACGCGGACCTGCTGGGAATCCGTGTCCCCGACGGCGGCGTCGCGGACATCGAAAACGGGGTGTTAAGGCTCACGGTCACCCGGGACGCGTTGACCGAGCTAAAGGATTTTGTTATTAGATGGGCGGTACGGACATCTGGGGTGTCCGAAGAGCCCGTTGTGGCCGGGTACATGGAGTAAAGTTATGTTCAGACAACCAACTATAGGCACGGTGGAGTGTCGTGCGGTTACCGCCGAGGGCAAAACGCTGTGGACAGTGCGGCGTCCCAACACGCTGGTGTACACCGGCGTGGACCTGTTGGCACGCATACTCGCATGGCAAGACCTGCGGATAAACGCGGCCTACCTGGAGTTCATGCCCGCGGGTGGCGGCGATCCGCCGGAAACCACGGTAGACCCTGCGGAAGGCCGCTCGTACTACCAGGACATCGATAACGGCGTCGGCATGGGCAGCGACTATCTGCGGGTGCCCATTGTGGTGCCGCCGTACATTGATTCCACGGATGCCGACAGGTTTGCGGGCAACCGGGTTACGTTTAGCGCGTTTAGCACGGGGTCCCAGGGTGTAAACGGGAAACCGTTCGGCGACAACGCCACGATTTTCGGTCTGGCGCTGGTGTACGCTCCTGACATGGGGCCCGGCGCCCGGGAACACGATATCGTGTTTGCCCGCAGCTACGGGTTTTCACCAAAGGTAAAGGCGGGCACACACCAGATCATGCTCAGCTGGGCGCACGTGTTGGGTAACGTGCTGGAACCCGCGTAAGGAGTGCCGTTATGACAGTAACAAGGGTGTTTAGAAACAGCGTTAGGTACATCCGTGACCGTGAGCCGGTGGACGCCGGCACCACCAATCGTCCCATTCGTGATCTGCATGGCAACGTTGCGGCTATTCGTGCCGTGGTGGAATCCATGCAGGTTGGGCAGGCCATTATTTTAAGAGACCAGACGCTGGAAACCGCTCTTGTGGCCGGGCAGCCGGTGTATTTGGACGCGGCACGCAACACTTGGCGGGCCGCCAGGGCCACGCTGACCACCTCGGGTACCGATGCCGGCGTGTGGGCATTCGGGCCGGACTCCTATGTCGGCGGCGTAGTGGAGTCCAAGGTGGGCAACCGTGGCGCGGTTGCGGTCAGCGGCAAGCTGCAGTTCAAAGCCGATTGGGTGCGCAAGGTCTTCGACGGCGGTTACGCCCCGGGTCCGGTTTACCTATCCCGTAACACCGCGGGCAAGCTGAGCACAGGCAAGGAGCTGTCGGTGCGTGTGGGCACGGTGAGCGGCCCAGACCAGCAGGGCCTCTACACCCTGATTATTTCCCCATCTACGCGGGAAGGCGTGACCGCGCATTCCCATTTATGCACCCGCCTTGTTGCGGCGCCCGCCGGGGTTCCGAACAGGGCACCGGAGCACTACGGCGATATCCTGCTTGGCGAGGCCTACGCGGAAGGTCCGTACCCGGGGTTCCGGCATAAGGTGATGACACCCAATGTAGATAGCCCTGGCTGGCTGCCCGCAACGCATCCCCGGTTTGCCGGCCTGCCGGTGCCCGCGGGAGCCAAGTTTGGCTACAACATCGCGGCGGATCGTGGGTTGTCCGCGGTATGGCCTCCGAGTCCCGCGCACTTCGCGGCTTCCGCGGTGATAACCACAGACGGCGTTATCGCCGATGAAACCCTTGTGGTCGCCAATGAACACGGCATCTGGTGGATGACCGATGCCTACGGCAAGGCGCCGTGGAGTGTTAACCACAGGGACTACGTTGAAGAAGACGGCATGGAATACGAGCCTCTGGACACCAGCAGGGAGCTTCCCGCGTTGGTGCCTCGGCTTGTGCTCTGGTTTAACTCCGTAGCGTCGCAAACCGAGTCCTCGTTCTTGACTGCGGTGGCCTCCGATGGCTCCATTGGCGTACAGCAGTCCCCCGGCGGGCTGGTTACGCTTTCCATGTCGACAGGCTATGTTGAGCAGTCTTTGGTGCCCGTAGCCGTGCTGCCCACGCCGGAAACCGATGCAGACACTCATGCGATGCGCACCGTGTATGTGCCCAGGGGTACCGGGGCCTCCCCTTACGGTATCAACGACATTCCATTTGAGGACACCGGGCCAGGCGTGATACCGTGTATCGCGTTTACCGGCAAGGGAGCCATAGCGGTGTACTCCGCTGATGTGCCCCGGGCACCTCGGCAGGCCAGAGTACGCCTGGCGGTGCGGCTGCGGGTGGCCAACAACGACGGCGACACCGGGGCGAGCCCAACGTCGCTGTTTAACGTGATTGTAAGCATTCAGAAGCCTACGGCAACCGGCGGTGCGCTCCCCGTAGACGTTCAGCATACCCATAGGCTTGCCTGGGCTACCAAGAACTCGGGGCTACCGATGGGAGGCTACACCTATGTGGATATCGAAACCGTGGACAAAGTATTTGACCTCACGCCGGGAGACCTGGTTACCGTGGTGGTGCGCAGCGAGACCAATAACGACGCTTATCTGCTGGGTACTCGTCTGTTGGTGTCTACTGTGTAGTCCCGCAGGCGCCCAGCGGCCCCCTAAGGGGGTTGACCTCGACGGCGACTACATGCCGGACTACTGGGAGTACGTCCACGGGTTGAAGTATAAGATTCACGATGCCCATGAAGACCCCGATAAAGACGGGCTGAGCAACCTCGAAGAGTACATCTACGGCACCCATCCCAAGAAAAAAGACACCGACGGTGACGGGCTACCCGATGGCTGGGAAGTCCGTTACGGGCTGAACCCACTAAGTACCGAAGGCAATGACGGCGCCGATGGTGACCCCGACAACGACTACCGCACCAATCTGCAGGAGTACCAGCTGGGGACTCATCCCAGAGTCTCTGATATTCCAGACAGTCAGTTACCGGTGGCGTGGAAACTCGAATACGGACTGGATATCTACTCCAACACAGGTGATAACGGCGAGCAGGGCGACCCCGATGGCGACGGGCTTACCAACCTGGAGGAGTACCGTGCGGGCACCCACCCTGGGAACCCCGACACCGATGGTGACGGCATGCCAGACGGCTGGGAGGTCTGCTATGGCCTAGACCCTTTGGTTGACGACGCCGGCGGAGACCCAGATAACGATGGGCTGCCTAATCTGCTGGAGTACCAGTGGGGGCTGAATCCTATAGTTGCCAGCCCCGACAACGACATGGACGGTTTGCCTGACGCCTGGGAATACCATTGGTTTTCCACCTTGGTACCGGGCCCTTTTGACGACCAAGATAATGACGGACTGAGCAACCGGGCAGAGTTCCTACTGTTGACAGACCCTACGGTACCCGATGTCGACACCGATGGTGACGGCATGCCAGACGTCTGGGAGCTGCGTTTTGGCCTGGACTCCGCGAGCGCCGAAGGCAACGATGGCGCCGACGGTGACCCCGATAACGATGGGTTGACCAACATCGAGGAAATGCAGCACGGCACCGACCCCCAGAACCCCGACACCGACGGCGACGGCATGCCAGACGGTTGGGAGGTACAGCACGGGCTGAATCCGCTGCTTGACGACGCCTGGGATGACCTCGACGGCGACGGTGTTCCCAACATCGAAGACCCTGCGCCGAATTTTATGGATGCCGACAACGATGGCATGCCGGATACCTGGGAAACCCGATACGGGCTTGACCCCACTATTGACGATTCCGGGGGTGACTTGGACGGCGACGGGCTTACCAACCTAGAGGAGTACCAGCTGGGCACAGACCCTAGCCGCCAGGATACCGATGGCGACGGGCTTTCGGATGGCTACGAGGTACATGTTACGGGTACCAGTCCTCTGAGCGTCGACACCGACGGTGATGGTTTGCCCGATAATTGGGAGCTGCAACACGAGCTGGACCCTTTAGACTCCGCTGGGGAGCATGGGGCCAGCGGGGACCCCGACCACGACGGGCTTACCAACATAGAGGAATACCTGGGGGGCACGCTTCCGAACAACCCAGATACGGATACCGATGGGCTTCTGGACGGCTACGACACTCTGGTAACGGCGCAGGACACCTACGGCAGATTTACTAACTGGGTGACTGCGGGTATTCGCTACAAGGCCATGGGCCCCGCGTCGAGGTTGTTTCTTGGGGAGCGCACCGCGGGCACGAGCCCGTTGCTTGCCGACACCGACGGCGACGGGCTGCCGGACTGGTGGGAGGCCTACTGGGGTACAGACCCCGTAGTGGGAGACGCCGATAGAGACCCCGATGGCGACACGTTAAACAACGCAGGGGAGTACGCCGCGGGTACGGACCCCCACACGGCGGATACCGACGGTGATGGTCTAATTGACGGTTACGAGATTAGCCTCAAGCATACCGATCCGCTGAACCCCGATACCGACGGTGACGGGCTGCCAGACGGTTGGGAAGTCCTATACAACCTAGACCCGTTGACGCCCTGCAGCACAACGATGACTGCCGGCGTGCTACACCCGGGCACCATAGCGGAGATACCCGTAGAGTACAAAGTCACGAGTAACGACTACCAGCGAGGGTATTTGACTAATTATTTTAAGCTTACGGGCATGTGTGATGGGACACAAGAAACCACAGAACTTATCGCGTATCGAATCAGGTATATGCCCAATAGCTATGGGATTACCTCAACCCAGACGGCGTCTCATGCCTGGTTTGCAGCTGCCGGGGATGAGATCGGGTTTGAACTCAGATTATTTGGGTACTCAACTAACGTAGGCAGCCTGTCGAACATCGTGGTGAGTTCTGACCTGGGGTTTACATATGCCGACGGTGATAGCAACGCAGACGGCATGTGGCAGTACCCGGAGGTATGGGTGTACACGAATACCTACACGGTAACCGCTGCAGACGTATCCAACGGCGTCGTAGCCAGCAGGACACATGTTACCTACTGGTACACTCCTGGATACCAGGGTGCCACGGACACAAACGGCTACACGGACACCATTGTAGTTGTTCCCCTAGGGTTTCAGCCCTCGCCCTCTGGCTTGTTGATGTTTACCCCTACATCGTATGCAGCACCTTTTTACTCGGGTGATACACTAAACTACACCTTGGTGGCCTCGAATACCGGTACCTGTGGTTTCAGCAATCTTTACCTAAACGGGGCGCTGGTAACCGGAAACCGAGACGGGGATGGTCTAAATGACCATTCCGAATACAGCTATGGAACGGACCCGACCGACCCAGACACCGACGGCGATGGCCTGCTTGACGGCTACAGCCTTACAGTAACCACAAACAACACCGAGTACACCCGCTGGGCGCACAAGTACAGGTACGTTGACGACGGCGACACCCGCACCTATCTTGGTGAGCTTTCCATAGGCACAAGCCCATTAACCCCGGACACCGACGGTGACGGCATGCCGGACTGGTGGGAGTACCTGTACGGAATCGACCCGACAGACGACGGTACCGTGGATGTTAACAACGGACCCGATGGCTGTCCTACCGGAGATGGGGTATCCAACCTTACAAAATGGCACTACCATACCGAGTACCCAGACATGGGGATGTATCCGAATGTATTTGCACACGATACCGATGCCGACGGTATCCCCGACGCCTGGGAACACTACTTCAAAGTGGATAGCCATGCTAACCGGTTGGAGTACGATGTTGGCGGCGATCTGAACACAAATGGGGTGTTGGACCCAGGCGAAATCTGGACGTTCTCGTCACTGGTATACACTATTGCCTACACGCCAGGCAGCCCCTGGGAGTACACCAACACACTAGGGGTCAGCGCAAAATGGGACACCACGAATAGCCCGTTGGGTTTCGAGACGATAAGTAATGAGGTGCCGCTGATGTACGCCGTCACAGCAACAGCGGATGTGGTGAGAATAGCCACCTGGCTGTACCCTGTACCTCCACAGACACAATGGTTGGAAGCCGGCGATGTGATCCGGTACGCCGCCGTGGTAATCAGAAACCAGAGCCTTGGCGGTGTGGTCACCAACGTAAGCATCAGCTCACCCGGGGCCTCAAACATTGTGTTTACCGGTGTGGACGAAGGGAATCCAGGGGTGCTCAACGAATACGAGCGCTGGGCGTACTCGTTGTCGTATACGGTAACCAGTAACGATGTCACCGCAGGTCTGGTCTCCAACAGTATTACGGCTTCGGCGGATATCCTCGGTGAAGGCACGGTAGCCTGTACTGCATACTATGTGTCGCCTATAGCAACGACAAACACGGCTTCACTACGGCTTACGGCCACCATTCGCGCGCCGAAAGTAGTACCTACATATCGGGTAACCTATCTGTGGCAGGTGGCTAACACCGGTGTGGTTCCGCTTTACGACGTTGAGGTCTACGACACCCGGGGGCTTGTCAGTGGGTACACCAATGAAGTCCACATCAGCGATGGCGACAACGACGGGCTGCTGCTGGCCGACGAGTGGTTGCTGCGAACACACCCAGGACGTGCGGATACCGACTACGACGGGTTAACCGACGGCTACGAAGTGCACGTGCTGGGTATTGATCCGCTCAAATCAGACACCGACGGAGACCTGTTAAACGATAAGTTAGAAACAGAAATCGGCACCGACCCCAGGAACCCTGATACCGATGGCGACGGTTTAAGCGACTACAAGGAGCACTGGGCACACCATACCGATCCCACGAACCCCGACACCGATGGCGACGGCATGCCAGACGGTTGGGAGGTACGGTATAAGCTGGACCCATTGGACCCCGCTGACGCCGACGATGACCCCGACGGGGATACCCTGACAAACAAGCAGGAATACGACCACGGCACCAACCCAAAACTTGCAGACACCGACGGCGACGGTATGCCCGATAATCTGGAGATACTCGGGGGGCGAGACCCCACGGTTTACGACATTGGTACCATAGACTCCGACGGCGACGGCCTCGACGACCTGGAGGAATTACACTACGGCACCGATCCTTTGAATCCTGACACCGATGGTGACGGCATACCCGATGGCTGGGAGGTCAAATACGGGTTCGATCCCTGCGACCCCCTGGACTCCGGCGACAACCCGGATAACGACTACTGGGATAACTTCGAGGAATACCAGCGAGGCACGGACCCGTGGTACCCGGATTCCGACCTAGAGGACTTCGATGGCGACGGCGTGTTGAACTACAAGGAGGAGGAGCTGGGTCTCGACTACGACACCCCGGATACCGACGGCGATGGGTTACCCGACGGCTGGGAGCTAGACTACTGGTTTAATCCCAGGAGCAAGAAATCCATGCCGGCGAGCGCGATTGAGTTATACAACCCGTCGTTGAGTTCTGATGTAGAGCTAGAGGACCACAGTTACTACCTTGGGCTATGGAAGGGTACGAACTCCAGCGGCTGGCTTGCCGGGACGCCTCCAGACGTGGAAATCCTGCTGCAGGGCGTACTTGTTCCAACCAATGTCTACGTGATTTCAACGCCGGGCACCACGAATCAGCACTGGAAGTCTCCCGATCAAATACACGAGGGCCTGGATATCGCGGGGGGCGCCAGCGTTGTGGTCTACCAGATGACGCCCTATGCAATGGAGAACATTGTTGATGTGTTCCACCGACCTGAAGGCTTTGACATGTATGGGCGCAGCTTCAACCGGGAAACCGATGTTATGCGGACGACGGCCCCGGCGTCTAGCTGGCCGTACTTCAGAAGTCTGCAAATCGACAGAGGGAAGTATACCCAGTCTGACATGCTAGGGTACTACATCCCGAAGGCCGTGGACACCGTAACGGTACCCAGGCTTGCGATTACCCAGGTCTACGAAGGCGGCTATAGCGGCGCCGATGGCGACCCCGACGGCGACGGACTCACGAATATTGAAGAGTACGAAGCCGGTACAGACCCCAGGGTGCCAAACACCCCCCGCAGCTATGGCGCGCCGCGCGGCATCAACATGATATCACCGGAGGACTATGGTCACGCAGTGTGGCCCAAGTTACTATCGGATACCGCATTTAATCCCAGTATGGAGGCAATGCTGACAGCGCTTATGGAGTCCGTGCAGCAGCGCCTGGACGCCACGGTACTAAAATATCTTAAAGACGGAGAACAGCCCAACTGCAGGGCTACGAATGAAAACCCTAGGGTGCTCGTATACACTCGTAAGACAAACACCCTAGAACAGATACAGGCCAAGTACACCAACACGTATCTGAACTGGCGGGTTAACGAGTACCATGTAATGACTAACGCAGAATCGGTGTTCCAGGAGACGTCTACAAGCCTGGTGTACTTTACCTACGCGATTACCAACCCAATTCGGGACTACGACGTTAGCGTTACCCACACAAACATTAGCGGGGACAAACACTTTACGTATATAACCACAGGAGGGTACTGGAAGCCTTTCTACGGGGACTCCTGGTCAAATAAGCCCACAGATCACCTGGTTACAAACCAGCCCGCGACAGGGATTGATTTTCCCGCGTTAAAAGCTACGGATGCCGCTATAATGGCCGTGCTGCCGCAATTCATTGACCCCGAGTACTCCATGTATGTAAACCGGGAGCCACCGGCCTACGTGTGGACAGGGGATACCGGAGGTTGGCTGCATTACGGGTTTCACCAGGTTAGATCGCTGTCACATCTGCCGGTGCGCATTTGGGACAGGTTTAATGACAACGACCTGGCTACAGAGAAAATCGTGTGGTTGAATTCTTTTGATTCCAGGGACGTGGGCAGAACCTATACAGAAAAGGGGTACTTGATAGGTCGCCCGGATGTAGAGGACGACGAGTTATATCTGCGAGGAGATACCTACCGATTTCGGGCGTTCTGGACGAATGGAATGACATCCGGCGATGTCGTGCTGTACAGCATAAGCGTGACGGAAACCGTGTATACAAACCCGATTCCAGACATGGTGTCTGTGACGGAGTTCTGTGTAATTGGACCCGGGGGGTATACCGGGCCGGCGCTGTTCTGGGCGTCGCCTACGGTTTCTACCCTGTACACCGGCGGTATGCGGCGGGCGGCTAGCGGCGTGGTTCCAGCTTACCGGGCTATTACCAACGAAGCAAAGATACAGGTGGGGTACCTGCACGGGCGCTCAAACGATACCACAAGGTTTCCCGCGTTTTTCCGCGCAGAACTTGGTGATGTGCGATTTGAGACCAATGCCGCCGCCCGGGGCCCTGTGCTCGCTGACGTGGTTATGCGTCCGAAGGGAAATAATCCCAGAAAGATCAGGGTAAACTGTAATGGCACCACAATGGAGAAGGACATCACCATATACCCCACGTATAGGAGCGTAGACAGCGCCCCGGATGTTCCCGCGTACTTTGCCGCCCGTGTAGACACCGGGGACTTTTCGCTCCGGGTGCCGTCAAAAACGGCGGTATTTTACGACGTAGAGCGGCTGGAGGTAGGCAAAGAAATTGTGGGCACGGTCGAAGCCTGGCGCGCAACCAAAGGCAGTGTTAGCGCTGGCGTTGCTGTGGAGCTGCCGTATTCTCCGACATGGTGGCCAAAGTACGGTGGGATAACCACAACAGCTAGCTTGGTTAGTGGCAACATACCCGGGCTTGAATTGGAAGTGGTTACGCCGCCGCGTAAGTGGTGGCAGTCAAACGAGGTGCCAACACTTTTGCACGTAAACGTTGGTTTTGAGTCCAACGCGGTAAACTGGGCCGGGGTTATTGCGGTAACCACTAAAGTATATGGTATCAAAGGAAGAACACATGCCATTGTGGCTACAAACAATGCGACACACCGGCGCGTAGCTACATACCCCAAAGAAACGATTAAATGGACAGATGAACTGCCTGTTTTGGAGGCGCGTCTGGGCAGCAGTATACCCACGCAGTGTTCGTTTGTAGTTCAAGGCGATATCGAGGGCACGGTGTTTGCCAGGGTACCTCACGAAGGCGCCGCAGTCTATGTGGATGACGCCACCCATCCCAACGGGAAACGACTGGCAACTACGCTAACAATAGCCACATCGGCAGTGTTTCGGCTAACAGTTGAGAACAACAGCGTCGACCTGCAGACCACTCCCCCGGCACCATTTGGGATTCCCGGGTACTGGGAGGCCATAACCAGTGTGGTGATTACCAACTGCACCAGGCCGGCCTACGGTATTGACCTCCGGGGGATGAACTACCTGGCGCCGACGGTATTTCCACGCCACGTTGTTCTTGAATTTGGCTACTTTACATCCCGCCCCCGCTATGACATGGCCTACGATGCCGAGTATGTTCTGGCTCAGGCACCGCAGGGAGGGTATATTGGGATATACTACCCTATTGAGCGGGAACAGGATGTGGAGTCGCAAACCATGCTTACAAGCGCCGGCCTACTGGGGAAAACCGTGATATACGGCAAGAACTACGGCATGGTCACCCCTGGTGCGATACGAGAGCGATACACTGTGCTTCACAACGTAAACCGGCGTGTAGTCGACTTCACGTATACCTATAAGAACGAGACCGTAGCCTATGAAAAGCACAGGGGCTCATGGGGGCGCTCGGCAACCAGCAGCTACTCGGTAAGCGACGACAGCGAGTATAGTAACAGCAGTGATATCTACAGGAAGTCTTTCGGGGACCTAACATGGAGCAGTGTGCACACCCATCATGCGGAGGGCCGAGACCGCCATACAGGGGACTACGCAACAAACTCTTCGGTTTCGCTGTCCGGTACCATAGGATTTATTACGAACACAATGGCGGTAACAAATGAGCGCTGCTGGATAAACGGTGCGGTAATCGGGCAGGCGGGCCGCTACGTAAAAACACTGAACCCGGAGCTTAGCAGCCCATTCGACGAAAGTTTTAAGTCCGACTACAGACACTCTGGTAACTACGACGTGCGGACTGATACTCAGCAACCGTCACACGTAGGTATGAATAAGACAGTCGTTACCCGCGGGCATACGAGGACCTCGCTTAGCGGCAACACCCCGCAGGTTTCCAATGTAAAAGCAGCGCACTACTGGCGGCAGCCCGTGGGCATTAAAATGCTGGCACGCGATATCCACTGCGGGGGCTGGCTGGACGATATTCTCGATACCGGCGGGGAGTACCCCGCGATCGGCGAGAACACCACGCGGACCACAGATAGATACGTGTACAGCCCTGCGGTGTACTCACCAGAGGGGGTTATTACTTCGGAGAGTAACCAGCCGAGGGTCTCCCCGTGTATCCAACAACAGACTAACAGCCTGAACTCCTGCTGCCCTGAGGGAATGGACTTCGAGGCTGCGTGGAAAGTCGCGGCTCTTTGGGGCTTAACATGTTCCCACGTTATTAGCCCGGGCACCCATGCCGGCAACTTTTTTGCCCTCGGAGAACAGTCTTCGACGAATTTTTCATCTGTACGCAACACCTGGCATGGCAAATATGCGCGGCTAACAGAATGGGACGGTAGTTTTGAGGACATCGAAGCGCTGTGTATAGGCACAAGCTGGAAGTGGGAGCAGGATACCACTATAACCACGGGGTCACGCTATGACAACAGCGGTGGAGAATACTGGTATGTACAGCCTTCGTCGGTATACCCTGCAACTGCAAACGCTGGTTGGTTTCGCCTTGGGACTGAAACCAGCAGCGCGATGACAACACACAGATGGCACGATAACAGCGAGGTTTCCCACGTGGACATTGGGCGCTTTTTTGAAGTTATAGGTACCTGGGAGTGGGATGATGACCCCCCGCCGTAGTCTACTGCTAGAGAATAGACATGCCCCAGGGGATGTGCTGGTGATGACAGCAGCTGTCCGCGCCCTGCACACCACGTACCCCGGTGAGTACCGAACCTTTGTGGCATCGTTTTGTCCCGACATCTGGAAACACAACCCTTTGATTACCACAGGGACACCTCCTGGGGGTACCCTACACCTAAAACTCGGGTACACCCAGGGTATAAACAACGCGAATACCTCGCGTGGGCACTTTGTACACGGTTTTGTCTACGACCTGGCTGCAAAGGCGCAAACAGAGATACGCCTCGCAGACATGCGCCCTCACGTGGTGCTGGGTCAGGACGAAGGCCCGATATACGACCTGGCACCGTATTCATACTGGGTCGTGATGGTCGGCGGTAAACAGGACTTCACAGCTAAGCTCTGGGGCAGCCGTCGATGGCAGGCCCTCGTAGACCTGTTGCCCGAGATCACCTGGGTGCAGGCCGGTCACCTGGGACCAACTAGCGTGCAGCGCTCGCTATCGGGTGTTCACAACTTGCTGGGGAAGACCAGTTTCAGGCAATTTTTGCGGCTAATCGCGTATTCTCGCGGCGTGGTGTGCCCGGTTACCTGCGGGATGCATGCCGCGGCGGCGTTTAACAGGCCCTGTGTCGTCGTTGCCGGCGGCAGGGAGCCCTGGTGGT
>JGI24712J26585_10001951_pt1 | contig 17230 bp, 16 predicted proteins | sample BioPla3DNA2_FD_26585 | JGI IMG/M metagenome (IMG submission 26585) | reverse complement strand
TTGTTGACAAAACGGACAGCCGGCTGCGTTTGACCTACCATCGGTTTGCTGTTCCCTCTGGTCGCACAAACCGGGTTAGGTCATAAAAACCATTGTTAAACAATTGTTCAATGTCCGGGATATTCCCTTTGCGCAAACAGGTTCTTTAAATAGGTTGTATATAACTGTCTGAGCAAGGTTATTTTTTCATTCATCTCCAATTGCAGTTTCGATACCAATTCTAAATCTCCCGATTCTATACATTCCCCCATTCGGGTAAACAAAGATTTTTTCTTCAATGTATCCTTCATTAAATACTTCCTCAGCTCATTAATGTTTTTCCAATTGATTTCGTCTATATCTGTTGAATCCTCTTCATTATGAACCTTTTTGCAATCTCTTACCAGCTCTATATTGTCCGGTATAATCCTACCCAATAATTCCGTCACCCATCGTGTCAGGGTAGCCTCCTTATAGGAATCAATAATAGCCTCACTGAAGACGTCCCCTGCATATAAAATTTCATTTTTATGCGGTTCTAAATCGAAATTTTTAATATTTTCCCACACCGTGGCCGGCGGCACACCGAATTTCCTGTTCCTTTCNTCTGCTGTATAATGTTCAAATACATCTTTCTCACTTCTGTACGCCCTGTCTTTTTGGAGATAAAATTTTTCCTCACCTTCTTTTTTAAAAAAGTCAGTTTCTAATTGTTTAGTTGTTTTGTGCGACTCTACAACAGCCTTTATTCCATCGAGCATTGTCTGATAAATTGAGGCTAAGGCCAGGTATGTGTTAGTTGCGGGATTTGATGATCTTACCTCAAATCTTGTCGACATCGGGTTATTCGCATCCCTGATTAAACCGACCAGCACCGTTCGGTTTCTGGAGGGAATTTCGACATTATGGCCTACCGAAGCCACTATGCATACCGGCGCTTCAAATCCGGGTTTTAGCCGATTAAAAGCGTCATTAGTTGCCGCTATAAAGGGGTTTACTACTTCATAGTTTCCAAGCAGTCCGAAAAGGCCCCCCCAGCCCAAAATACTCAAATAGTCTGTTTCTCTGGTTTCGGGAGTAAATATATTGACATATCTCCCGTTATCAAGCCTAATACATGCACCTATATGCATGTGTTTTCCGCTGCCGGCTACTCCCTCAATAGGTTTGGCCATAAATGTTACCTCCAGCCCATGCCTTTCAAAGGTTTCTTCTACAATTTCTCTGACAAATAACTCATTATCCGCAGCCTGCAACGGTGTATTATATTTCCAAACTATTTCTAACTGTTCCATTACATGGTTTAATCTGCCGGTCACCCCTATTTTGGCTGTAACCCCACCAACCTCCTTGTGTCCCATTTCCGGTTCCATGCCGTATTTTTTAAGCAACAACATAGTTTCCTCCAGGGCCGTGCGCACACTTCCCTTGGTCCGTTTCCAGTATTGTTCCTTTAGCATTTGGGAGGTGGATAACTTTTCTTCATTGGCGGTGTCACCGGGAGTCTTTACCCAAAATTCCAGTTCCGTGGCCGATGTTAAAACCACATCCTCTATAGCCTCTTCCTCGGTAATACCCAGGTCCTTTCTAACATGGGGATATTTATTTATTAGGAACTTTATCTCCGAAGAAAAATGTTCTATAGATTTCTTTAATATAGATCTTGAATCTACATTTTTTAAATTATGAACCAAAAATGCAGGCATTCTAAGTGTCCCTATAGGCAAACCTGTTTCCTTGCAAATATGCTCATGGTTATAATCAACGAACCAATTAACCGAAAGATCAGGGACTAAATCCACCTTTGCATTATTCAGTGTAGCAATCTTGTGAAGAACTACACTTGAACCATCGGTTTGGACACCTATATTCAGAAACCTTTCCATTTCATTAATAAATAAATCTATGGGTATTTTTTCATCTGTATCATTCCCGCCTAAATCCACAGCCACTAAGGAAACAAACTGGATTGAAGGATGAAACTCCAATAGCTTAACAAGTTTCTCTTTATCATGGGTCCATGGGGGTAAGTAATATAACANAGGCTCCTCCAACAAATTCCTGAGCAGTTCCTTCATAAATATTCCTCCAGACAAAATTAAATATATAAACAATCTAATTTGCAATTCCTTGTTGGGAACCCAGAACCATTTCGATAAATTCATCCAACAAGCAGGAATCAAACTGGGTTCCTTTATGTTTTATCAGTTCTTCGATGGCTTCTTTCTCATCTAAGGCATCCCTGTATTCCCTTTCAGAAGTGATTGCGTCATAGGCATCAGCTATGGTTACAATTTTTGTAAGTCTTTCTATTTCATCACCTTTAAGTCCATCAGGATAACCCTTCCCATCTATACGCTCATGATGATTACGTACAATAGACATAATATCCTCTAAAAACTTTAAATCCTTGATAAATTCTACGCCTTTCTCTGAATGGCTTTTTAATAATTCATATTCCTCATCACTTAGCTTGCCGGACTTTAATAATATGTTGTCCGGAATGGCCAGTTTCCCTATGTCATGTAATATACTGCCATAACGCAATATTTTCAACTCTTTGTTTGATAGGTTAAGTTTTTTCCCCAACATTAAACTATATTCCATTACTCTTTCACTATGCCCTTTAGTATAACTATCTTTAAATTCTATTGCTTTAACTAAACCCTTAATAATACTGAAGTGGGTCCTTTCAACTTCGGTAATGAGATTGCTGTTTTGTATAGTAACGGACACCATTTTTGATAATTGTTTTAAATATGGTGTAAAGTTTAAGTTCAGATCATTTCCAAAATAACTGATAATACCGATTACTTCCGTTTCTTCATCAAAAATGGGTATTTGAAGCAACATAGATATATCTGCACACCAACTATATTTAAAAACAAAACGCGGATCATTTAATGTGTCGGTAACCAATAATTCCTCTTTGTTTTCTACTATCCAACCTATTGTCCCTTCATCTTTTTTATAGCCTATGCATTTGTCTAATTCACTAAAATTTATGGATTTCACCACATTAAAGCACTCCTGCCGTTCCTTTTGAAAGTAAACAGCACAGCGATCGGCCCTGATTATTTCCTTGGTGTGTATCAGGATAGCTTCCAGAAGTTCATTCCAGTCTTTTTTTGAATAAAAAATTTCTGACAGAGTATTTATCAATTTTTCATTTTGTAGTCTTTTTGATATCTCGTCATATGCTTCCAATAGCTCCGTGCTGGTTTCACTGATTTCTTCAAGGCTTGCCGACAGTTCTTCGTTCACGGCTCTTAATTCCTCATCCCTCAGTGATATCGCTTCCACGGTTTTGTTAAACTGAATTGCGATATCTCCAAACTCGTCCCTTCTTTCTATAGGTATCTGAGATGTATAGTCACCATCCTCAACCTTTTCCATCCCCAGTATTAATTTATTAATGGGATCTAAAATCCTTCTAACAAAAAAATTGATAAAAAACAGGGTCAATATAAATACAACAAAAAAAACTTCAATGTTTTGAACAAAAATACCCGTAATAGTAAAGTTTGTCGAAGTTTTTGGGGTTGCAACCCATACCGAAACAAAGGTAATAACAAATATCAACATGCCTATTAATGGAAGCTTATACTTTAATCTCACCATACTCCTCCTATTAACATATAAAACCTGAAGTTAATTTCTACGATTTTAAATACGTTTTTCCCAACACATCTCCATTATCGACAGGTCATCCTTCAAATCAGTTTGTGCTCTTATCAATTTATTCAGACCCGCTATTAAATTGCCATTCACATGACCTGTTTCTTTTCGTATATAGTCGATAATACCGTCAAGTTCAATAGGCCTGCCCTTTTCGTCCTTTATCTCCATTAAACCGTCTGTATATATAATTAAACAATCACCTGAATCCAAATGTACTGTCTTTTCTTCGTTTCTTTTACTAAACTCAAATCCCACCGGAGTGCCATATGCATCCAGCTCTATTATTTCTCCCGTATTTTTAACCAGTAAAGGGGCAGGGTGTCCTGCCTTTACATATTTCATTATTCCTGTTCTAATATTTAATATCATATAGAATATGGTGAAATAATGGCTGTATCTACCGAAAGGAAACCTTTCATTTAAATAATCAATAACCTCCAATGGGGTTACAATCTCATAATATGGCGGTTCATTTATTTTTCTTTTTAAAGGTGATCCTCTACCTACATCCAAAATTAATGTTTCCGACAATATAACGGCTAACATGGATGAGGCTACCCCATGGCCCATCACGTCAAGCATATATATCCCCACGTTGTCATCATCCAGCATAAATACGTCAAATATATCCCCGCCAACCCTTCCGGAAGGCTGAAAGGTACAGTTAAACAAACAATTTGGTATATCCCCGAAGGATTTTGGTATAAGAGCTTCCTGTATTTTTGCAGCCAAATTTAGGTCTTTTTCCAATTCTCTTTTTTGTTTTTTAATTAATTGTAAATTTTCCCCCAGGGCCTTCTGTGACATGGACAATTGTTTTTGTAGGTCCATTAGTCTAGCTTGGTTTTGTATTTTAAAAATCAAATCTACTTCCTCAAAAGGACAGCATATATAGTCATCTATACCCATGTCAACCAGCTTTTTCTTATCTTTTATATCAAACCTATCAAACAGCGCAATAATAGGTACTTTTTTTATATAATAATCATCCTTTAAAATATCACATTTTTGAGGCTTATGTTTTTCGTTGGAAAAGCAATTAGTCAGGATAACATGAGGCATTTCTTTAAGTATAATTTCTTTACAAATATGATCAACCGATTTCTGAACAACCTCATATCCATGGTTTCTAAGCAAGTTTTTTATATATGTTAATGGATTGTTTTCTGAATCAAGTATAAGGATTTTATAAGTAGTCAATTTTATGCCCCCCTTGCTTTGTTTAAAGTATAATAACATTCTACATCTAAAGGTCAGGGCTTTTCAAGGGAAGATTTATAAAAGTACGCATCTGTTGACTATTATCACCATACCTTTACTCCGCTTACTTTTCAACACTTTATATTTTATATATTCTACGTATTCCGATAAATCCCTACCTTTCTACAAAATTTAATAATTTTTTTAGGAATCTAGGTCTTTATACCCTGGGACCCCAATGTATTGTTCTCACCAAAATAAAAAACCCCCTGAAGCGTTTAGGTTGTTATTCAGCCCGTTTACTAGGGAGCGTATTTATCTTCTATGTTTACCTTTTTATAAAACCTGTAACTAACAAAAATTAACCCATATAAAAGGATTAATCATTATAAAAATTCTACATCTGCGGTTAATTTATAGATTACGTCCTTTCTTTCAATAATTATTATAGTTTTTTTACGTAATTCCTTATTATTTCTGATGTTTTGCAATAATTCTCTGGTCGGGTTAATCGCAATCGGGTTTCCGACTAACTCCAACATGGAATAATCCCCGATTGTATCGCCGTAGGCATAGCTACTTTGTAAATCTATTTCATATCTTTCGACAAATTCCATGATAGCTATATGTTTACTGTCAGAATCCCACATCTGGATAATTTCGCCCGTAAAATTGTTATCCTCATCTGTTATATATTCTGTGCCCCTATAGTCGGCCACTCCGTATTTTTGAGCCATTTTCGATACCAGATAGTCCGGACTGCCGGAAATAAAAATAACTATATGCCCCTGGGATTTATGCCAATTGATTCTGTCCCTGGTAAAACGGTACACTCTGTCACCCTTTGAATCTATTATTTGGTCTGATAAAAAGTCCATATAATCTCTGTTCAATCCCTTCATGGTTTGAAGGTATATTTCAGCTACCTTGGTCAAATAATTGTCATAATTTCCCTGCCTCATGTCCCAGTCATGAAATGCACCCCGAACAACAGTATGCCATGTGATCGGGTCTATAACCTCATATTTTATTAATCTTTTAAAATGTTCTATCATTAGGGAATCCCTGTATAGAGTCCCATCAATATCAAAAAATACCCCGCTGTTTCCCATTTTGTCTTTCCCCCCATACCATAATTTATTTGTCAACTAATTTCTTACGTAGTAATATACCCATCCTGCGAATGAACAACCCATAATTAAATATATGTTAATTATTTTGCCGCATACTTACAATATATAAACAACCCAATAAAAAAATACCCCCTAGGGTTTTATAAACAATAAAAAGCAACCCTGGCTGCTTTTTGTTGTTTTTTATATCGTTTGTTTTAATTTGTTATATTGGTCAATCTTCTACTAAATGTTCAGGTACCTATTAGTATCAACATAAAAACATAAAAGATTAATCCAGTATTTCTGTAACAGTAACAAATTCATACCCCTGTTCCTCAATCCAGTTTATCATAGTAGGTAATGTTTTTATCATGTTTTTCACTGTCTTTGTATTACCACTATTGTGCATTAATATAATTCCTCCGGGTTTTAACTGTTGTTTCACGTATTTCATTATTTGTTCACCTGATGTGCCGGCCCAGTCTCTGGTATCCACCGACCAATTAACAATCTTATATCCCAAGGAATCAATTAACTCCTTATCCTGTGCTTTAACCGCTCCATAAGGGGGCCTGAATATAGGTGTATGTTTACCCAATACATCCTCCAACAATTCCTCTGTTTTCAATATCTCATCTTTCTTTGATCTCTTCGATATCTTAGGCAAATATTTATGACTCCAGCTGTGATTTCCTATCTCATGGCCTCTATCGTGAATTTCCCTTAAAGTTTCTGTATGCCTTGCGGCATTTTGTCCTATTACAAAAAAAGTGGCCTTAATATCATGTTCGTCTAATATATCCAGAATTTCCGGAGTAAGTTCGGATTCCGGTCCATCATCAAAGGTAAGAGCAACTAACTTTTGATCCCCGTTCCCCGAATAATGGGTTGCTATGTTTTCAGGATTCGACTTATCTTTTACCCCTTCCTCTTCCGTGTTGCTTTCCTTGTTGTTATCAACATTCTCATCATTCCTATCTGATTCGATTGGTGCACTTACATCTTTGTCCTGATCCGTTTTAGTTTCCTCCCCACAACCTTGGCTGCCGGCATGTTCTATTTTTTGTGGCAGAGAATCCTGAACATTTTTTTCGTTGTTGTCAGGGTTTGTCTTAAAATCAGAAGCACCAACCGTTGTACAACCTGTAATAATAAATATACTTAGGATACTTATTAGAAAAATATTGAATATATGTTTTTTCATTTCGGTCCTTCCCCTCACCTCGTATAATGTCTAAGTATTATCTATACTATCAGTATATAGGAATATTTATTAAAATGTATTACAAAATCATGACAATACAAACCAAAATTTGGTTTAGGTGAATTTCGGCTCCCTATGGCAAAATCATATTATTTCACAACCTTGATTTTGTCTATTACTGCCAAGGCGATATTAGAAGAATGGTCAGCTATACGCTCCAGATTACTGATAATATCCACAAATACGATACCGGAACTGGGAATGCACTGTCCGGCACTTAGCCTCCCGATGTGATTTTCCCTTAAAGTTCTTTCCAAGTAATCTGTGCGGCTTTCCATTTCGAGTACACTTGTAGCCAAATCTCCATCTACAGACTTCAGGGCAGTCAAAGCATCTATATAGGATCTCAAAACCAAGTCCGACATATGTTTTAATTCTTCCATTGCTTTATCCGAGAAAACCAATTGATTATCTATTAATTCCTGTGCTAACTCCACTAGATTTTCAGCGTGATCCCCTACCCTTTCTATATCATTAATTGTATTGAAAAGACCGTCCACTGTTTCCCTGTTTTCTATGGAAATGTTAGTATTAGACAGTTTTACCAAATAGATGGAAATTTCCCTTTCCATCCCGTTGATTATCTTTTCTATGTGCAATGTTTCATTGATTTTATCTTGATCCCTGTCAAAAATTGCACCTAAAGCATTTTCCAAGGATGTTTTTGCCATGTTCCCCATATGAAGAGTTTCTTTCATTGCATTTACTAATGCTATAGGGGGTGTCCCCAGCATACGATCATCAATATATCTAATACCTTCCACCACTTCCTCTTTCCCGGAAATAAATTTATCAGTCAAATAAACAAGGGTTCCGGAAAAGGGTATCATGATGATTGTGTTTGTTATATTAAATATGGCATGAGCATTGACAATTTGCCTTGAAATAGCATGGGCAGTAGTCCCCGGATTTATCATTGTTATAATCCAGTACAGTGGTTTTTGTAACAAAACAACAAAAATTATGGTTCCGAATATGTTAAACATAACATGAACCGCCGCCGCTCTTTTAGCCGCCCGACTGGCGCCTATACCTGAAAGCACAGTGGTTATGGTTGTTCCAATATTGATCCCGAATAGAATAGGTAATCCGGACGAAATAGGAACAAGCCCTTGGGATGTCAGGGCCAATAATATCCCCACAGATGCACTACTGCTTTGAAGGACTGCCGTAACTAAGGTTCCGGCTAATACGCCTAAAAATTGATGCTCCCCAAGATTGATTAAAATATTTCTGAAACCTTCATACTCGCCCAAGGGTCCCAAAACATCGCTCATGAATTTCATACCCAAAAATAAAACACCAAAACCAATAAACACCTCCGCAATCTGCTTGATCCTAGGACTCTTAGAAAAAAGCCATATCCCTACGGCAATCCCCACAATGATAGAGGCATATGGATCAAGTTTTAACGAAATTATTTGCGCTGTAACAGTTGTTCCAATATTTGCTCCCATAATAACGCCTATGGCCTGGGTAAGGGTCATTATACCTGCATTAACAAAGCCAACTATCATCACTGTAGTCGCACTACTACTTTGTACAATTACGGTCGTAATAGCCCCTACAACAACAGCCATAAAAGGATTACTGGTTAGCATACCGACAATAGATCTTAATCTATTGCCCGCAACTTTTTGAAGCCCGGTACTCATAATTGTTATTCCATAAAAAAACAACCCCAGCCCACCTATAAGACCAAAAATGATTTCCACCTGGAAATTTCCCTCCCAACATAGCTTTCCATACATATGTATCATAACATATTATATGGCAATAATGTATTGAAGTTTGTGTCCAACCAATAAATTGTTATAGGAAATTATATTCCCCATATTTTCTCCAAAACAGTACCAAATGTTATGTTAATATGTTCCCGATATTCCATAGTCCCTACTCAAAAAAATGCAGTATTTGTTCATATTCCTCATATGTGTTTATGTTTTTAAAACAAAGCATGTACGGATCAAGCCTCTTTATTTCCTCTTCCATTATCTTCTTTACATTCACATCTTCAAAAATGTTTGCTATTTTGTAACACCCCTCCTTTAACAATCTTTCAAATCCCGGAATACAACCTTTTCCATACATTGCATGGAGAGGTTGATAGTATCTTCTAACAGGTAACACCATATCCGTATTTTTGTTTTTTATATCCATGTTCCTGTTTTTTATGTCTGCATTCCTATTTTTTATACCCACATTCCTACTTTTTATGTCCACATTTTTATTTCTTGTATCTATGTTCCCGTTTTTTAATGAATCCATTATATGCTCAATCGATCCATTGCTACTAAATGGCACTATTACATCTTCGTTTTTTAATAAATCCGCCATATATTTAATCAGTTCAGTATTAACAAAAGGCATGTCACAACCTATGGCAAATATATGGGAGGTTTTACTCTGTTTTAATCCGGAATACAACCCTATAAGGGAACTTTTTTTCCCTGCATCTACACAATCCTTAACAAATTTTACACCCTTCAACATATTATATTCTTCCGGTTCGTTAGTTACTACCAATATATCATCAAAAATATTTCTCAAGGGATCGACTACCCTCTCAATCATCGTCTTGTCTCCCAACCTGAGTAATGCTTTGTTCCTGCCCATCCTAGTACTGCCACCCCCTGCTAGTACTGTGGCAGTTACCTTATTGCTGCCCACTTTTATCAGCCCTCCAACATATAAAGACAAATTATAAGTAATCCGGTCTAATTATACCACATATATGCATAACTTGATAAAAAAACAACCGGGTTTATATAACACCCGGCTACATTTTAAAAATCCTTTACCTTCGAAACTACTGGTTGCTAAACAACCCTTCTATGTTGTTCATTTTGAAATTCAATTCTTTCGTTTTTTTCGATACCCCTTATGGAAGCCATTGTCTTTCTCCTTGAACGTTCAGGGTTGTAATTTAAGGTATTTTTCTTAAAAAATTTGAAATCATCCTATACGCTTCTTCAGGATCTTCTATACCTTCAACAAGTCTTTCCATGGGGCATTGATCGGTTCTGTCCATGTTTATGATATATGGTACCAGCTCGTTATATTCCACATTTATTCCGTTGTTTTCTAAAACAATTTTTGCATTAATACTCATTATATGGCCATAAACTGATCTGATTTCCGAAAATATTGATAAAAGTGCCAAGGCCTTTCCGACAACCTTATCCGCCATCGAAGCATTTCTCAGTAAATTTTTATTTTCCCCTATTTTTGAAAATATGGGTTTTATACCTTTGCCATATGAAGTCATTATCACATCTCCGTTTTTTACCAAAACGCAGGAATACCTCTCTTTTAGTAGTTTATCCCGAGCCAATATTTGATCTGACATCAACAGATTTCCCCCTTAGTAACTTTACAATCATAGGTATAACTATTATTTGAACAATTATACCTATTATACCTGTTTTGGCAGCCATAATTACGGCTATTATAGGATTTTGCATTTTAATATCAAAAAACACGAGCATAATATAAACCATAAAACCGTAAGCAATCCGCCCTATTAGCATAGCACCTAACAATGATGTAAATATGTTAATTTTCAGTTTATTATACAGCATCCCTGCAATAAAACCATATGCAGATAATTCAAGTATCATAATCGGTAACATGGGTATCGGTGCAATCGGTGGCATACCTGTAAGCAAATGGCTCAAAACCGGCGCCAGTATGCCTACATATAGTCCTGTAATCGGTCCCTCCAAGAGACCTGCCAACAACACCGGTATATGCATCGGTAAAAACACGGGTCCTGTGCCTATTGAATGGAACAACAGTGGGATTAACACTCCTAATGCAATATATAATGCACCTTTTGCTATGTTTTTTATATTCACAATCACCGCCCCCGCCCTTTATTCAAAAAGATTATTTTATTAAAATATTTATATATTATAAATATGAATACAAAAATGGGAATTCGAATTATAGGACCAAAAGAAGTTATATGAGCTTTTTGAAAATATTAAAAATCGCAAATAATGCTCCTATAAAGATAAAATTTTCAATTTTCCCGCCTGTCTTTATAGTATAAGGCAACCTGATCCGTTTGTCACTAAAAGGTATGAAAAGTCCTACACCCGCCTTTGTAAACATATCACCTAATAAATGCGATGCCATGCTTATTGCAAAAATAGCACTATAATCAACATCCCCATAGAACAGGCTGATCTTTCTGACAACAAAGGTACACCCCATTAAAAACATTATTGAATGAGAAAAGCCCCTGTGTTTGCTGAACAGCAATACTATTAAAATAATTCCGACTGTGATTAAAATATAATGATCGTAAAAATAAGATAATAAAATAATGGTTATAGCCACTATAGCCTGCACAAAATTCCTGATCATGTGATAACCCTTCTGTGCAAATCTGTCCGCAAATATAAATCCCAATAAAATTATAAACCCTATGCCATATAAAATAGGGGTATCTTTTAGAAAAACAATTGTAACTATAAGCATTGCGGTTAAAACAACAATCCATATTTTTTTAATATGTTTGGCTTTAACAATAGCGAATTTATTGCCCAGTGATGAGGTCCCTGTATCTAAATCGGGCAACAGTGCACCAATTATTGCAACTATGACAGCAGTTGTGTTCAACTGTTCGACAGCAAGAGAAAATTCTAAAAAATATATAACTATTAAGGAAATCATCAAACCTAGGGCAATGTGGGTTCTTCCCAGCATTTATATCGTCCTCCCCATGAACAATTGTTGAACCATTGTTAAACTATCGTTAAACTATCGCTAAACCATTGTTAAACTATCGTTAAACTATTGTTAAATCATTATACTCCGAACACATGTTTTAATGCAAGTTATAAATCTCTATTCATACTTTACAACCGACGATGATACCTGCTATTATATTATTGAAGATAAGTATAAGGAGTCGGTTTTATGCCTAAAATTAAAATTGTAACTGATAGCACTGCATACATAGATAAATCATTTATAGAAAAATATAATATCGATGTAGTCCCCTTGGCTGTTAACTTTGAGGGCTCTGTTGAAGACGAAGGCTTCCCGGGAGATTTCAGCACCTTTTATTATAGATTATCGGAATCATTGGATTTCCCGACAACATCCCAACCCTCCGTAGGTAGATTTACGAAAACATTCGAAAATGCATTGGAAAACGGACATGAAGTAATCGTTATCACAATGTCTTCTAAATTAAGCGGCACATTTAACAGTGCAAGTACAGCGGCCAAGATTGTGGATCCGGATGAAACTAAAATATCTGTCATAGATTCATTGACCACCGTAGCCAATCTAAAATTTTTGATCAGCAAGGCAGCTTTTTTGGCAGAAGAAGGTGCTTCCATGAAAAAAATAGTAGAAGTAATTGAGACACAAAAAAAGCATATGGGTGTGCGCCTGACAGTATCCACATTGGAATATCTAAAAAGAGGGGGCCGTCTTTCAACAACCGAAGCAATGATAGGTTCCCTGTTAAATATAAAACCGATTATCGGGTTAATAGACGGGAAATTGGAGGCTCTGAGTAAGGTACACGGTAAGAAAAAAGCCATGGAAAAAATGCTTGAAAGTGTCCCGACAAATGTTTCACATATCAGTGTATGCCATATAGAAACCTTGGAAGAAGCAAAAAAATACGAAAAATCAATAAGAGAACGTTTTCCAAAAGCTGGAACAGAAATATGCGAGGTAGGTCCTGTTATAGGCTCCCATTTGGGATTGGAAACCATTGGAATATGCTATGTTTACTAGGACTTTGGTCAGTGGGAAAATAAAATCAGTAAGAATACCAGCCATAGTGGTCACAGGAACCTGTCCCCACTGACCACCCACTGACCAAATGTCCCCACCGATCAAAATCACCCTTCCATAAATTGTTGTGATATTTTAAGAAATTCTACAAAAAATATAAATAACAATATGTCAACTAGATATATTTTAAAGGAAGGTTGATTTAAATGAAAAAAATTTTATTAATATTTCTAACTATAGTCTATATAACAATGCCGGTGTTTAATGATATAGATGCTTTTGTAAGACAGGATTCAAAGTTATTGGTTTACGATCTAACCTATGAAAAAAATCAGGAACCGGGGATTGGGACATCAAAAACCTGTTAGGGAAATATGAAGCCTATAAAAATCTGATATGCCGGCAGGTCCAGAACATAGAAAGATGGCTGGTTGTATAAAGGTAAATACGAGAAAACAAAAAAGGTAATTCCTTGCACAGCCCGCCGTCTTTTTTATATTTTTGAAAAAACACAACCACTTATTCATCTACTACCCTCAAAAACTCCAACGGTTTTTCTTTTGACAAGGGGAAAATCTTGACATTATCAGAAAATTTTATATTGGAAGTAATACCGTCCAATTTCATAAGTTCAAACAGAATCGTTCCATGTTCTATATAGCGCCTAAAAGAATCCTGATCTCCAATGGCCTGGATTATATAGGGTTGTGCAATAGATGTACCGTTAACATTAATATGATTGCCTGCCAAAGTTACTTCGGTACGCCCCACAACTCTATAATTGTTAATAGAAAGCACCTCGGCACCAAAAATTTTCAATTCATTTATTAAGTTAATCAGATATCTTTTCCCTTCCATAACCTCGGCAATATTTGTTTCCATATTACTTTCCAGCACAATAATAATTCCGGGTCCGGAAACTGCCGAATACCCTGCCAAAGACTTGTATTCATCTACAGTCAGTTTTAATTTTTTTAAAGGAACACTCTCGTCGGCACGTTCCTTTTCCAATTCTTCAACACGATTTTTAAAACTGGTTATTCTCTCCTTTATATCTTCCGTGGTTTTTTTTAATTCTGTTAATTCCTGGATCTCTATTTCTTTATGCAAGAAGGCGGAATCCCCACCTACTATTGTATTTAGTTGAATTCCTATGATAACTCCAAATATAATACACACCGTTATAATACTCACCAATTTGCTATGTTTTTTCAATTTGACACTTCCTTCAACCTACCGTAGGTATTCTTGCCTGTATGAGGAAATATAACACCAACCGTCCGTGTATAACCCCTATTAAAATAATACCCTTTATATTAGGATAGGTCAATATCGTTTAGACATCAACAAAAAATTCAGGAAGGTCTAAGACCTTCCTAAATTGGTTAGCGAACGTTCTGATCGTTCTACCATTTTTTTGACCATACGGCCACCTACATATCCTGCCCTGGTCTGATTTTCCAAACCCAGTTCTTTGGCAATTTCCTCTTTAAAGGATTCCAATGCTTGTCTAGCCTCGGGCGTAACAGATTTTTTGTTTTGTGCCATAAATACCACTCCTTAAATATATTTTACCTGTATACCTTCTTTTTATTAGTGGTATTTTATACTTACCTTCCATTTTAAATACATGCTATTGTTAAAACAAACAATTATTTTTATACCATTCCCATCCTTTTGCGTACTAATGTCATGGTATTTTCGGCTAATTCATAGGCCCTTTTCGCTCCTGTTTCGTATACCTTTTCTATAAAATCCAAATTGTTCATATAATCTTCATAGCTTTTTTTAAACGGCCTTAAAAATTCTATAACAATTTCCGCCGTATCAGTTTTAAATACTCCGTACCCTTTGCCTTCGTATTTTGATACCACCTCTTCTACAGACAAGCCTGTGAGGCTGGAATATATTGTGATTAAATTTTTAATACCCGGTTGTTCATCCCTATAGGCTATTATATTTTCGCTATCCGTAACAGCTCTTTTAATTTTTTTCATAATGCTATCTTCACTGTCCATTAAAAGTATTGTTGCATTGGCATTTTCATCGGATTTTGACATCTTTTTAGTCGGCTCCTGGAGACTCATAATCCTGGCGCCTATTTTAGGTGTGTACATTTTAGGCACTGAAAAAGTCTCCCCATACAAATTGTTAAACCGCGTTGCGATGTCCCTGGTCAGTTCTAAATGTTGCTTTTGATCTTCTCCCACGGGTACCAGATCGGTTTTATACAGCAATATGTCAGCCGCCATGAGTACAGGATAAGTAAACAATCCTGAATTAACGTTGTCCCTATTTTGACCTGATTTGTCCTTAAATTGCGTCATTCTTTTCAGTTCACCGACATATGTGATACAACCTAAAATCCAACTAAGTTCCACATGTTGGGGAACATGGGATTGAAAAAAAATGATATTTTTTTCCGGATTCAGACCACTTGCTAAATACTGTGCCAGAAATGACAGCGAAACCTTGTGAAATTCCTTGGGATCCTGACGCACGGTTAAGGAATGCAGATCTACAATACAATATAAACAATTATGGTCCTTTTCAAGCTCCTTCCAATTTTGCAGTGCTCCTATATAGTTTCCCAATGTTAGGCTTCCTGTCGGTTGTGCACCACTGAATACTGTTTTCTTTTCTCTCATTGATATATAACCCTCTTTCCTGTTTGCAATCCTATGTATTAATATTTAGCATTTTTTCCACAAATATTTACCCTAACTGAAATTATCTTCCAAATTTTCAATCCTGTTTTCTAATTCCCTGATTTTCTCTAGCAAATAATCTTGGTCTGTTTTTGGATGTTTATTAAAATGCTTCAGTAATAATATTGTAATAATTACAGGTACAACTAACACAAAAATCACCAGCACCAGACTCATGAATGAATATAGAAACGACAATTGGAATTCCCCCCACCCCAAAATTCATTATATTATAATTATTATACCATAAAAAGAAGGTCCGGATAAATCCGAACCTTCTTTTGTATGTAATGCTATTTTATTCTTCCTTAGAATAATCCTATAATTTCTCCACTTGGAAGAATATCCATATGATTTGCTGCCGGAACCCTAGGTAATCCTGGCATTGTCATAACATCTCCGGCATATGCTACCATGAATCCGGCACCTGCCGATAATTTGATGTTGCTTATTGAAACATTATAATTTTTAGGTAAACCAAGTTTCTTTGGATCATCGGATAGAGAAAGCTGAGTTTTTGCTATACAAACAGGCACTTTGTCTAATCCTAGGTCCTCAAATTTCTTGATTTCTGCCAAAGCAGCTTTAGCGAAGTCAACTCCGTCCGCATTATACAATTTTGTTGCAATTGTAGTAATTTTGTCAACAATGCTATCTTCAACATCGTAGAGGAATTTAAAGTCCGCAGGTTTCTTTTCTATAACTTCTACTACCTTCTTAGCTAAATCAATTCCACCGTCTCCACCTTTGCCCCATACTTCCGAAAGCGCTATATCAGCACCCAATTCAAGACAATATTTCTCTATATAATCCAGTTCTGCTTCTGTATCGTCTGGGAATCTGTTGAGGGCAACTACAGCCGGAACACCAAACATTTGTACGTTTTCAATTTGTTTTTTGAGGTTTTCAAAGCCTTTTGCGAGATAATCCATATTTTCTATACCCCACTCAGCTTTTGATGCTCCACCATGATGTTTTAGAGCCCTTGCATTAGCAACTATAACAACACAGTCTGGTTTTAAACCGGCAAATCTACATTTAATATCGAAGAATTTCTCGGCACCTAGGTCGGCTCCGAACCCTGCTTCGGTTATCATATAGTCAGCAAGTTTTAGACCTAATGCTGTTGCTTGAATACTGTTACATCCATGGGCTATATTTGCAAACGGCCCGCCATGAACCATTGCAGGTGTATTTTCTAATGTTTGTACTAGGTTTGGCTTGATAGCATCTTTAAGTATTAATGATAACGCTCCTGTCACTCCTAAATCATCAACGGTTACAGGCTTGTTATCAAGGTTATAAGCAATAATCATTCTGCCTATTCTTTGTTTTAGGTCTTCAAAGCTAGTAGCCAGACAAAGTATAGCCATAACTTCTGAAGCAACTGTGATATCAAAACCGTCTTGTCTTGGGAAACCGTCTGCTCTTCTTCCTAGTCCGATTACTACGTTTCTAAGAGCACGTTCGTTCATATCCAAGCATCTTCTCCAAACTATTCTTCTAACATCAATATTTAATTC
>JGI24712J26585_10001950_pt1 | contig 17231 bp, 13 predicted proteins | sample BioPla3DNA2_FD_26585 | JGI IMG/M metagenome (IMG submission 26585) | reverse complement strand
ATAGCTTTTTTCATAATACTATTATACCAAAAAACAGAGCCGTTTGCACTACTTTTGTGCAATTTGGCTCTGTTTTTTCGCGGGCTTTTGATACAGGCCCTAATTTAATTTATCGGTTCGCATACAGCGTACCGTGAAACGTGTGGTGCCGTCGTAGGTACAGGTAAATAGTGTCAAGTCCCACTCGCTTGAAATCATTTCTTCGATGTCAGTCGCTTTAAGTACCTCCACTTCAGCAACTTCAAATTCGAATGCATTCCCGTCTATATCGGTGAAGGTCATTCTGTCGCCTATTGAAATGCGGTTCAGTCTGCCGAAATGAGTCCTGTAATTATGTCCGGAAATCACAAGATCATCCTGATATACGGTTCCCTGATAACGGCAGGGGGCAAGCTTGAGATTTCTCTCGCTCCAATCACCCATAATCGGAAGACTAAGCCAAAGAGACGGAATATCAAGTATGCCTATGTACCTTGAACCGTCGAGGACAACAGCCGGCATATCCATTTCCGGATTTAACTGATAATCGGGAACAAAGTATTCGCTCGGCGGCAATTCCTCGTCATCGGGCTGCTCCTCGGGCGAATCGGGTTCTTGCGGCGTCTGAGGCTCCTGAGGCGTCTGAGTGATAATATCGTCTGTTGTTTTATATTTTTCAAACGCTTTTGCATTCGCAGATATTACCTCTCTCAGCTGCGAAACTGCTTTTTCAGATATTTCTCCTGCGGTTCTTTCCTGAACGCGGTTATATATGAACAACGCTAAGGCTGCCGCAATCAGCAGCAGCCCCAAGGTTATGAAAAATATTCCCTGTCGTTTATTCATCGTCACGATTCTTGATCTTTATAACTCCGAAAATAGTGGAAGCAAGTCCGGCGGCGCCGAGCAGCGGTACCGGCCACTGAAGCATACCTGTCTGCGGGAGCTTAGAGGGCGGAGACGGCTCTTCAACAGTAACTGTTTCCGGTTCATAGATTTCAATATATACAGTTTCGGGAACGGTTACTATTTCGGGTTCAGGCTTGGTTTCCGGTTCCGGTTTGGTTTCAGGTTCGGTGATGGTTTCGATTACCGTTGTAACTTCAGGTTCAGTAGTTACAATAACAGGCGGCGGCGGAGGGGGCGGCGGAGGAGGATAGACAGGCTTTGTATTTGTTACAATAAATGTTATACCCTCAAGCCTGATCAATACCGTATAGCCGGTGGGAACATATTCGATAAGCGACCACCGGTATTCAGCCAGCAGGTCTGTCCAGTCATGGCGCCAATTATTCTCGGCGCTCAGACGCACGGTTTCATACGGTTCGCCGTTACGAAGCAAAACAACATCGACATAAGAAGGACGGTTAAAGTTCCCCTGATCGTTCCAAACTTTTATTACACGGCGATCGACAACTTCGGGAAGGATTTCCGTTTCTATTTTAACGATTGACTCCACGTCGTATACCGGTTCGCCTGTTGTTTCGTCGGCATAAGGAACGACTATGAAATAGGGAGCCATTCTGTGAACGCGCCTGTCAATCTGTATAGTCTTGCCGATTACAAGATACAACCCGTCTTCAAGCTCAGACTTTGTTTTCGGGAATTCAATAACACCGGTTGAATCGGTCTCACCGGTATCATAGGGGGTTAGGTTGTCGCTTTCCACATAAGCGGCGAGTGTTTCGGCAAGAGCTGCCCACTCTTCATTTGTCTCGATCAGCGCGAGAGAAACCGGATAATTTTCAAATTCCGGCGTCAATGTCATGGTCGGGAAATTATACGCATCGGCGACGCGATATATCGAATACTCCATGCCGACGACAGGATCTGAATCGGATAACACATGCAAAGTAAGAGTGAGAGGAGCGTCAGGATCAAATACACCCGCATACGCCGGCAGACAAAGGCTTATCATCATGACCGCAAGGATCAGAGCGAGCCAGATTCGATAAGTAAGTCGTTTCATATGTCTTTACCTCTGGGAAGAAGTTGTTTTTCTATGTTTTATTTTTTTCACCGCGTCTATAATAACGACGCCTATCATTATAAGAATAAGCATGGCAATTGCCAGCACAGCCGCAAGAATATAAGACGAAATCTGTATTGCGTCGGCGACTACGCGGATCGACTTGGTATCTTCGATGACGGTTTCAACCCTGTGCCCCCTGACAAGCAGGCGGTGTGTGTTTATACCGTAGGGTGTGCAGGTTACGAGAGTGCAGAAGTCTTTGCCGGATTCGATAAGAAGAGAAGAAAGGTCGGTCGGCTCGACTATCAGAATCTGGTCAACTTCATAGGTCAGCACTTCGTTCATCGTTCGGATAAGAAACTGATCTCCGACTACCATTTTATCAAGGTCGGTAAAAAGTTTTGCCGAGGGCAGACCGCGGTGAGCGGAAAGCACCGAATGAGTCGATTCGCCGCCTATCGGCAGAGAGGAGCCTAATAAATGCCCCACCGCTTTTTGCAGCACCGGTTCAGATATGCCGTGATGGATCGGAAGAGTGCAGGCGATCTTGGAAATCTCGATATACGCCATGATTCCGGTATCGGTTACGTTGAGGGTTTGATTATAATCCTCTTCTTCCTCTTCGGTCATCTCCCAGTTTACTCCGGAAATCGCGAGCGCTTCGTTGTATGAACGCGCTTTTGCCATCATTTCGTCATAAACTGTCGTATCGATTTCGTTAACCGCTTCAGAGTATGAAATAATCGCTTTGGTCTGGTTAAGAGTATTCCAGTAATCGGAGAAGGTCGGGTACAGCAGCAGGGAGAGCCCGATCAAAAATATTAATAATATAGAGAGTGTCTGAATTTGCTTCTTCATCGGGTTCTCCCGGCGGCTGCACCGCTCCCGGGGCGCGCCCGGGAGTGTGCAACCATGGAATTATCGTTTAATTATTTAGCGGACATGCGCTTCTTGGTGATGAGAACTATGCCGGCGCCGACAACGAGGATCGAGCCTACGATGTAGAATATCGTGGTTCCGATGCCGCCGGTGGAGGGGAGGATGGTTCCGGCTACGTTCTGAATATTTATAGTAGCGGCAGTACCCGGAGTTATTGAAGCTTCACCGGACGAATCCTTTTCCAACACAAGCACAAAGGGGTCGGTCGGAAGGTTGTAACCGCCGGGAGCGACTGTTTCTTTCAGGGAATATGTTGTCTTATTGTCAAGACCGCGGATAACTATTTTACCCTCGGCGTCGGAGGTGATCACGGCAGTACCCGCAGCATCGGGATAATAGTATTTATTAGTTTCATCATAAGATACTTTGACAACCGTATTATCAAGCTGAAGCTCAAACTGAGCGCCGGCAAGAGAGGTCGGGTTAGCATTTATATCACCGGCATATTTATATGCACCGGCATCATAGGTATTGAAAGAAACTGCGTCGTTCTGAGTGAAGTTACTGTAAACAAGGCTGACAGCGTTCTTCTTATTTTCGTCTGTCAAGAGAAGAATTCCTACTTCAACATCAGCCGAATAAGTAAAGTTAACGGTCTTTCCTCTTAATCCGGTATCTGTGGTCTCTTTTTTAATTACTATGGCAACAGTCTGACCTGTCACGGAAACGGTATAATCGGTATCAATAGCACCGATATCTGAAGCTACGGTCGTCGGAGCTTTCAAGCCGTCAGGAAGGATGTCGATAATGGTAATATCCTTATCGAACCCAGTGGGGACAGTTACGGTAAGCTGGTAGTAGATTTTATCACCGACAGCGACATTCACGGCGTCATCAGCGTAAATAACAGTATCGTCTGGGTCATCTTTCTGTTTTTTGTCTATTGACGGGAATACGTTTTTGTCTTCAACAATCGCTGTAGGATTTGTGCTGGTAACAGTAACTATCGAACCGGTTGTAGTTGTAATATAATAATAACCGTATTTAAGGTTTTCTAATACAAGCGTTGTTTCATCTGGATTTGCCGCACCGGACCATATCACCGGAAAATAGTCCGAATTATTTTCAATATAAGCTTTGATAGCTGCTATATCATCTGCGGTAAGCTGGTTTTCGGTTCCAGAACCGACATAAGTGACGTTACCAGCTGCATCTCTCGAAAATCCGACGGGGACGGTTGTTAATTGATCGCTGACAGTTGTATAGGAAATATTTTCAGTCACGCCGTCGGAAGTTGCATTAAACACCCTGTATATCGAGTATATAGGGGAAACTTGAGGTTCTTGAACCGGTAGATCGATCGTAATCGTCGCCGCTCCGCCATCTCCGGTATCTACTGCTAACATACCGATGCTCATGATTCCGAGCATCATAATCGCGACTATCGCGAAGGAGAGAATTCTTTTGAAGTTTTTCATGATGTACCTCATTTTTTCTTTTTGATGTCGTTCTGCTTTAGTTTTTTCGTATTTAATCGGTTGCGGAGGAGTGTATTTATTAATCAACAATTCCTCCTTCCGTTTTTTCGCCGCTCATGGTATGCCCAAACTAAGGCAGAAGAGATCATCATGGTAAGTCCCATGAGGGTGAAGGCTCTGGTTCCTATGCCGCCTGTGGAAGGCAGCGCTGCGCCGGGGGTGTTTTCTATCTGTAAGGTGAGGCTATCTTCACCTATAACAGTTACGTTTGTATAATATCCAGGATCCGCAGGGGCGCCTTCCGCATTGCAGAGGATGATGCCGGTGCCGTCTATTTTGAAGTATACGTCTTTGTTGAGGATTATATATCCGTCGGGGGCTTTGAGCTCTTTCAGGCAGTATATTACTCCGTATTTCAGATTATTGAAGGTAAATAAAGTCTGTTCCGGGGTTGTTGTGAATTGATGCAATTGGCTGCTGCCTTCAAGTATCTGCAGGGTGGCTCCGGCAAGGCCGACGCCAGACTGATTAACTTTGGAGAATGAGACTGCGGGAACGGTTCCGAGTTTGTTGGTGTAGGTGACTCGGTAAATCCTATTGTTTCTGACTATGTTTCCGCTAATCTTTTTTTCGGATAGGACAATATCATGTGGAGCGGTAGTCGGAACCAAGCTGCCATTTTCTTCTTCATTCAATGCTATTTCTTTAAGCTCAAATCCGGCCGGCATGGCTGATTCAATTATTTCGTATTTGGTGCCGGACGACAGGTTGAGCAGACTGAGAGTTGAGCTCGCTCTTATCTCGACGGTGAATTGGGTATTGTTGGCTACATAGTAGTAACCGCTATTTCCCGGTTCCTGCTGCGCAGTAGTTACTAAATCGGTTCTCAGAGCACCGTCTTTATTTTTAACTGTGAACCTGGTGTGTCCGCCGCTCGGATCGTTTACCTTGATTGTATACTCAAGGACAGAATCCGGATCAGCGGACGAGTCGAAGAGGACTTTCTTAAGGTTAAGAGTGCTCTTGCGGTTGTTGGTGCCGGTGAGCTGGGGTTCAGCAGAGTTAACAGCGTAATATTGGTTGCTGCCAATTGTGTAAAGGGTGCCACCGGGTGGTTGTTCATTTGGCTTCAACTGCTTGAGCATTGTCAGGGTACCGTTTATAAGCATCGGTCGGAAGACATCCGAATCAAGCTCCCATTGGTAGGCTTCTCCTGCCTGAAGATCGGGCTGCTCGACCATTGAATAGTCGTGACCGTATTCTCTGACTCTTGTCGTGCCGTTGGCAACTGTTATAATCCCAGGCGCGATATATATATCTTCTGTCTCCCAGTTGTTTCCGGGATAAAGTTCCTTCGGAGAATTGAAATAATATGTACTTAAATTATCCTTTTTAAGGTTAACTTTGATTGACGGTTCTGTGTGGGTATCAACGTCATTATCCCAGTTCTTTTTCAGCTTGATTTTACCGGAAGTGAGTTCGATTGGGGGTACATCAAACTGCACCGGTTTATCCGTATACACATCATTGCCTTTTTTATAGCTTATTGTGAGACCGGTGTTTGTTTTGAGGTAGTATGTTATCACGCCTCCTTCGGTTATTTTCTCAATCTGTTGATGCTGGGGATTATTAGGATCATACGTAATTATTCCGTTGTTAAGGTCGGCTATAAGATCGTATGCATCCTGAGTTGGCCAGACATCGAACTCGACCGAATAGGTGGTATCGGCTGCAAGAGTTCCTATCGGGCTGAGATCCCACTGAACCGTGCCGTTGACAAAAGTAGCAGCCGGCGGGGGCGGGGTAGCGGTTGTGGGCCATGAAACCAGAGTTGATTGTCCTGTCGGCGTCTTATAATATCTGAAGTTTCCGGCGTCGCCCTCTACTGCGGCTGTAGTCAGACTGGTTACGCCGTCGTTTATGACGACTTGGGAGTAGCCGAGGCTGTTTTCGATGACAGAAGCGATATTTTCGAGAGCGTTGGTTAAAGCGGTTGCGTCTGAGGCATTGTAGTAATTATTAGAAGCATTAACATGTGCCGCGAGTTGCTGCATTCTACCGACATCTCCGAAAGCGCCTATTGTGTAGAAATTGGCAGAACCAATCGCATTTGCAAGAGTTTGAGCGTCATCTTTCGCATGATCATAGCATCTTTCTACGGTATCTGGCCACGGCCACGGCATCGCTATTCCGTAACCGAATACTTCTACATTATAAGGTGGGACATTATACTTATATCGAACATCGGAATCATAATCCAAAATTATATAACCACCTCTGGTAACTCTAAAAGTAGGATTACCATCCGATACAAATATAACATAAGTCGGGTCGGTATCTCCAAAATTGATAGTTGAAGCTACCTTCAAGGCGTGTTCCCAGTTTGTTCCGCCTAAGGCTTCCAATCCGTTGACTGCCGTTTGGAAATCACTCTTAGAGGTCGTATTGATCCTTACGTCAGCTACATCAGAGAAGCTTATAAGAGCCATCTCTACGACATCATGGAGTTCAGGTTTGGCAGGATCAGTTGAGTTATAGCCTAACAATCTATCCGCAACTTGATTGACTGCGTTTTTGGCAACAGCTAACCTGTTCCCTTCCATACTGCCGGAAACGTCCATTATTACGATGACATTTGCTTTATTAACTTCGGTAGAGGTCTCAACGCTACCTTCGATATCGAGACGGATCGCGTAGGTTCCGTCGGGGTTAGGAGTTAAGTGTTTCGTTGTAGTCGGGCCGGGATCGTTGCCGGCACGGGTTTTGTTATTAGACTGCGATAACGTCGGAGCCATAGCCAGCGGCGGCAAGTCAAATTCTGACTGCTCAGCCGCATTGATGCCTAACTCGTCGGTTAAAACGGTTTCGGTATCAATTTCAATATTGTCAATGTTATCTATGTTCTGATCGGCGTTCTGATCTTCGGCAAGGGTGGGATCGGTCGGTATTTCTTCCTCGTCGGGCAGCTGTTCTGCCGCTTCGGAATCAAGTTCCGGCGCTTCCCCGGACAAGCTCGGGGCTGCCGGCTCGTCGGTGGCGTTTCCTTCCGCGGGTATATCGAGGGGAACGGAATCAACCAAGGGATCAGCGGGCTGATCGGAATCGGAGGGGATGTTTTCATCAACCGGTTCTGCCGGGGCTTCCGGGTCGGCCGGGATTTCCGGGTCGGCAGGGGTTTCCGGGTCGGCGGGGGTTTCCGGGTCGGCGGGGTCAACCGGTTCTTCAACCGGTGGCTGGCTCGGACTGCGATCTATTATAATAAAGGGAGAGAATGAGTCGGTTTTAATTACATACTGATTATCTGTAAGGATAATGTTTTCCGAGAATATATCGAAGCTGCCGTCTTTCAGATGGATTACGGCAGGTTCTGCCGCTCCGATAAAGCTATCGGAGGTGAAGGTCACGCGGACCGGCGGGATATTATCGCAAGTGAAGGAGATGTCGACTTCGCCGAGTACCTTTGCATCAGCGAATTCGGCTGAAGTCAGAACGGCAGGTATGTCAATATCAATATCAATCGGCTGAAGCTGCATCGCGGTGCCTTCCGGGAAAGCGCCTTCGAGGGCTTCTACATTTACGGTAATTTTGTTAAAATCATCTTTGATATCATCGAACTCGCCTTGTAAGGATTGAATAACTGCGGGGGGCTGCTGTTCTTCGGAAGGCAACTGACCTTCAACCGAAGGATCGGCAGGTTCTTCCTCACCGGAGGCTGCCTCTTCAGAAGCTGTTTCTTCGGAAGCTGTTTCTTCGGCAGTCGTCTCTTCGGAAGCTGCTTCTTCGGAAGCCGTCTCTTCGGGGAGTTCATCATCCGGGTTACTCGACGGCTGATTGATGTCTTCGTCGGGAAGTGCGGTGATTGTTCCATCCAAATCAGGAATATCCGGTACTTCTGCTTCACAGTCAGACTGCTGTTCAACCACGGTCTCGGCTTTTGTTCCGGAAGACAGATCAAAGCCCGGAGTAATAGCCGCAGTATTTGCGTCGATAGTTATGGCAGGCAATATAAGCGCATATGTAGTTATGAACACGACAGCAGCGGCGGCAATCAGAAACAGCCGCCGGCTCAAATGCCGAAACATTCGTTTTCTCTGCTTTTTATCTTTCTTGATGTTCATATTCTTTCTCCCGGAATTGTACTCGATTTGGTTTGCGTTCTCCGAAATGTGATTCGGTTCAGTTGATTTTTCCGATTTCGCTGACCGGCCATAACTTGAAGATTATCTTGCCGACGATCTGTTCTTCGGCAACACAACCAACGACTGTACTTCGCGAATCAATAGATACGTTACGGTGATCCCCTAAAACAAAGAGACGGGATTCGGGAACCTGATACGGAAACTCCAGGTCGCACTCACCGAGCGATTTTTCGGATATATACGGCTCATCTAATTCGATATTATTGACATATACGGTGCCGTCCTCCGTTATGTCAACCCATTCTCCCGCCGTAGCTATAACGCGCTTGACGAGAATTTTATTGTTGTAATAAAAGGCGATTACATCGCCGGATTCGAACTCGCTACCCTTTAAAGAGAGAACGATGTTTCCATCTCCAAGGGTGGGAGTCATGGAAGTGCCGTAAATCTGCAGCACCGGCAGCAACAGCACAGCTACCAATACCGAAATCGCGGCTACGGTTATAAGGGTGTAAACAGTACTGCGCAGCGTGGTACGGTATCTGGTCCGGTATCTTACTCGATTAAGTTCCGCGCTGAGTTGTTCGGCTGTCGGATAACCGGTTTCTAAGTTTTTATTTTTTGCTTTCACCGTATCTCCTGAGGGGCAACCCCGCGGTTATTTTCGTTTCGGATTCACATTTAATTATAAAGCAACCCGAATCCGCAACGAATTGTTAATATTCGGCGAAGTCGGGAAGTCATTTGACTTTGTTCCGTTATATTTTTTTATATATTTCATGGTATGATAACATTTTATTTATCCGCATGTGTTAAATCTGATATAACTTTATGTTAATTTTATTTTAACGGAACATTTGGCCGACCAGCAAGGTTTTGATTAAATATGAATAAAATAACATCTTTTTAGTCTGTTTTGTTATTGTAATACGACTTTTATTTGTATAATTATAAGTTTCAGGGCGTTACTGTGTATTATTATAAGTTTATCGGAATATTTTTACAGCGCCTTTTTTAATATTATTTTTTTACATAATATATGTTTGGAGTATTATATCATATTAGAGCTTTTTTGTAGTGTGACAATATGTCACTATTTTGTAAATTTTTGTTATTTTTAGCATTTTATCACATTATCTTGTTAGTACGATAAAGTCAAGGTACAAAATATGTCATGCGCTGAATTATACTGACAGTATATTAAAGATAATTCTTTAATAAAAAAATGCCGCCTCTTTTATAAAGGCTGCAGTTTTTTGGGGCTGCGCTTGGATCAACCAGGTTTTTCTTTTTCAGGCTTGGATAATCGCCCAAAGAATCCTGATGCCATTTGCTATTTACAAATGGAAACGGAAAATATATCTAATAATACCATACAGTTACATAAATACATATTATGGCGCTTTGTTTCTTTATTTCAATATCCATCCGTTGTCGCCGTGGTAGATCATCTGCTTTGTCATACCGCCGTCGATGCAGATGTTTTCTCCGGTGATAAATCCGGCTTTGTCGGAACAAAGGAACAACACCATATTTGCTATGTCTTGCGGGTTGCCGACTCTCCCGGCGGGGTGCTGCGCCGCGTCCGGACCTTCATATACGGTATAGGCGGTATCGATCCAGCCGGGGGAGATTGAGTTTACCCGGACTTTTCCCGAAAGGCTGACTGCGAGGGCATGCGTCAGCGCGGCGATGCCGCCTTTTGCCGACGTATAGCTTTCCGTCTGCGGCTGGCTCATGCGATCGCGCGATGAGGAGATGTTTATAATGCTTGCTCCGGCTGAAAAATAAGGCATGAACAGTTTTGAAAGGTAAAATGGGGCGGTTACTCCCACCTTAAGCGCGTATTCAAACTCTTCGTAGCTTATCGAATCGATGCCGCCAGAAAAAGGCGCGGCGTTGTTGATAAGATAATCGACATGACCGAAGTCTTGTATGACTTTTTGAGCGAAGCGCTCTAATGTCGCCTTATCGGCAAGATCGCCCCTGAAATATTCGTTTTCGCGAATGTCGATCAGGCACACTTTTGCTCCGGCTTTGGCAAATTCCTCGCAGATGCATTTCCCTATGCCGTGCGCTCCGCCGGTTACGACTGCAACTTTATTTTCGAAGTCCATTTTTTACCTCTTTTTTGTCTTCCGGCTATATTTAACACTGCCATGTTTTTAGTTTGATTAATTATATACCGTAAACAACGGCGCCGATTACGGCGGATATAACAATAAGCATTATCGGAGACAGTTTCTTCTTGGCTATCCGCTTATATACAAACATGGCAATCAATAATAGCGCGGTGATGACGATTGATTCAATGCTGAGTTTCGGGCTTGAAAATTCTCCCAGACAGTTTTTAAATATCATATAAAGACCGGTTGCCAGGATAATACCTATCATACACGGGGACAAACCGCGCAGAACTGCCTGAACATATTTGTTTTTCAGCGCGGTTTTCAGGAAGACCGTCACCAACAAAATTATCAGGAATGCCGGCAGAACTACCGCGAGAGTGGCTACCACGGCGCCCAAAACTCCGCCCTGAGCGCCTCCGACATATGTCGCAACATTTACCATAATTGAGCCGGGAGTGCTTTCGCTTACAGCTACCATGTATGTCAGTGATTCTTCTGTCATCCATCCGTATGACAGAACAACATCACGAATCAGAGGGATGGCTGCGTAAGCGCCGCCGAAGGCAAAGCATCCGACTTTCAGAAAACCGAGAAACAGCTCAAGATAAATCATTCGGCCGCACCGGCTTTCTTCTTCGATACGTCTTTTATGATAAAAATAGTTAAACTGACTGCAGCGGCAATAAGCATCAAGCTGATGGATGAGAAGTTCCATGCAAAGATGTTTATGCACAGCATAACAACGCAGGAACATACCATGATAGCTGTCGATAATATGTCTTTTTGCATTTTATTTGCCATATTTATCGCTGCGTCTAAAATTAAAATGCCGACGGCGATTTTGATGCCCCTGAAAGCATTTGCGATAATGGTAAACTCGAGAAAGTTATCGAAAAATATCGAAATCAGATAAATAACCGCAAATGACGGCAGAATGACTCCCAATGTGGCGACGATCGCGCCGATTATGCCGGCTTTTTTATATCCGGTGAAGGTGGCGCAGTTAATGGCAATGGGTCCGGGGGTTGATTCGGCGATGACGGTCAGATTCATCAGCTCATCGTCGGTGATCCATTCTTTTCGTTTAACGCAGTCATTTTCTATCACGGAAATCATGGCGTAACCGCCGCCGAAGGTGAATAATCCAATTTTAATGAAGGTAAGAAAAAGCTCAATTAATAATTTCATGTGTCCTCCGGCGCTCTACGCTCCGAGCAAACTCTGGTCGAAAGCGAAGAGCGCCTCGTTTATTTCAAAAATGTTGTATTTTTCATTTTCAATGAAATAGCTGATTATTATGTCAAATTTATTTGAGCGAGAGAGGGCAAAGCCGGCTTTCATCAGCATCTCCTTCGTCTCATCCAAAGACAGCTCGAGAGCGACGGCAAAAGCGATAGCCGTCGGCTTGCTTGGTTTATACAGCTTATCGGAACGGATTTTTGAGAAGAGCTTGCGGTCGATGTTCGCCTTTTTGTAGCACTCGGCGTCCGTCATTCCGGATTCGTCGATCTTACGCAGCAGCATCTGAGAAAAACTTTCGTCTATTTGATTCAGCGCATCGTTGAGGGACATTGCGCTCTTTTCCGGCTGCGATGCGTAGGAAAGCATCTCCGGCGCTTCAGCTGCTTCATTAACAACAGCAGACTCGCGGGACGACTTGCCGTCCCGGAAAATGCCCAATCGACGCCTGCGTTCGGGGAAACGGTCGGTTTGTTCGTCCACATAGTTATCATCGATGTATTCGGAGATGTCGGAGAACAGCTTTTCACTTATCTGATATGACTTCCTGTCGAAAATGACGATATAGATCGTCATGTCGTTCATGAGCAAAAAGTCGCTGATGGTGTCGACGGCTATCCGAAGCGCCTGATCTTTGGGATAGCCGAAGATACCTGAGGAAATCAGCGGGAAAGCAACTGTCTCGCATTCATAATCTTTTGCCAATTCGAGGGAAGATTTGTAACAGGAGATGAGCAGTTCGCGCTCTCCGCAGTTACCACCACGCCAGCGCGGTCCGACGGTGTGGATGACATATTTTGCGGGCAGTTTGTAGCCCTTTGTGATTTTGGCGCTCCCGGTTTCGCAGCCGCCGAGCGTTATGCATTCCTTTAGCAGTTCGGGGCCGGCGGCGCGATGGATGCTGCCGTCAACGCCGCCTCCGCCTAAAAGAGTTTCGTTTGCGGCGTTGACTATGGCGTCGACTTGCATTTTTGTGATGTCGTTTCTTACTATATGTAAGGGCATAAGGGGTAAACCTCGCTTTTGTAATATTTGTTATTAAGTCAGATTACAGCTTCAGTCCGCTAAACCACTCGGCGAGTTCTGCTTTGCCTGTATTAGCTTTGAACACCTTTCCCTCAATCAGTTTTGCTCCTTTGCAGCTCGGTGCAAGTTTTTCGTTTGTTTTGCCAATGCCGCTGCTGCCGGATGTCGCAAATGGAATGACGGTCATTCCTGTCAGATCATAGCTTTCAAGAAAGGCGTTAATTATAGTCGGCGCGACATACCACCAGATGGGAAAGCCGACAAGCAGAATGTCGTATTCTTTATTTTCAAGTTTATCACACCTGCCGAGGATTGCGGGACGGGATTTCGGATCGCTCATCTCAATGCTGCTGCGAGACTGTTTGTCCCGCCAGTTAAGGTCAGCTTTTGTGTAGGGGATTTCCGGTCGAATCTCATAAAGGTCTGCGCCGACTGCTTCGGATAATTTTTCCGCAACTTCCGCCGTCACTCCGGTTGCGGAGAAATATGCAGCCAGTATTCTGCTCATGGGATACCTCGTTTCATTTAAAAGCTTTGCTTATTACTTTTTTCTTTGTTGTTATATCGCTTTATATTATACCATACTTTTGTTGACTTGTGGAGAATATTTTGAGTTTTTTTAATTATGAAAATTGCCCGGACAGGCTTAATGTATTGTTTTTCATTTAGGCTAAATAACTGTTGAATCTTTGCGGGGTTTATGATATAATGTTTCAAGTGTAAAAAACATATTTTTTCAGTTTCGACGAACTTCAATAAACCTTATGAAATGGAGATAATAGTTACATGAAAATGAGTTTTGACCCTCTAAACGGATGGGGATTCGACCGCGAAAAGCTGCTTTCGAGCCACGACGTTGTATTCAAAGCGCCGGTTCCCGAACCTACTTTCGGGCTGCCGATCGGAAACGGCGACACCGGCTGCCTTATCTGGACGGAAAACGAACGGCTTCGGATGCGGTTCAACAAAACCGACCTTTGGGACAGATCGCCTCATGAAGATCGTGAGTTCTGCCCGATGGATTGCGAAGAAGTTACCGTTTGCAGGGGCGGCGCCGATCTGACGCTCGAAATGGGCTGTCCCGCGTTTGAGACAATATTTCAGAATGAGTTTGAAGCGAGGCTGTCGCTGCATGACGCGGTGGGTATGATTTATTCGGATACGCCGTTCTGCAAGACGGATATCTCGGCTTTTTCTTCCGAGCAATATGACGTAACGGTTATAAAATCAAAGATATCCTATTCCGAACCGATGCCGGCGGAGTTAAAACTCAGCCGTTGGGGAAGCAGGTCTTTCATCTACTGGTATCTGAGCTTTAAACCCGGAACGGAATACGGGCTTTCCGGAACCGATTCTTCGGTTATCGGCGATGTGATGGTAATATCTCAGGTATTGAACGGCACCTGCTTTGCGGTTGCGGTTCTGCCGGTTACCGATAATAAATCAGAAATCAAGACAACGAGTTCTCGCGCGGTCAACTGCTCGTTTGAGGCGGCTGATGAGATAGGCGCGACTATATATGTTTCGGTAAAGACGGCTGACACCGAAGATGAAGCTATTAAGCAGGCTGTCGAAGCGGTAAATGAAGCAAAAAAAGCCGGAGCGGATGCGATATACGCAGCGCACGCGGCAGCTTGGGCGGATTTCTGGACAAAGTCGTTTGTAAGCCTGCCGAAAGAGCAGGATTATCTTGAAAACCTTTGGTATCTGAATCTTTATTACGCCAATTCTCAGATGAAAGCCAAGTATCCGGCGCATTTCTGCAACGGTATCTGGGGGTTTTATTACGACTTCGTGCCGTGGATATATTTCTTCCATTATAATATGCAGCTTGCAACCTTCCCTCTTGAAGCGGCGGGGCATCCCGAATTGCTTGAGACCTATTACAATTTCAGAATAAGCCAACTGCCGCAGGCGCAGCATTTTGCGCGGAAAATAAAAGGAACTTCCGGCGCGTTTTACACCGATGTCTGCGACAGCCTCGGAAGGATGGACACCGGAACTGATTTGAACTGCACCTGCGGCGCGCAGATTGCTCTTTCGCTGTATAACCATTATCTTTATTCGGGCGATGAGAGTTATTTAAATGAAAAGGCTCTGCCGATAATGAAAGAAGTGGCTGCGTTTTATCTTGATATGCTAAAAATCGGCGATGACGGTTATTATCATATATACGGCACTCAGGGTTACGAAGGGTCGCCTATACTTGACGACAGCATAACCGATCTTGTCATGATACGGGCGCTGTTCGGGACGCTCTGCGAAATATTGCCGGCAGAAGAAACCGCCGAATATAAAAAGCGCCTTGATAAGCTTGTACCTTATGTAACGGTCGATATGCTTGACGAAGAGGTAAAAGACGGTCGCTTTACATTCGGTATCGGCGAAGGGGAAAAGATTAAGAGCAACAAGGTGTTATCGGTTGGGCTGCAATGCGATAACGGTCAATATATCCGCAAAACATACGGCAATCCTGCTCGCGACTATTACGGATTCCCGGATACCGAAATAGCGCCGGTGTTTCCGGCAGGGCTTATCGGCATAAAAGACAAGGGCACCAAACTTTACGATCTGATATACAATAGCGTATGCCTGCACCATACCGCGGAGATGGAAGATGGGCCGGTTGGTAAAAACAGCGCCGGCAGCGTATGTATGGGATGGTGCATGATGCCGATATATCTTGCAAGGATGGGTCTTGGAGATTTCCTTAAGAAATATCAGGCAGAGACGATATCCACCTGGATGATATATCCGCAGGGATTCGGACATTATACCCCCTCTGATCTTCAGAAAGCCTGGTATCTGCGCTGGGAAAAATACAGCGCAGAAAACCTTGAAACCGGTGAAAAGCACGAAATACCGGCATGGAATTTCCGGCACTTCGATTACGAGACGCTGCCGATACTCTCAGCGTCGGTAAACGAAATGCTGATGCAGAGCTATGACGGAACTGTTCGACTTTTCTGCGCGCTGCCGGATAATTACAAAACCGCGTTCAATCTTAAGGCGGTCGGAGGTTTTGACGTCCAGGCGATATACGACAACGGCGCTTTTGATGTCCGCATACATTCCAAACTCGGAAATGTTTTGAAAATAGCCTTTGAAAACACCGGATATGAACCGGATTTCGTCGACAGAAAAAATATAGAAAAAGACGACAGCGGCGTTTATACTCTTGAGACAAAGCCTGATGAATGGATTCATATCACAAGCGCCGGTCATATACCGGAATATGAAAGAGAATATAACAAAAATAAAGATGTGAAGCGCTGCGGACTTGCTTCGCTCGGAAAAGGAAAGGAATACGGTAAATGAGCGAATTTGTTTATTCAATCAACCAAAGAACCGGTCCCAGACCGATAATCAGGAAAATCGGCGCGATATCAGCCAACGCCGTGGAACATACACCGGTAATCTTCAAAGGCACTGCATATTCGGTAGAGAGCGCATTTGCGAATGAACGATGCCCGGTGCAACATCTCCATGTGCGGAATATCGAAACCGGCGAGCTTTCGCGGCCATTCGGGGAAAATTACTATTTTGCCTCCGCTTTTGTTGAAGGCGACACTTTATATGCGTTTGCGACATCACTGCGGGATGAAAAGCCGATGACAATGTATCAGTCGGAAGACGGCGCGGTCTGGCACGACCCCCGCGGAGGACATACCGTCCGGATGTTCACAACGACGGACCTTGCAAATTGGGAAGAACGCGATATCATTCACTGCCCCGACAGGCGGATGTGGAATACGTCGGTATGCAAAGGGCGCGACGGTTATGTTATGGCGATCGAAGTAAGCCATCAGGAGGGATATGACATCCCGCAGATCGGCGTTCCATTTACCATCTTCTTCGCCGAATCAAAGGATATGCTTAACTGGAAGATGATGCCGGATGACTATTCATACACCAAAGATCGTTACAACGCCTGCCCGGCGCTGAGGTATTACGACGGATGGTATTACATGGTATGCCTTGAAGCGCTGCCGTGCGTCAGATACGCTCCGTATATTTACAGAACGCAGAATTTCCTTGACTGGGAAGTAGGATTCCACAATCCGATAATGATGTGGGGCGACGAAGACCGAGTACCCAAACCGGGAGTTGAATTCAATGAAGAAGAGCTTGACAAGCTGCAAAATGTCTTGAATATCAATAACAGCGACCTCGACTTCTTTGAATACAAAGGAAAAACGCATATATTCTACTGCAACGGCAATCAGATGAATTGTGCGTTTTTGTGCGAGGCTGTGTATGACGGCACCGAAAAGGATTTTGTTGAGTCGTTCTTCAGGTAAAGACAAACGTTTTCTTGGAAATATTCAGATACAATCTTTTGCTTAACACTTCCAATGCATAACAAATAATGGCTCGGATAAATCCGAGC
>JGI24712J26585_10001941_pt1 | contig 17288 bp, 19 predicted proteins | sample BioPla3DNA2_FD_26585 | JGI IMG/M metagenome (IMG submission 26585) | reverse complement strand
GCATGAACGGCGTTTACACCTACGTCATTTTCTACAAAACCGAAGGAAAAGGAGGAAAAGTAGTGAACGGAACGGTAACGATATATTGATTTCGGATTTATCTGAATTTTACAAACTTTCTCACTACCGTTTCTGTTTCGGCTTGAATGACACAGTAGTACACTCCCGCTGGATGTTGTGAAACCTCTATTTCTATTGATTCCGAGTCAAAATCGGATTGGTAGACTTGAACTCCCAGATTGTTAAAGATTGAAATCTGCTTCTTCTGAACTATTTCTGAATTGTCTGTCACAAACAGAAGATCTTTCACCGGATTGGGATAAATTTGAATGGATCTATCCAATGTCCAATGATCTACAGCATCATTGATTGGAGCCAATTCTACATTGAGTACTTGCTGAGTTTGAGAATTGACTGTAACAGTAAACGTTTTAGAATGATATCCCGGAGCGCTAAAGTTGACTGAGTAGGTTCCGGCTGCAACAGGACGATGATATTTTCCACTAGGTAGCATTGAATTAACCATCGTTTGTTGAATATCGTGAGCAACAATTAATACCGTAGCTTCCAACGGTTCATGTGTTAATGAGTCGGTAACAGTTCCCACTATACCGTAAGATGCCTCCAGCACATAATTCAAGAGAGAACGATACAAATAGTTCCAATAAGTTGGCAAATAGGATGAGGGTGTTTGCTTACTCGAAGAGATCTCTATCGTTGCATCCCGACATTGATGATAATAGTTAAAACAATCCAAACGAGAACCGTAAATTACGTACCAGTCTCCCCCATTGGTAATGCCACCTTCATCCGTAAAATAATAGTAAGTTGAATGAGCTCTCACTGTATCTAAAAAACGATTACCTATTTCTAACCACCAAAGCCTGTCAGGGTGTGGATTTTGATATGTTGTATAACTATCCCAGGCATAATTGTAAAGTTCTGCTCCACCATGCAAATTGGCAGCCATCATAATCTGATTCCGATCAATAAAGTCGAGCATCGCTGCAATTTCTATAAAAGAAGTTTGTGGTTGCTGAGCATACCCAATCACAGGATAGTTCCGATTTAGGTCATAACCTTGCGCATTATATCGAACCGATCCCGCAACGGAATTGTTGTTGGATGGGAAAGTACCGTCCGGATTCTCCAACGGACAAATATAGAGATCCACCTGATCCAATATTTGAGAAACTACAGGATTGGATTGGTTGGTCAACATATAATCAATCATTCTTAACAGTATCACATAGCCGCACAATTCATCGCCATGCATCGCAGCAGAATAAAAGAAAGCGGGTTTATTCTCAACTCCATCATCCAAACGCCCTATTTTAGCCGCTAAAATAGTATGATTCAGCTGTGTCTGAAGCAAAATCGTATCCAATACACAAAGATTGGGATACTGAGATTGATAGTATTGCATCATTTCCAAATAGAGGTCATAAGTTGGATAGCGATTCCAGTAGGACATTTGTCCCATCGTAGTAGCCATACTCAAAGAGGGTGCCATGGTGACCGATGAGTAGCTCTCCTCATCAATCTCATAAGGTAAGTTTTCGGATATAAACTGAGGTAAGTCGCGTTGTGTAAGCCATACCTTTACCTGATATTGGTCGCCAACCCTTTTGATATCTCCTCTTTCGATAGAATAGGTATAAAGCAACTTCTGAACCTCTTCCTGTGAAGAAAGTTTAAGGGTCACATAAGCACCTGAGTGCTCATCAATACATTCTTGTAGTGAATTATGATTGAACTGTGCGTGTCCTTCCCCCCAAATTATAAATATTAAAAAAAATAAAAAAAACTTTCTCATGATAGTGATTCAATTAACTGTTGCATTTTATTCTTTAATGATTCAGAAACGGGCACCAAAGGCAATCTCAAATAGGGTTTAATTTTATTTTGGAGGGCAAGAAACTGTTTTACACCGGCAGGATTTCCTTCCACGAAGCAAGCTTGCATAACATCCAACAGTTCAACATGATAGGCTCTGGCAGTAACAAAATCAGAGTTCAAAGCCGCATGAACCATCTGAGACATCCGTTGAGGAAATGCGTTTGCCGTAACGGAAATCACTCCATCAGCGCCCACCGACATCAAGGGAAGGGAAATGGCATCATCCCCGGAGATCACCATAAAATCTTTCGGTTTATACTTAATCACTCTNATCATCTGGTTAAGATTTCCTGAAGCTTCTTTAATACCAACAATCTGATCCAACTCAGCCAATCTTAAAGTGGTGTCAGCGTCCAAATTAGAGGCAGTTCGTGATTTAACGGTGTACAAAATTATGGGACGTGGTGCATGTTGAGCCAGCAGTTTGTAGTGTTGAAAAAGCCCCTCCTGGGATGGTCTGTTGTAGTAAGGCGTAACGGAAAGAATCGCATCCACTCCATTCCAGTCAAACGATTCCATCTCATCCAGTAAAGCATGCGTACAATTCCCTCCCATTCCTACAACAACGGGCACTCTTTCCGCATTAACTTGAATTACTGTACGTACTATCTGCTTTCTTTCCTCATGATTCAATGTGGGTGTTTCAGCAGTAGTTCCCAACACAACAAGATAATCAACACCTCCTTCAATTAAAAAATGGGTCAAATAGTGTAAACTTTCATAATCCACAGCTCCATTTTCAAGAAAAGGAGTTACCATAGCAACTCCAAGTCCTTTTAATCGGTCATTTATTTTCATTCTCCGGATAGTTTTTGTAAATACAAATTGATATTTTTTAGCACCTCCACGTGATCTGTTCTGTTTTCCATTTTGATAAAAAGATCATATTCATCCTGGAAGTCGGGGTTGGTTCCCACGATCAATCCGGCATGACTTTGGTTCAAAATGTAACGAATCGGGGTAAAAGATTGATCCGCAAAATCGATCAGCAGATTAAAAGGTTTGGCTAAAAAGTCATTCATCTGAATAAACTGAGGTTTTCCATACCAGTTAAGTTGTTTCTGACAGAAAAAGTCAGCTGTCAATTGTTGCAAACAGTAGTGAGGTACCTCTTTACCGTCGTAATAGCCCATCAACCAGACCGTTTTGCCTAATGATTGCAATTTTGAAAAAATGGCATAAATACTCTTGTATGAATCTTCATCTGTGATATGCGCAATAATTCCAATATGTTTTGCTTTAGCAATTGAAACAATCTCTTTATCTCTAGAAAACCTATTCTTTTTTAGGTATTTTGTAAAATAATATTTTTTTATTTTTCCCAACATTTTGAATGACCTATTTTAGAATTCACAAAAATAGGATAATTTTAGATTCAAATAGATGATTATTCGATTTTTTTTCCTAATTTTGTCGTTTAAATTTAATTTAGTCGTTATGAAAAGAAGAATCACGTCACTATTTGTACTTTTTTCTCTTTTGGTTCTATTTGCGGGATGTATTGATTTTGAACCCGCCACACTCAAAATGGAGGCTACTTATGATCCCGAATCTAGAGTTGTAACCTGTGATGTTACCATTGTAAATGATGGTGGCTGTATCAACTTTACTGAACAGGGTGGTATTTATAGTTTGAGTGAAGTTCCGTCCCATCTGGATCAATATTCTACTGTTGAAGTAGTTGAAAGAAATACAAAAGAGACCACTTTCAGATATCAGACTAAGTTAACACTCAATAACACAAAATATTATATCCGAACCTACGTAAAAACCAATGCCGGTACAGGTTATAGTGATATTGTTTCATTTGACACTTCAAGCGGTGGTGGTGAAGAATAATGTAGAGTTTTACTCTATTTTCCCCAACTATCTCTATCCAAGCTTCTAAAGTTAATCGCTTCAGCGAGATGTTCAGTTTGTATATTTTCAGAATTGTCCAGGTCGGCAATGGTACGAGCTACTTTTAGTATTCGATCGTATGCTCTGGCTGAAAGTCCTAATCTTTCCATAGCCACTTTTAGTAGTGCTTTACCTGCCGGAGAGACAACACAATATTTTCGAACCTGTCTGCTGCTCATTTGCGCATTAGCAAAGAGTCCTGGATAATTTTGGAATCTCTTCTTTTGTATTCCCCTGGCGGCTACTACCCTCGCCCGAATCTGATCGCTCTTTTCTACCGGAGCTTGCGAAGCCAGCTCTTCATGAGAAACAGGTACCACTTCGACATGAATATCGATTCTATCCATCAGCGGACCAGATACTTTATTGAGATATTTCTGCACTACGCCTTGTCCACAAGTACAAGGGATAGTGGGATGATTATAATTTCCGCAGGGACAAGGATTCATTGCTGCAACAAACATAAAAGAAGCGGGAAACTCTACAGAATACTTGGATCGGGATATACTCACATAGCGATCCTCCAACGGTTGGCGCATTACCTCCAAAACGGTTCGTTTAAATTCCGGTAGTTCATCCAGGAAAAGCACTCCATTGTGTGCCAGGGAGATCTCTCCCGGTTGAGGATGAGTTCCTCCTCCCACTAAAGCCACATCGGAAATGGTATGGTGTGGGGCACGGAAAGGACGTACGGAGATGAGAGAGGAGTAACGTCCCATCTTTCCGGCTACCGAGTGGATTTTTGTCGTTTCCAGTGCTTCTTCGAGACTGAGCGGAGGGAGAATCGAGGGAAGACGTTTTGCCAGCATCGTTTTACCGGAGCCAGGAGGACCAATCAGAATCACATTATGTCCTCCTCCCGCAGCTATCTCCAACGCTCTTTTGATATTCTCCTGACCTTTGACATCTGCAAAATCAAACTCATATTCGTTTAAACTCTCCTGAAACTCCTTTCTGGTATTGACAATCGTTTTGGGAATTTCAATCTGTTGATCAAAGAAATCGATTACCTGTTTGATATTTTCCACACCCAAAACATCGATATTGGAAACGATAGCTGCTTCCCGGGCATTCTGAATGGGCAGAATCACACCTTTTTTGCCCATTTTTCGTGCTTCAATAGCTAACGGTAACGCTCCGCGAATCGGCTGTAAAGAGCCATCCAAAGAGAGTTCTCCCATGATGATGTAATCTTCAACCTGATCAGCACCCTTGATCTGCTCTGAGGCGACCAGAATCCCTACCGCCAACGTCAAATCATAAGCGGAACCCTCCTTTCGGATATCGGCAGGAGCCATATTGATCACAATTTTTTTTCCGGGAATCTTATAACCGTAACATTTCAATGCTGTGTCAACCCGCTGCTGGCTCTCTTTCACGGCACTATCGGGCAAACCAACCAAACAAAAGTTGACTCCTATTTCAACATTCACTTCTACAGTAATGGGGATTGCTGCGCATCCCATCAAGGCGCATCCAAAAGTTCTTACGAGCATAATATAGCAATTAGAGTTATTAAGAACTCCAAAATTACTAAAAAAAGAAAAGTGAAAATATTAGAATATTTAAAGGAAAAACAAAAAATATAACAATCTAAAAATTAAGACTTTATCTTTTTAGGAACAATTCTCAACTTTACTGCTTTAATCCCAAAAAGATCATATTTTGATGATTTACGTAAGATTTTAAAAGTATATTTGGCTGAATTGTTAAAATACTTCTCAGAATAGACCTCTTTTGTTAAAATTTTCGGAGTATTGGGGGAGGTCATTCCATTATCTGCAACCACCGGAAAGAAAAAAAACAGTTGTTTATGGGTTTCCTCACCCTGGTCAGAGTATATTGATAAAGTAAGTGGGAACTGTTCCATTTCCAGATCGTGCTCCAAATCCAGATCAACAAAAACCTGATAAGGAATATCAGAACCTTCAATCTGTTTTTCAAAAGTCACTATTCTATTCTCAAAATCCCAATTGCTATTGGCAAACTCCACAGATTCTTCAAAAAAAGGTTTTGTGCGATTACAAGAGAATGAAGAGATTAGTATTACACTGATTATCAACAAGTAAGAAAAAGAAGCAAAGGATTGTTTATAAATATTTTTTTTCATCTCTTTTATAAATTTAATTTTATTTACTTTTGTTCTTTCAAAACTACAAAATTAACAAATAAATCTAACATGGCAACTAAAAAAAAATCTTATGTAGTGTGGGAAGGTCGAATCTGTGGAATTTTTGACAATTGGGAAGATTGCAAAGCTCAGGTTTTTGGCTTTGAAGGAGCTAAATATAAGGCATTTGAATCCCGAATCGAAGCGGAAACTGCTTTTAAGGAAGGTTACAGCAACTACTATAAACGTGTTTCTCCATTTGGGAACAATAAAAAGTTTGACTTTTTGGCTCCCGGTGAATCGCAACCTATTTTAAATAGCTTAACAGTTGATGCTGCTTGTAATATGACCACCGGATTGATGGAGTACCGCGGTGTTCATGCGGGAACAGGTAAATTATGGTTTCATCAGGGACCTTACAAAGGTGCCAGTAACAATATTGGTGAATTTTTAGCTTTAGTCCATGGTTTAGCACTACTCAAACAACAAGGTAGCTCACTCCCTATTTATAGCGATAGTATAACAGCAATTGCGTGGGTACGTCATAAAAAACACAAATCGATTGTATTACCGACTGAAGAGAATAGTATCATTTTTGACCTTTTAGGTCGGGCGGAGTTTTGGCTACAAAACAATAGTTTTGAGACTCCTATATTAAAATGGAATACAAAAAATTGGGGGGAGATTCCTGCCGACTTTGGTCGGAAGTAGAAAATTTTATCTTGCTCCCTCTTTCCTACAAATAGAATCCCACTCAATTGGCTTTTTCCCCTCTTGAACCAATATATTATTGATTTTGGAAAATGGTTTTGATCCAAAAAAACCGGCATGAGCTGAGAGTGGCGAAGGGTGTGGAGCCTCAATGATATAATGTTTGGATTGATCAATCAGGACTTTTTTAGCGCGTGCATAATTTCCCCAAAGAAGGAAAATTAGACCACTTTTTTCATCAGAAAGTTTTCTGATTACCGCGTCTGTAAAGGTTTCCCATCCTTTATTGCGGTGTGAACCAGCCGAATGCGCCCGAACCGTTAGGATTGCGTTGAGCATCAAAATACCTTGTTGCGCCCAGGATTCCAGATTACCACTTTGGGGAGGTGTAATCTGCATGTCTGTTTCCAACTCTTTGTAGATATTTTGGAGTGATTTAGGAATCGGAACTCCATTGGGAACTGAAAAACAGAGTCCGTGCGCCTGCCCTACCCCATGGTAAGGATCTTGTCCCAATAATACCACCTTAACCTGATCCCAGGGAGTCAACAAAAATGCGCGCAACAGATTTTCTTTAGGTGGAAAAACCTGATAGTTGGCTCTTTCTTGCACAACGAAACGTCTCAACTCCAAAAAATAGGGCTGTTGAAATTCATTACTTAAAACGGACAACCAACCTGGATCTATGTACTCTTGTGACATCTTTTTGATTTCGGATTTCGGAATCTGAAATAGTTTAAGTCTGCAAAGGTAATAAAAAAAAGACTAGGATTAATAGGATTTTAAGATTTCAGGATTAAAAAAAAGGCGGAAGGCGGAATGATCCAATTACGAATTACGAATCATAAATTTAGAATTTAGATTTTAGAATTGAAATTTGTTACAGTATTGTCTATGCAGCGTAACCCCGAAGGGGTGACATGATTGTAAATTTAGAATTTAGAGGGTAGAATTATGAAATAATCGATTCGTGATTTTTAATTCCCCACTATTTCTCCTAAAGATACAATATTCCAGAGTGGGGAAATGGAATGACTGAAAAGGGAGTTCTATCCTGCCCCCCTTTTATTTGAAGGCAGAAATAAGAAGGAAGAAGGAAGAATTAAAGGCGGAAATCGGAAGGCGGAAGGCGGAATGATTGACGATTTCTAAATTTTAAATTCTAAATTCTATAAAATTAAAAAATCCAAAATCCGAAATCCGAAATTTCATTGTATCTTTGCAGGTTAATTGAGAATGAGATGACTATTATTACTGAGTATCCTTTGTGGCTGATTATCTTTTGTTTACTGTTGGGGGGAGTCTATGCAGCTATTCTATACTACAAAAACAGAGAGATCGATTTTGGAAAAAATTACCGAATTGCGTTGATTATATTGCGCTGGAGTGCCATCTCATTGGTCTCTTTTTTGCTTTTAGGACCCTTAACCAAATTAACCGTTAAAGAGTCTGAAAAACCGGTTATCGTGATTGGAGTTGATAATTCCGAATCGGTTATCTTATCAAAGGATTCAGCTTTTTATAAAACGGAATTGATTACTCAGCTCAAAAAATTGGAGGATCAACTGGATGGAAAGTATGAAGTAGTACCCTATCTGATTGGAAATCAATCCCGAAGAGGTAGCTTTGATGAACTCGATTATCAGGATAAGGCGACCAATATTTCCGACTTTTTTGATCAAATTGAACTGTTATACACACATCGAAACCTCGGGGCTGTACTCCTGGTCAGTGATGGAATTTACAATCGCGGTTCCAATCCTTATTATCAGACACAAAAGATCAAATCTCCGATTTATACCGTAGGTTTAGGCAATCCTGAAGCAGAACCGGATCTATTTATTGCTCAAATTATCCACAACAGACAGACCTTTAAAGGAAATCATTTCCCGGTAGAGATTAAGCTGGCTGCCAATAAGTTAAAGGGACAAAAATTCAGTTTAACCATTTCAGAAAACGGGAAGGAGTTAGTCAGGGAGAACTTTTCCATTAACTCGAATCAATACTATGAAACTTTCCGAACCACTTTAGAAACCAAGGAGAAAGGGATCAAGCGATATCAGGTGGAAGTGACTCCGCTTGAGGGAGAATTAACACACAAAAACAACAAAAGTAACCTATATATTGAGGTAGTGGATCAGAAGGAGAAAATCGCCATTGCTTACAATGCGCCTCACCCTGATGTGGCTGCCATCAAGTCTGCACTGGATGTCGTTGAAAAATATGAAACGGAGGTCTATTCCATTGATGAATTTAAGAAGGATATCACCCCTTATTCACTAGTCATTCTTCATCAATTACCTTCTGTACGTAAGCCTATACAAGATTTAACCCAGGAACTTCAGAAACAAAAGAGATCTGTTCTCTATATCTTGGGACCTAAAAGCGATTATGCCCGCATCAACAACCTTCAAACCGGGGTTACAATCAATCAAAATAAGAAATTAACCAATGAAGCGGCAGCTCTTCACAACGATAATTTTATTCTTTTTTCGTACTCTGAAGAGCTAAAACAGTTTTTGCAAAGGGTTCCACCGTTGATCACTCCTTTTGGAGAGTACAAAACTGCTGTTTCCGCCTCTACTTTCCTGTATCAAAAAATTGCCGGCGTTGAAACCCCCTACCCTCTTATTCTGTTCAATGAAAATGTGGGGGTTAAAAATGGTGTGATTGTCGGGAGCGGTATCGCAGACTGGAAGAGGTACAACTATCTTTATGAGCAGAATCACGAGGCATTTAACGAGTTGATACAGAAGATGGTACTCTTTTTATCCGTCAAAGGAGATCGTGACTTTTTCAGGGTTGAAGCCAAGAGTGGTTATGATGAATCTGAGCCGATTCAATTCTATGCTGACCTCTACAATGAGGCTTATGAACTTCAAAATGAGGCAGATGTGGAGCTAATTATTGAATCGGAGGATGGCAAGAAGTTCAGTTATCAATTCTCCAAACAGAATCGCAATTATAGCTTGTCTGTGGGGCATTTTCCTCCCGGAGAGTACCGTTGGCATGCACAAGCTCAGTGGGGAAGCAAAAATTATCAAAAATCGGGTCATTTTACTGTAAAAGAGACCATGCTGGAATCCCAAAACCTAGTTGCAGACCATGCATTGCTTCAAGGAATTGCCGATAATTCAAAGGGACAAATGATTTCTAAAGAGCAACTGTCAGAATTTGAAAAACTGATTAAAAAGGATGATCAGATTAAAACAATAGCTACTTACTCCAGAAAATTCTCATTATTACTCAACTCCACCATCTATTTTGTGATACTGATTTTATTATTTAGCGCTGAATGGTTTATCAGAAAATGGCGTGGCAGTTATTAAGAACGTTTTTTATGAAAAGAAAAGGTATTTTATTTTTGTTTTTAATCATATTGGGAGGGAAACTGTGTCTCCAGGCTCAAACCATCGCTCTGTTAAAATATCGTGGCGGCGGGGACTGGTACGCGAATCCTACCTCATTGACTAATTTAATTGCATTTTGCAACACCAACCTGGATATGAGTTTAAATCCTAACTATGAAACTGTTGAGGTGGGCAGTGTAGATTTGTATCGCTATCCTTTTATCCATATGACCGGACATGGAAACGTTGTTTTTTCTGAAGATGAACTAAAGAATTTACGCAACTACCTGATTGGAGGCGGATTTTTACATATTGATGACAACTATGGAATGAGTCCCTTTATTCGTCCACAATTAAAAGCACTTTTCCCGGAACTGGAGTTGGTAGAATTGCCATATAATCATCCTATTTTTAATCAAAAATATCAATTCAGGAACGGATTACCCAAAATTCATGAACATGACAATAAACCTCCGCAAGCTTTTGGATTGATTTGGGAAGGTCGGTTGGTATGTTTGTTTACCTACGAATGTGACCTTGGAGATGGATGGGAAGATTATGAAGTGCACAAAGATTCACAAGAAATTAGAACAAAAGCACTCCAAATGGGTGCAAATATTTTACAATATGTGTTTACGCAATAAATTTTTTTATACTTTTGCAATCTGTAGTCATTAAATTGGCTCAGAGTTTTATTTTTTAAAAAGATTTAAAAATAAATATATGAGTAATAGATTATTACAAATCTCAGGTTCTCCCCATATTCATAGCGGTGAAACTGTAAGAAAGATCATGTGGTCTGTCGTGATCGCCTTAATCCCTGCATTTTTAGCCTCTGTCTTCTATTTTGGGATACCTGTCATCGTGGTAACTCTGGTTTCTGTCGGAAGTTGTTTATTGTTTGAGTACTTAATCCAGCGTTTTTTACTCAAGGGAAAGATCACTATTGGAGATGGTTCAGCCGTGATTACGGGAATACTTCTTGCTTTCAACCTGCCATCCAACTTACCCTTACATTGGGTTGTATTGGGTGCTTTTGTGGCGATTGGAATCGGAAAAATGACCTTTGGAGGATTGGGAAAGAACCCTTTCAATCCGGCATTGGTAGGTCGTGTATTTTTGTTGATCTCCAGACCTGTAGAAATGACCAACTGGCCTCTTCCACAAGCCGGGAAACTGCTAGTCAGTCCCGATATGGCTACAACGGGAGCCACTATTTTAAGTGTTCTTAAAGAGGGTGTAAAAAGTGGTGAAAAAGTATCTGAAATTACAGCTGAACTACCCACTTATGCTGAGATGCTATTAGGACTAAGAGGCGGTTCCATTGGAGAAATCTCCATTATTGCTCTGTTAATCGGTGCCCTGTTTTTATTGGCCAGAAAGGTTATTACCTGGCATATTCCTGTTGCCTTTTTGGGATCAGCTTACGTTTTAGCGGCCATTTTGTATGCTGTTGATCCGGAAATCTATATCCATCCGATATTACACATGCTGAGTGGTGGTATAATCTTAGGTGCATTTTTTATGGCTACCGATATGGCTACATCGCCGTCAACACCTTTGGGGATGATCATCTTCGGGGTCGGTTGCGGGCTACTAACTATCATAATCCGGGTATTTGGAGCCTACCCGGAAGGGGTTTCATTTGCAATCCTACTCATGAATGCAGTGACACCTTTGATTAATAAAGGGATCAAAACGAGTAAGTTCGGAAGGTAATCCCCCCTTTTTTATTAAAAAAAACTATAGTAAATAATAAAACATGGCAGCAAAAGAATCATCATTACTTAAATTAGTGCTTAGCCTAACGTTGGTTTCACTATTTGCAGCAGCAGCTTTAGCATCGGTGTATGTGATTACCAAAGAACCGATAGAACAAGCGGCTCTGAAGAAAAAATCTGATGCTATTCAGGCTATTATTCAGTCATACAATCCTGAAAGTGGTCATATTCAATCTGAAGTTGTAAACATTGAAGGAGAAGAAGAGCCTATCACAGTTCACATTGCTTATCAAGATGAAACGGTACTTGGAATTGCCGTTGAAACCTTTACCAACAAGGCATTTGGAGGCAGATTTGACATTATGGTTGGATTTGACGTAGAAAAAGATATTGTTACCGGGACTGAAGTATTAAAACATGCAGAAACACCCGGTTTAGGAGATAAAATTGATAAAAAGAAAGATAACTTTTCAACCCAATTCAACGGTAAAAATTTGGCTGAATTGAATTTAAAAGTAAAAAAAGAGGGAGGAGATGTTGATGCTATTACTGCTGCAACAATCTCATCGAGTGCTTTTTGTGATGCTCTTGACAGGGGACATAAAGCATATCTTTTAGTAAAAGAAAAACTGAATTTGAATTCGGATCAGACAGGTTCTGAATCCAATAAAAATGAGGAGGTAACATTATGAGTAAATTATCGATTGTAACCAAAGGTTTCTTCAAGGAAAACCCTGTATTGGTACTGGTTTTAGGAACCTGTCCCACCTTAGCTGTAACCACCTCCGTTGAAAATGCCATTGGGATGGGGTTGGCAACCACTTTTGTCCTTTTTATGTCCAACATATTCATTTCATTGTTGAGAAAAGTCACACCTAACGAGGTAAGAATCCCTATTTTTATTGTAGTTATTGCTACTTTTGTTTCGATTGTTGACCTCCTTATTCAGGGTTTTGTTCCTGCCTTAGCGGAAAGTTTGGGGCTTTTCATCCCATTGATTGTGGTAAACTGTATTGTATTGGGTAGAGCTGAAGCTTTTGCCAGTAAAAACAATGTTTTTGATTCAATATTAGATGGTTTGGGGATGGGAATCGGTTTTACTATTGCCTTGATCATTCTTGGTACAGTAAGAGAAATTTTGGGTAGTGGTGCCATTTTAGGCTATGAGATTCCATTTATGAAAGGAAATGAGATTCTGATTTTCGTTTTGGCTCCGGGTGCCTTCTTTGTATTTGGTTATGTTATTGCTCTTACCAGAGCTTTTCAAAAAAAGTAAAATATAGCGCGTTATGTATTATATAATCATGATTATCGGTGCCGTTTTTGTGAACAACATTATTTTGGCACAATTTTTAGGAACCTGTCCATTTATTGGGGTTTCCAATAAAGTTTCTACCGCAACGGGAATGGGATTGGCGGTATTATTTGTAATGACTATTGCCACCCTGGTAACCTCCTTGATCAACAATTACTTTCTGATACCATTGGGGTTGCAATTCCTTCAAACCATTACATTTATATTGGTAATTGCGGCATTAGTGCAAATGGTAGAGATGATACTCAAGAAAATCAGTCCGTCGCTATATCAAGCTTTAGGAGTATTTTTACCTTTAATTACTACTAACTGTGCTGTTTTAGGGGTAGCTATTTTGGTTACCATGAAAGGATACTCTTTGATTGACTCTACACTTTATGCTATATTTAGTGCTGCCGGTTTTGCTATGGCAATCATTATCTTTGCCGGCATCAGGGAGCAATTGGATCTGGTTGGAACTCCAAAAGGTGTACAAGGAGTACCCATTGCATTAATTACTGCCGGTATTTTGGCATTGGCTTTTATGGGATTCGCCAACCTCGTGTAACCAATTACGAATTACGAATTACGAGACCTAAATTTAGATTTTAGATTTTAGAATTATTTCGACTTTCGACTTTAATAGATTTCTTTTTTCTTTTTGAAATAAAAAAAATAGGGGGCAGCATGGCGGTCGCTCCTTTTTTATTTCATTTCCCCACTCTGGAAAGGGCAGGGACAAGCCCTGCCCCTACAATCGCGGTTAATTCAATTTTGTGATTTTGTAATTTTCTGAACGTCAAATATTTACGTTAAATGTTAATGTTTTGCATAATAACATCTACAGCCATGTTCAATTCAAATTTTTCACCCGTAATTTGTAATTGAATTCCACCTTCAAACTTCTACCTTCAGATTCCGAAATCCGAAATCCGAAATCCGAAATCGTTTCAGTATTCATCTTCGTGGAAAAAGTAATCCTCTTTACTGGGATAATCGGGCCAGATGTCTAGAATCGAATCGTAAATCTCTTCTTCTTCAGATTCAATTTTTTCCAAGTTTTCAACCACNTCCATGGGAAGTCCTGAACGAATTGCATAATCTATCAACTCCTCCTTAGTGGCAGGCCACGGAGCATCATCTAATTTTGAAGCTAATTCTAATGTCCAATACATATCAAATTCTATTTTTTTACAATCTGCATTCAGCAACAGCCAAATTTGTTGTTGCCAATCAATTCAATTAATAACAAAGTAGTTAGAAAAAAAGGATCCGATGGATCCTTTTTTTGTTAATATTCATCTTCGTGAAAAAAGAAATCATCTTTGGTTGGATAATCAGGCCAGATATCTTCTATTGTATCGTAAGTCTCACCTTCATCCTCAATCTCTTTTAAGTTTTCAATCACTTCCATGGGAGCGCCTGAACGAAGTGCATAATCGATTAACTCCTCTTTGGTCGCAGGCCAGGGAGCATCCTCTAATTTTGAAGCTAATTCTAATGTCCAATACATAATAAACTTCTATTTTAATTATGACTTGTTTAACGGCGCGAAGGTACTATTTATTATCTAGACTTTCAACCCAAATTAAAAATTTTAATCTCCTAATACACAGTTAGTTGGATTTATATTTTCAATTTTATGAAAATATCTCGACAAAATATAGAAAAAATCCGACAATCTATTGAGATAACCGGAACACAATTGCAGTTGTTGATCTTCCTGAGCCAAGTGCACTAACTCTCTTTCCGCTCTGCGACAAATAGTACGGCATACATGGGCATAGGCTATGGAATGTGAACCTTGTGGCAAAATAAAACTTCTCAAAGGTTCCAATTGTGCAGAGATCTGATCTATCTCCTGTTCAACTTGTTGAGTCATAGTTTGCGGATCCAGATTTTTCCAGTAACGTTCTCTGTTTTGCGGTTCGGTAGCAATTAAGCCCCCAATCTTAAAAAGATCTTGTTGAATTTGGGTTAGAAAGGGATAATTTTGATGTGCAATCAGAACTCCTATAAATGAATTCAACTCATCCAATGTTCCATACACATGGAGCAAAGGATTATTTTTAGGCACTCGGGTTCCTCCTACTAAAGAGGTATAACCTTGATCTCCTTTTTTGGTATAAATTTTCATAGTATCAAAATTTTTATTCAATTGGTTTAACTACAGCATAATAAGCAGTAGTATAAAAGTTACGCAAATAGGGTATCCATCTGAACAGGGATATCACCTTTTTGGGTTTTAAACGAAACTTTATTTCATAATTGGGATTAAACAAGTAGTAATCCCTTTTTAGAATTAAATATTGCTCCTTTTTCAAAATCCGATGAAATCGCTCAATAGAGATTCCAGTGGCTTTAATATCCAGTAAGCCTGTGGGATTTTCTCCAAACCGCTCCAGGAGTCGGCGATAAAGCGAAGCAGGAAGTAAATGAATATAGGGCATTTTAGAGAGTTTGCTCTTGCAAACCTGCTGGTGACCTCCAAAAGGATTTTGCCACGGTGGAAAGCCAAAGAAGATAACACCATTGGGTTTCAGAAACTTTTTCACATAGCGCATAAATAATTCCTGATTGGGAATATGTTCAATTACATCTCTCATGATTATCAAATCAAAGAGTAAATCCTCTCTATCTACCTCATAAATATCGGAACAGATAAATTCTATCTTCTCCTTATGTGGGTGATCCTTATAAAAGAGTCTCGCATTATTGATCTGATTTTCGTTGATATCAATCCCAACACAGCGACACTGCAAATCTAAAAAGGCTTGCAGGTTACCTCCTTCGCCACAACCAATTTCCAACACTTCAGTCGTTCCGGTAATAAGAAAAACTTCATTAATATAAGGAATAACATATTTTTCAGTTGTAAATGCCTGTTCCTCAAAATAGAGTTTCCTATTGGTGTAGCGTTCGTGCATTATTTTCCTTTTAATTAAACTGACTTTCTATTAAGGGTTTGGATTTGAATGTTTTGGATTAGTCAAAAACTCCTCATCCGTCAAAGTATGTAAAAACGCTTTAAGTTGATTTATTTGAGCAGGAGTCAGCATCATCCCTCCCTGGTCTATTTTATGCATCAATGGGCTAATGTAGGGAGAATAGACCAATCCTGAATTGTAAAACTCCAGTACTTCATCAATCGTTTTAAAATGACCATCATGCATATAGGGTCCGGAGACCATCACATTACGCAATGAGGGCGCGCGGTATGCCCCATGATCCCACTCATTGCCGGTTACGCTAAAACGATCCATGGGATCATCAAACACATCTGTTCGACCATTATTATAGAAGAGATTGGTAGTAAACAGCGGGGTTCCTGCTCCACCATGACAGTGGAAACAATCTGCTCCTTCCTCGGTACTGAAAAGAATATAGCCTTGCATTTCATCGGGCGTCAAAGTTTCCAATCCTTTCAGATAGCGGTCAAATTTGGAATTCCCACTCACCAATGTTCTGATAAACTGTGCAATAGCCTTTTTAATGCGGTCTATTGTGATTTCCGGGGTTCCGAAAGCTTTCTCAAACATTTCAGGATATTTGGGATCCGTTTTAAGTGCAGCTATTGTTTTTTCAGCTGTGCTATTCATCTCATCCGGTGCGAGGATAGCCATCAAGACAATATCCTCAATATTTCGGGCATTTACATTCGGATTATTTTGGTACACCGAACCATTCCAGAAATAACCTTCATGGTTAAAGACCAAATTCACCAAGGGCATCACACTGTGGTGTGTATATTGTCCGGATAAACCATAGGCAGCACCTCCCGGGAAACGGGGATCATCCAGTCCAAGTTTAAAGTTCTTTTCCTGTTTATGGCAGGTTGCGCAACTCATCATGGAATCGGGATCAAATCCTGTATAACCACAAACCCGTGTATCATAAAAGAGATGGCGTCCCAATTCTACTCCTTCCACTGTCAGCGGATTATCTGCCGGGATGTTCAGAAGAGTCGGAAAAAAAGAGGGAATCTCGAGCGAGAAGGGCGTGGGTTCGTACGGTTCTGGTGGATCTACGCAGCCCCCCAATAATATTAAAGACCAAAAAAAAGAAAAAAACAAGAAAACCCGTGTACAGGATTTCCTTAGTGCAACTAAAAAAGTGATAATTGTTCCCATTCGTCCTGATCATTATGATTATTACTATTGTTTTTCTTCGGTTGAGATTTTTTAGGAGACGTTTTTTCTTTCACCTCAACCTTTTTTACCTCTTTGACCTTTTTCACCTCTTTTTCTACTTTCTCCTCTTCTACTTCTTTCACTTCTTCATCCTCAGTCGCCTCAACTTCTTCA